>Ga0100391_1005500_pt1 | contig 11789 bp, 11 predicted proteins | sample CryGeymeta201515_FD_81541 | JGI IMG/M metagenome (GOLD analysis project Ga0100391, IMG submission 81541) | Groundwater microbial communities from Crystal Geyser aquifers in Utah, USA - Crystal Geyser metaG 2015-15 | ecosystem: Environmental > Aquatic > Deep subsurface > Groundwater | place: USA...
TTTCCCGAATTCTAAAATGTTTTCTCCTGTAAACTCCATTTTGATTAGTTTTTAATCAATTATTCCTTCACAAGATAAGTAATTAATTGGTCACCTCAAACAAAATATAAGCCTTCACATCAATAATATTTTTAAGGAAGGGGAACTTCAAGCTGATTCAGTTGTCAAGGAATACTTGACTACTGCCACAGATGGCAAAAAGTACAAAACAAAATTCTATAACCTGGATGTTATCATTTCTGTTGGATACCGTGTAAAGTCGCTTCGAGGTACTCAGTTTCGTCCCGATAGCTATCGGGAGTGCCAACAAAATTCTAAAAGAATATCTTTTAAAAGGTCATGTTGTAAATCATCGCTTGGGCAGGATAGAAGAAGAAGTTCAAAAAATAAAAGGCCGAATGAACGAATTAGAATCTACGGTTAAAACGAATCTGCCCCAAAATGAAGGCATCTTTTTCGACGGCCAAATCTTCGATGCCTGGCAGTTTGTTTCAAAGTTGATCAAAGATGCAACAGAAACGATTGTTTTAATAGACAACTACATTGACGAAAGCGCACTGTTACTCCTTTCCAAAAGGAAACCAGCCGTAAAAGCAACAATTTACACAGGCAAGATATCGAAACAGCTCGAAATTGACCTAAAAAAACACAATGAGCAATATCCGTCGATCGAGCTGAAACACTTTTCAAAATCTCACGATCGATTTCTAATTATTGACAGCAAAGATGTTTACCACATTGGTGCATCTCTAAAAGACCTGGGCAGGAAGGCCTGTGGTGAGCGAAGTCGAACCATGGTTCGCATTCTCAAAAATCAACCTGAATCCTGCAGATATTATCAATAGATTAATTTAAACACATTTAAAATTCCGAATTCAAAATTCAAGATTCAAGATTGTCTTACCAACCCCAATCCGGAATCTTGAATCTTAATTCTTTGAATCCTAACCCGGTGCTCTCGACTCACTTCGACTCCGCTCCCTTCGGCTAAATCGCTCAGGGCATCGCAGTGCGAGCCGCTCGATCACCTCTAATCCTGCTATAACTACCAAATCTTCAACCCATAAACCCATGAACCCTTAAACCCATAAACTCATCAACCCATGAACTCGTAAACCCATAAACCCTTAAACCCATGAACTCGTAAACCCATAAACCCATGAAACCCCGCCCCATTTGCCCCCCAGCCCCCACTCGTGGGGGAGCCCCACCGCACTACCCTACACAAACTATTAAATGAAATGAGACATACAATCTTCGAATTTTGAATTTACATGGCGACCAGCGGGAGACATGTCCTTGAATCCCATAAACGCTGCTCCGTCCGAAGCCCTCTAAACCAAACCATAATTAGCTGCAGACTGACTCGACCTTCTGACCTTCGACCTTCGACCTTCCGACCTTCGACTTTCAGACCTTCCGACCTTCGACTTTCAGACCTTCCGACCTTCGACTTTCAGACCTTCGACTTTCAGACCTTCGACTTTCAGACCTTCGACCTTCCGACCTTCGACCTTCTGACCTTCGACCTTCCGACCTTCGACTTTCCGACCTTCGACTTTCCGACCTTCGACTTTCCGACCTTCGACCTTCCGACCTTCGACTTTCAGACCTTTGACCTTCACACCTTCAAATTCACAGAAAACCATCCAAAAAAGCTTAATTTATCTCACCAAGCAATTTCCAAAATGAGTCAAACCCACTTACCTCAACCGTATGCTCAAACCTGAAACACTTATCCCCGCCATAAACCACACACCCCATAGCTCCACCACTAAGCCTGTTAAATTTGTGTACGTTCTTTGCAAACCTTTCATTCCAGCTTTGCGATGCCTTTATCTCAATCGGAATTAAATCGCTCCCACGTTTCAGGATTAAATCCACCTCGTTTTGGTTACTGTCTCTGAAAAAATACAAATTGGAATCCAGGCCTTTGTTGAAGCGGTTTTTGATTGCTTCCATTACAACCATATTTTCGAACAAATTTCCCAGAAGCGGATCACGGGCAAGCTGCTTTTCGTCTTCTATCCCAAGGAGGTAACACGCCAAACCGGTTTCAATAAAATAGAGTTTTGGCGATTTAATGACCCGTTTTCCGAAGTTTTCATAATAAGGATTCAACCTGTAAATGATATAGGAAGCCTCAAGCACCGATAGCCAGTTCGAAAGTGTTGTTGCCGATACACCGGTATCATTCGCAAGTGAATTGAGATTAATGATTTGCCCAATACGTCCTGCAAGTAGGCGCAAAAATTTCTCGAACAAAGCAAGATCTTTAAGGTTAATAAGCTGCCTTATATCACGCTCCACATAGGTTTGCAGATAATTACGGTAAGCCATGCCAGGCTGCTGTTGCTGGTCATAAACCCGTGGCATAAACCCGTGATGAAGATATTTATCCCTTGAAAAATCAGTCAGATCGTACTGCATTAACTCTTCTATTGAAAAGGGAAGCAGGGTAAGCAAAGCCGCACGTCCAGCGAGCGATTGCGTTATTGCAGCATTCAGGTTAAGTTGTTGACTACCTGTAAGTATGTATAAACCATTTTGCCGTTTTTCGTCAACATGCACCTGTATATAGCTTAAGAGCTCTGGCACGCGTTGTATCTCATCGATAATAACAGGTGACGGGTATTGCTTAAAAAAACTTTTAGGGTCAGTTTGTGCCAACAACCGGATATCAGGATGCTCCAGATTACAATAGGAATAGGATGGAAAAGTCATCCGTGCGAGTGTTGTTTTACCCGACTGCCGTGGCCCTGTTATAGTAACTACCGGATAAGTAGCTGATAACTCAATTAGCGTGGACTGTATTTTTCTTGAAATCATGCAACAAATATACATCTTTATGCAATACACAACTTTAACTTGTGATTTACATAAACACAACCTAATCAATTATATTTGTGGCCATTACAGTTATGTCAAAAAATTCCTGAACCATTCAACCCATGAACCTATAAACCCGTAAGCCCATAAAGCTGCTGGTGGCGTTGGCCTCAGCCCCGCTTAGCGAGGGCTCGTTTCAACTTAAAAAGCAATTTTTTAGTTTTATAAAAAGACATACCCGCGCTCGGCCTATTCTGTGACTACGTCGACACACACCACCACTCGAAAAAAAACATAACTACCCCTTCAACAGTTATTTAGCCAAAACAGCATGTGACTTAGAAGGCGAGAGCCTGCCTGCCGACTGCAAGGAGGCAGATTCTCAAATAGATAAAATTTGAAAATTTCTAATCCGCCGAGGTGGATGAAAATTAAGACGTCTTCAAATTGTCAAATTGTCAAACCTGCCTGGCGACCAGCGGGAGACAGGTCTTCAAATCTTGAATCCCCAACCCCTCGCACCCCATACCCTTAAAAGACATTTTTCAATCAATACTATCCTCAATACTCTTGCTCAAACTCACACTTCTTTTTTATAGTTTTTGCTGACTTTCAGACCTTCAGACCTTTTGACTTGAATCTTTGAATCCCCAACCCCAACGCACCCCATACCCCTGGAAGGGGCTTCCCAACGCACATCCATCAACGAATCAACGAATCAACATCTTCCAGATCAACAAATCAACAGCCTCCTCAACAAATAAACACCACATGTACACCTACTCCTTTGAAAAACTAAACGTTTGGCAACAAGTCCGCAGTCTTACAAAGGAAATATACATGTTAACAAATACTTTTCCCGCTGAAGAAAAATTTGGTCTTGTATCCCAAATGAGAAGAGCATGCATATCTGTTGGTTCTAATATAGCCGAAGGATCTTCACGGAAAACGGAAAAAGACCAGGCACATTTCTACACAACTGCATATAGCAGCTTAGTCGAATTATTAAATCAGTTAATCCTGTCATTCGATCTAGGTTTTCTTTCTGAAGAAAAATACACCGAGCTACGTAATAGCATAGAATTAATTTCAAATCAACTAAATAAACTCAGAAATTCATTGTTGAGCCGTTAAGTTGTTGAGTCGTTGATGCGTTGAGTCGTTGAGAAAGAATCCCTCAACAAACCTGCCTTCCTGCGGCAGCAGGCAGGTCAACCTACTCAACAAATCAACAGCTTCCAGATCAACAAATCAACAAAAACCGTTGAACCGTTGAACCGTTGAGTCGTTGAGAAATAGCCCCTCAACAAATCAATCTCCTCAACAAATCAACAATCCGGTTGAGTCGTTGAACCGTTGAGTCGTTGAGAAACTATCCCCCTCAACAAATCAACAAATCAACAACCTCCTCAACAAATCAACAGTATACTAAACTCCCGGTGCTCTCGACTTCGCTCGATCACCTCTCAATCTACTAAACAAACTAAAAAAACAACCCTTCAACCCGTGAACTCTTAAACCCGTAAACTCTTGAATTTTTGAATCTTCGAATCTTCAAATCTTTGAATCTTTGAACCCCATTCCATGTCAGAAATCATAAAGTTTGAAAACATCGAATCCAAAATCATCATTATCCGAAATCAAAAGGTAATGTTAGACAAAGATGTAGCCACAGTTTATGGTGTTGAAACAAAGAGAATCAATGAAGCAGTAAAAAATAACCCTGATCGGTTTCCTGAAGGATATGTTTTTGAATTAACTCAAAATGAAACAAATAAACTGGTCGAAAATTTCGACCGGTTCCGTGTCCTTAAACATTCAACGGTTCACCCAAAAGCCTTTACTGAAAAGGGACTGTATATGTTAGCAACAATCTTAAAAAGTACCTATGCAGTTCAAACTACGATAGCAATCATCGAAACCTTTACGAAAGTAAGGGAACTCACAAACACAATAAAAGAGCTTTCTAATACCTCTGGTGAAGATCAGAAGAATAAATTAATGAGCCGTAGCGGAGAAATCATGGCTGATATACTTGGTGATGACTTGCAAACTACCGACACGGAAACAACCTTCGAGATCAATTTTGCAGTTATGAAGTTTAAACATACAATCAAACGAAAATAAAGCGATCAGTAAAGTTTTAATGCCATAAACAAACCAGTTGAACCGTTGAGTCCTTGAGAAAGAATCCCTCAACAAACCTGCCTTCCTGCGGCAGCAGGCAGGTCAACCTTCTCAACAAATCAACAATCCGGTTGAGTCGTTGAGTCGTTGAGTCGTTGAGAAAGAATCCCTCAACAAATCAACCTCCTCAACAAATCAACAAATCAACAAATCAACAGCTTCCAGATCAACAAATCAACAACACCGTTGAGTCGTTGAACCGTTGAGTCGTTGAGAAAAATCCCCTCAACAAATCAACGAATCAACAACCTCCTCAACAAATCAACAATCCTTAAATCCATAAACCCTTAAGCTGGATACTATTAAATGAATGTTGAAAACCTATATAAAATCTTACATGAAGGCGAAGGCCTGACTGTGGAGTTTAAAACAGCACAACATGCAATCCCGAAAAATATTTTCGAGACCGTGTGTGCTTTTTTAAACAGAATAGGTGGTACCATTTTATTGGGTGTTGCAGATAATGGAGAAATCAAAGGGATTGATAAAAAATATATTCAGAAAATTAAAAAGGAGTTAACAAATACATTAAATAATCCACAGCTTATCAATCCTCCAATCTATCTTCAACCCAATGAAATAGAGATAGAAGATAAAACAATATTGCTTCTTCAGGTTTACGAAAGTTCACAAGTACACAATACAAGAGGATTAATTTTTGATAGAAACTACGAAGGCGATTTCAATATTACGCTGAATACAAATTTAGTGGCCAATTTGTACATTCGTAAACAAAGTACATTTACCGAAAACAAGATTTATCCTTTTGCTACAATCAACGAGCTTCGCACCGATATTATACAACGGGTGCGACAAATGGCTCTAAACAGGCAACCAGGACATTTATGGGAAAGTATGACAGACATGGAATTACTTCGTAGTGTTCAACTTTACCAAACCGATTATTCAACCGGTAAAGAAGGTTTAACATTGGCATCCATTTTACTCTTTGGGCACGATGAGGTTATTGCTTCGGTGCTTCCTTTTCACAAAACTGACGCCATTTGCCGCATTCAAAATTTGGAGAGGTACGATGACCGTGATGATATTCGAACAAATTTGATAGAAAGTTACGATCGTTTGATGCGATTTGTCGAAAAACACTTGCCCGAAAAGTTTGTTCTTAAGGGCGATATCAGAATAAGTGTTCGTAATTTAATATTTCGCGAAGTAATTGCCAATACACTTATCCACCGGGAATATACTAATCCTTATCCCGCAAAACTTGTCATTGGCGTTAATAAGATTTATACCGAAAATGCTAACAAATCGCATGGTGAATTACAATTGCAACCCGACAATTTTTCGCCTTTTCCTAAGAATCCTGTTATTGCAAGGGTGTTCAAAGAAATAGGAAGAGCTGATGAATTAGGTTCGGGTATCAGAAATATTTATGCGAATTACAGTTATTATTCCCAACAAGAACCTATTCTCGAAGATAAAGATATTTTTGGTTGTACAATTTTTATAGATAATATTGCGGACGAAAATACTATTAAGCCAGTAAAATCAGATGTCGCAAAAGATCTCGCAATAGAAAATCAGCCTGACGAGATAAATGACGGGATAAATGACGAGATAAATGACGGGATAAAAAATAAAAAATCATTAATACAAATCATTGAAATACTTAAGATTTTGCCAGAGATTACCATCCCAGAATTATCCAGAAAAACCGGAATGTCAATGAAAACAGTAGAACGCAACTTATCGAAGTTGAAAGAACTAAAACTTATTCAGAGAGTTGGAAGTCGAAAATCAGGAAGCTGGCAAGTAAAGGGTTCAAAAACGAAAAGTGAAGAGTGAATAGTGAACAGGAAACAGTTCAATTCTAAAAAAACTCGAGAAACAGCACCTCAACAAACCAACAAAAACCGTTGAGTCGTTGATGCGTTGAGTCGTTGAGAAAGAATCCCTCAACAAATCAACAAATCAACGAATCAACAACCTACTCAACAAATCAACAACATCCTAAACTCCCGGTGCTCTCGACTCCGCTCGATCACCTCCAAACCTACTAAACAACCAACTCTTCAACGCTTGAACCCTTAAACCCATAAACTCATCAACCCATAAACCCATAAACTCATCAACCCATAAACCCATAAACCCATAAACCCGTAAACCCATAAACCCCTTAACAAAAAAATAACCAAAAAAAATTTGCTATTCTCAAAACCATGAGTAATTTTGCTACTCCAATATTCAACCATTTATTCACAAGCACCGCCAAAGAGCAACCAAATATCAAAATACATGTTAGAAGCCCTCATAACTTCTAAAACAAAACTCAAACTCCTGTTGAAGTTCTTCCTCAACACTTCCAACACGGGTTACCTCCGTGGCCTGGCTGCTGAATTCAATGAATCTACTAACTCCGTCCGCCTCGAACTTAACAAACTCGAAGAGGCCGGCCTGCTCGAATCCCAAACCGAAGGCCCGCGTAAGGTCTTCCGTGCCAACCCAAAACATCCGCTCTTTGCCGATATTCAATCCATCGTAAGAAAATATATCGGCATCGACGAAATTATCCAACGGGTCATCAGCCTCAGTGGCAACCCCTCCAGGCTCTACCTCATCGGCAACCTGGCACTGGGAAGCGACTCCGAACAAATAAACCTCATCATCATAGGCGAACAACTCGATATCGATTACCTACAGCAACTATTTGCAAAAGCTCAAAAACTCGTAACACGTAAAATCGGCTTCCTCGCGCTCACCCCCCTTGAGTTCCAACAACAACTACCCCAACTCAATCCGGAAAAACTACTGCTCGTTTGGCAAAATGAAGAGGTAGAAAGATAAAAGTTATTAAGATTAAAGATTAAAGAAAAAAGATAAAAGATTAAAGAAAAAAGATAAAAGATCAGTTTACCTTAGTTAAAACATGAATTTTTAAATCAATAGAAGAATAAAAAAAATGAAAAAAGAAAAGTTTAACACACTAACTAACACTCCCGGGAAAGCCCAGCTAACCCGCATCCCTCTTTTTTCTTTTCTCTTTTTTCTTTTTTCTTCTGAGCATCTTTTTTCTTCTGAGCAACTTTTTTCTTCAAAAGGCGTACAGTCTGTATAACTTCCAGCCAAAACAGCTTTTCTCGTAAAACGGAAAACTGACATATAGCCTTCATTAACAGTTCCATAAGTAAATTAACATGGGACTTAGAAGGCGAGAGCGTGTGAAGATCTGCATTTAAAAATTCTACTTTCAGACTTTTGACCTTCAGACTTTCAGACATTCAGACCTTCGACTTTCAGACATTCAGACCTTCGACTTGAATCTTGAATCCTTGAACCTGTCTGGCGACCAGCGGGAGACAGATCTCTTAATTCTCCGGTGTTCTCGGCTCACTTCGACTCCGCTCAGTGCAAGCCGCTCGATCACCTCCAAACCTGCTAAACAAACTAAATCTTCAACTCTTGAACCCATAAACCCGTAAACTCGCAAACAAGCTAACATGCTAACAACCTAACAAACTAACATCACAACAGCAACACCGCAACACAAAATAACAAGCTAACAAGCTAACATGCTAACACGCAAACAAGCTAACAAGCTAACACGCTAACAACCCAACATCCCCACCCCACCCCAATGCCCCTCCAAGCCTACATAGTAATTGCAGTAATCATCTTCTTGATCGTATCGCTTTACGTCAATAAGATTGGGCCGGGTTTTACTTTTATGATCGGTATTGCCATTTTAGGCCTTACCAAAGTGATTACCCCAACAGAAATACTGGCTGGATTTGCCAACGAACAGATCGCAGTGATCGTTTTGCTTTTGCTGCTTGGCGATATCATCCGCAAAAGTGGCATACTCGACAGAATGTTCGAAAAAGCTTTCGCAAATACCAAATCCTACAAAGGCTTTATGGCTAAAATGATTGCCATGGTAGCTGCTTTCTCGGCTTTTTTGAATAACACCCCACTGGTAGCTATCATGATGCCTTATGTGAGCAATTGGAGTAAAAAAAATAATATAGCACCTTCCAAACTGCTCATCCCCCTTTCATATGCCGCTATTCTTGGTGGTTGTGCTACACTTATTGGCACCTCTACCAACCTTGTTGTGGCTGGTATGGTTTCTGACCAATACATGGTGCAAGGCCTGGAACCACTGCAGATATTCGATTTTACATTTGTTGGAAGTATCATGATAGTGCTCGGTACGGCTTACCTCATCCTGTTTGGTAACAGATTGCTCCCTGCTAAAAAAGATGCCATCGACAACCTGGAAACACAAGATCGTGAATATATCGCCGAACTTAGAATTATCAATGGTAACGAGTTCGATGGAAAAACAGTGGAAGAAGCTGGCCTCAGAAACCTGAAAGGGCTGTTTCTGGTAGAGATATTGCGTGGTGAACAATCCATCAAACCGGTAAAACCCGTTACACGACTGCATAAAAATGATATCATGCTTTTTGCTGGCGAAACGGATTCTATCTCCGAAATGGTGGCGGCACATAGTGGCCTGCAATTGGCTCAGATTGGGATGTATGCCAAAAAAGCACAAACAGCGCTTATCGAGGTGGTGGTAAGCTACAACTCAACCCTGATCTCAAAAACAGCAAAAGAAGTCAATTTCCGTGGTAAGTTCGATGCCGCCATCGTAGCCATTCACCGCAACGGCGAACGGGTGTCAGGAAAGTTGGGAGAAGTGAAACTTGCGGCTGGTGATGTACTTTTGTTAATTTCGGGTCAAGACTTCAAACAACGGGCGCTCGATACACACGACTTCTATGTGATCAGTCAGCTCCGCGAATATAAAAAACAACCGCTTTATAAACAGCTTGTGTTAATAGGCGGTACGCTCCTGGCCATTACCTTATCAGCATTGGGATTTATAAAACTCTTCACTGCCATCCTTTCCCTTGTCTTACTCATAACGCTCTTGCGCATGGTCTCTCCCAAAGATATCGCTAAAGGCATCGATTTCAACCTGATACTAATCATTGCGCTTTCGCTTGCACTGGGCACAGCTATGATCAAATCGGGTGTGGCAGAGGTGTTCGCAAACGCTGCTTTCAGCATCTTCAAGCATTTTGGTATTGTGGGTGTGCTCGTAGGTATTTATGCAATCACCAATTTGCTTGGCTCATTTATCACCAACAAAGCAGCTGTGGCACTGATTTTCCCGGTAGCCGTTAGTATGGCTATTGAATTGGGTATCGACCCCAAGCCTTTTATCCTTACAGTGGCCTTCGCCGGTGCTGCCAGCTTTCTTACCCCAATCGGCTACCAGACCAACCTCATGGTATATGGTCCTGGTGGTTACACTTTTAGAGACTTCTTTAAAATCGGCCTGCCCCTTACAGTCTTATATATGATCATCACCGTCTTGGGACTGGTGTACCAATACGACATCAAATTATATTAATATTTTCTACTTCTTCCACATAAAGCAAAATGATGCATTACGACAACAACCTCAAAACAGCTATCAAAGCAGCCCTGGACGCCGGAAAGGCAATCCTGGAAGTGTACCAAACTGCTGATTTTGGAATTGAGACGAAAAAAGATAACTCACCACTCACCCTCGCCGACCAGCGTGCTCATCATATAATAGTAAACGCACTCGAACAGACAGGTCTGCCAATCCTGAGCGAAGAAGGCAAAAGCATCCCCTACGAAACACGCAGCCAATGGCAGTCTTTCTGGCTCGTTGATCCGCTGGACGGCACCAAGGAATTTATCAAACGAAATGGCGAATTCACTGTCAATATAGCCCTCATCAACAAGGGAAATCCCGTGGCAGGAGTTATCTATGTACCGGTAACTGACACCTTATACATAGGGCTTATTGGGCAAGGAGCTGTTTTAATGACTGAAGCAAGCAAGCAACTGGCGCACAGTGAACCCGAACAATGTCAGGCAACCCAGCTGCCCTGCATAACCCATCAAAGCTATGGCATCGTAGCCAGCCGCTCACACCTCAACGAAGAAACCACTGCCTTTATCAACGAAATGAAAAGCCAGCACGACAATGTACGCATCATCTCCAAAGGCAGCTCACTCAAGATATGCATGGTAGCCGAAGGCGAAGCCGACGTCTATCCCCGCTTTGGCCCCACCAGCGAATGGGATACCGCCGCCGGACATGCCATCGCCCTCGCTTCAGGCGCCACAGTCACCATCGCCAACACCAATGAACCACTAACCTACAACAAAGAAAACATCCTCAACCCCTGGTTCATCGTTAAAAGAAATTAGACTCATTGTTTGCTGTGTCGCCGCTCTGCGGTGTTGCAGTAACAACAAACAATATAACAAGCTAACAAGCTAACAAGCTAACAAGCTAACAGGCTAACAAGCTAACAAGCTAACAACATTAACACGCTAACAGCCCCACAGCAACACAATAAACTCGGCTTCTCGACTCCGCTCGAAGACCTCTAAATCAACTAATTAACCCTATAACCCTAACAAGCTAACAAGCTAACAGCAACACAGCAACACAGCAACACAGCCTAACAAGCTAACAGCAACACATCACCCCCCCATTTGCCCCCTAGCCCCCATTAATGGGGGAACCCAGCGCACTCGACAACACACAAACCAAAAACACTAAACAAGCTAACACCCTAACAGGCTAACAAGCTAACAACTTTAACACGCTAACAGCAAAACAGCATCACCGCAACACCGCAACACAATGGAAAACATCCACACAGTATTCGACAAAATCAAAGACCGCAAGGCCAAAGAGATCTACCTCAAGCAGCGCGCCAAAGTCATTTGGTTCACAGGACTCTCAGGATCAGGCAAAA
>Ga0100391_1005501_pt1 | contig 11789 bp, 13 predicted proteins | sample CryGeymeta201515_FD_81541 | JGI IMG/M metagenome (GOLD analysis project Ga0100391, IMG submission 81541) | Groundwater microbial communities from Crystal Geyser aquifers in Utah, USA - Crystal Geyser metaG 2015-15 | ecosystem: Environmental > Aquatic > Deep subsurface > Groundwater | place: USA...
CAGCGCCTCGAACCCGGCGAGCGAGGTCATCGTCGCAAGCCCGTCGGCGGCGGCGATACAGGTCGTGATATTGGCGTTGCGCGCAACGGCGTCGGCCAGCGTCTCGACCGTGTCGGGGGCGATCGCTCCGGCGCGGTTGCCGGTTTCGACGTCGGGGTGCGGCTTGTAGACGATATGCGCGTGCGGATGATCGGCGCGCACCGCTTCGAGCAGGGCGCGGTTGGTGGAGATGTCCGAGGTGCCGCGTTCGATCGAGCGGTCGTCTTCGACCTGTCCGACGACGAGCAGCGTCTGCTTATCCGCGACCGGCACCAGCTCGGCGGCTTCGCCGACATTATATTTGCTGATGCCGCCCGCCACGAGCGCCTCGCGAAGCCGCGCCGCGCGATCGGTCAATGCTGGCGGAAACGCGCCATTTTCTAGGATGTCCTCGAGCGCCGAGGCGCGGTGCCGGTCGAAATAGATGCCGCGGTCGTCGAGTACGATTGAGGCGGGCAGATGGAAATCCGAACCCAACCCGCGCGAGCGGATGAAGCCGTCCTCCATCCGCCAGACCGGCAGGTTCGTGCGCTCGAGTTCGTGCGATAGCGCCACATCTTCCTTGCCCGCCCATATCAGCAGGCGGCCGTTCTGCGCTTCGGCGTCGCGGATCGCGCCGCCTATCCGGCTATGAAAGCTGGCGGTCGATCGCGGCGCGGCAAGCAGATTGCGAATCGCGGCGCGCTTCCACGGGCGAAAGCCGAGCGCGGCGAAATGACCGGCATTGGCGTCGGCGGTGGCGCGCCACGCAACGAGCCGTTCGATCGTCGCCTCAAGCGTTGTCGGCGCGCCGTTTATCGGATCGACATAGCGCGTGTAGAGCAGATAGGCGGCGGTGAATATCTCGACCGTCGTGCGTTTGGCCGTCCGGCGGTCGCAGGCGAGCTCGTCGCGGGTTGCGCCCCAGCCGGCATAAAAGGGCACGCCGAAACAGCGCACATCCTTGCCCTGCATCAGCGCTTCGAACCCCATCAGGCTGGTGACGCAATAGACGGCGTCGACGCGTGCGATGATGTCGGCGGCGCGTGCATCGTCGTCGAGCAGCGTAACGCCCGCAAGCGCGTCAGCCGGTATGCAACCTTGTTTGAGGCCCTCGGCGACCGCGGGATGGCGGCGGACGATGATTTCGGCCTCGGGTTCGTCGCGTCGCGCTGCGTCGAGCATGGCGGCGAATGTCGCAGTGTCGGCGAGGCCGCCCGAGATTGCCGTATCGCCGCGCGTCTGATCGACGACGAGTATCCGCCGCCGTCGCGTTTCGGGTAACAGACGCGCGTCGAGCGGCGGTGCGGTATTGGTCTTGCCGAGGCCGGTTTCGACGATCCGCGCCATCGCCGCCTTCGCGCGCGCAAGCAATTCGGGCGTTTCCCAGCCGCCATCTTCAAGCAGCCTTTCGAGCCGCGATGGGCCATGAGCGTCATAATAAATGCCGAGGTCGTCGGCGATCAGGCTCAGCGTCGGCGCGCCCGCCTCGCCAAGCCCGATCGAGCGCAGAAAGCCGTCTTCGAGCGCGATATAGGGCAGCTTCCGTTCGGCTGCGATGGTGCGGGCGCGATCAGCCGTAGGCTTGTGACCCCAGCCCGCGATGGCGTCGATTTGACCATCGGGATTGCGCCGGCGCGCGATACTGCCGACTTCGGGAAGGAACGCTTCAAGATGAGGCAATGTCCTGACGCCCGACCCCGGCACGAGCAGGCTGTGTACCTCGAGACGATGGTGGACGGGGCCGGTCATCGGGCGGGGATGCAAGCCGCTGGGTGCTTTGGCAAGCGACGCGGTTGAGCGATCGGAGCCGGGCGATCAGCAGCGCCGCGTGTCGTATGCTTCGCCGCGCCAGCAGGTGTCGTCGAGCCGCGGTAAGGGCGGCAGCGGGACGGGCTCGTTATAGGGCAGGATCGCGTCGGAATAGATAATCAGGCTGTTGCGCATCTGGCGCATGCGGTTTTGCGCCGTCACGTAGAGCTGACCCTTGGGCTGGGCCAGCGCATCGCGGGCGGTCTCGGCGGCGGCGTGGCAGAAGCTGCGCTGCGCGCCGATGAGGATATAGCTCTGATACATCGAGGTCGTGAACTCATCCATTCGTGACTGCCACTGGTTGCCCTGGGTGCGGCGGAAATAGCTTTTGAGGCCCTCATAGGCGCTGTTGAGCTCATCGGCATGGTGGGTGAGCAACGCATTGTAATTGTCGACGGCATTGACCGACGGCCAATATTGGCAGTTGAGCGCCGCGACGTTGAGGCTCGAGCGCAGGTTCCAGATGAGGTTGGCGCGAATATCGGCGGGCTGGGCGTCGATCATCGGCGGGACGAACAGGCCCGGCTCGGCGCCGGTGACGGGTGCGCCCTCATGTTGCGGCGGATAGAAGAATATCTGTGCGGCGGCGGGCGACGTAGCCAAGGCCAGGCCGACTATTGCCATCAAACCGGACAGGATTTTACGCATAAGTGCAGACATCCGCTTATTCTCCTAAACACCCTTGGCCTACTATCGCATGAAGCGTTTCGGGGCAGGCGCTTTTTGCCGGTCTGTCGCCATAAGCCAACCACTAATCGCGCTTTAATCGCATAGCGACGCAAATTCGGCCGAAAAGGGGCCACCGGCAGCTCCGCGACCAGGCTGGTCGAATGCCATAACAGGATCAGTTGCCGGCAGTGCCCTCGGCTTCGCCATTGCCATCTTCCTCGGCGGGCACGACAGCACGCGTCGGCAGCGACGATTCTTCGGGCATACCGTCTTCCATGCCCATCTCTTCCTCGGCGCCCATCGTGCCGTCGATGACGGTTGTGTCATCGATCGTGCCATTGGCCTCGCCCGGATCGACGTCGGTCACAGCGGTGCCCTCATCGGTCGTCGCGGTTTCTTCGCTGCCGCACGCCGCAAGCGACAGTGCGGCTATCGCGGCCAGGGCGCCGGTCGTGGCTTTGGTCAATGTGCGCATAATATACTCCTTTGGTGGATGATCCGCTTCGCCTGAGGGGACGTTGTGGAATGCGACATAGGATATGCGCTACGGTCGACGTGCTCAAGTCTCTTCGCCTTCGCCGCTGATCTCGCGCAGGAACGCCTCGAAATTGGCGGCTATGGCGGCATCGAGCGCTGCCATATCAGCCTTCTTGCCGAGCTTTTCGAGGCTGGTGACAGGGTAATCGGCGATGCCGCAGGCGACGATGCCACTAAAATGCGACAGATCGGGTGCGACATTGATGGCGAAGCCATGGAAGCTGACCCAGCGGCGGATGCGGATGCCGATTGCGCCAATCTTGGCTTCGGCCACGCCGTCATCGGTCCAAATCCCGATTCGTCCGTCGGCGCGGCGTGCATCGACGCCGATGTCGGCCAGCGAGGCAATGACCCAACTTTCGATCGCATGCACGAACCGGCGGACGTCGCGGCCGCGCTTGGCAAGGTCGAGGACCACATAGACTGTGCGCTGGCCCGGCCCGTGATAGGTATAGCGCCCGCCGCGTCCGGCTTCGTAGACCGGGAACCGGTCCGGAGCGAGGAGTTCTTCGCGCGCGGCGCTGGTTCCGGCGGTATAGAGCGGCGGATGTTCGAGCAGCCAGATAAGCTCGCGCGCCGTGCCCCGATGGACGGCGGCGGCGCGCGCCTCCATCGCCGCGAGCGCCTCGGGATAATCGATCAGGCCCGTCGAGACCTTCCATTCGATGGCGCTGCTATCCATGGCGCGACAGATGCGGCGCGCAGAACGGGGGATCAAGGTCTTGATCGCCGCGGCGATAATCCGCATGACGCGGACCATGGTGCAAACAACCCGATTTTCCCCGAGCCGCGGGTGGGACGATGTCCGCCTCCTGCTCGTCCGTAACTCACAGATTCTGATTGCTCTCGCTGGTGCTTTTTTCCTGCTCCCGCTGCTTATACTGTCATTTTTCGCACCACCCTTCGTGCCCTTCGCCGGCGATCCCGCGACTGCGGACCCTGCGCTCGTCTGGGCGCAGATGCGCGATACCATCGTTCCGTTGATCCCTTGGTTCCTGCTGCTTTTTTTCGTTCAGACGATTGGTCAGCTGGCGATCATGGCCGCTGTCACGATACGCGAGAACCCGACCGCGGGCGAAGCGATCGCGATCGGCTTTCAGAGGCTCGGCTATTATTTGCTGATAACACTCGCGCTCTCCATGCTGATACTGCTGGCGATGGTGCCGCTCCTCCTCATCATCGGCGCTGTCGGCGCGGCGCTGGGGTCCGCCTCACCAGCAGTTGCCGGCCTGTTGGGAATCATACTTTTCGGTGTGGTGATAGCTGTGCTGGTCTATATCTCGATGCGCTTCGCGCTCATCGGCGTCGTGCTCGTCGCCGAAGACGCGCGCGGTCCGTTGCCGGTTCTCCGCCGAAGCTGGCAGCTTACGCACAACAACGCGGCGCTGATCTTCGCCTTCTATCTGATTGTGGCGGTCGTGATCGTCGTCATTTCGCTGGCGGTCAGTCTGATTTTCGGTCTGTTGTTCTCGCTCGCCGGCTTGGCGATGACGCCAGGTGGCGCGGGCGCAGCGATTCTTGCGCTCCTCACCGGCACCATATCGGCGGGGGGAACGACGATATTCGCGCTGATGCAGGCGGCGATCTATCGGCAACTGGCCGGTGGGCGCGCCGACGAGGTCTTCCGATAGCCTTCGCCGCGGCTAGCCGAGCAGCGGTATCTGCGGCGCGGAATCTCGCGGTAGCAGTCCGATCAACCGTGGATCGGCGAAGGTTTCGATCGCGCAACCACGCGGCGTGAACCCCGACGCAATATAGAAACCAAGCGCGACGGGATGATCGAGCGTGCAGGTATGGAGATGAACGCGATCGATCCCCGCGCGCCAGGCCGACGCCAGGGCCTGCGCCATGAGCCAGCCGCCATGGCCTTGGCCGGTCGCTTCGGGAACCAACCCGAAATAGCCGATTTCGCAGTCGCCAGGCTGACGGAAATCGAGCTCGAGCATGCCGACTTCGATGCGTTGCGGATCCTCGACCGCATATGCCTCAACCCCTGGGTCGCCCAAAATCTCGCCGAGCGTGGCATCGTCGAGCACAAGTCGCGAAAACCACAGCCATGGCGCGCCGACGCGGGTAAACAACGCACGGTATTTATCGCAATCGACGGTGCTCCAGCGTTTGAGCTTTAGGGTCGATGACGGCATCGGCGCGGGTCTGGGCCGCTCGCGCATGTCGAGATAGGTGACGATTGTGGCGATCTCGCCGGTGGGGACGCTGGTTATTCCCATGTCGCGAGCGGAGGCAGGCTCATCAATATGGCATCGATATTGCCGCCGGTCTTGAGCCCGAACAATGTGCCGCGATCGTAGATCAGGTTGAACTCCGCATAGCGGCCGCGCCACGCGAGCTGGCGGGCGCGATCGTTCGCGGTGAAGTCCTGCCCCATGCGTTTGCGGACGATTGCCGGGAAGGCGTTGAGGAGGGCATTGCCGACGTGATCGACAAAGGCGAGATGTTTGGCGAACGCTTCGTTATCGTCGATTTCGAGATGGTCGAAGAAAATCCCGCCGACGCCCCGGTGGACTTGGCGGTGCGGAATCCAGAAATAGTCGTCGGCCCATTTGGTGAAGCGCGGGTAATCGCCCGGCTCGTGCGCATCGCACGCCTTGAACAGCGCGGTGTGAAAGGAGTCGGTATCTTCCTTGTAGGGGATGGGCGGGTTGAGATCCGCGCCGCCGCCGAACCAGCGTTTGCGCGTCACCAGGAAGCGCAGGTTCATATGCACTGCGGGAACATGCGGATTGGCCATATGCGCGACGAGGCTGATTCCCGTGGCGAAAAAGCGTGGATCGTCTTCGGCGCCATTGATCGTCTTGGCGAACTCCTCGCTGAAGCGGCCCCAAACCGTCGAAACGTTGACACCGGCCTTTTCGAACACCTTGCCCTTGATCAGACTCTGGACGCCGCCGCCGCCCGGCGCGCCGTCCTCGTCGGGGCGATCCCATGGCGAGAAGACAAAGCGCGCATCGCCGCCGCCTTCGCTTTCGACTGCTTCGAACTCGGCGCAAATCCGGTCGCGCAGCGTCTCAAAAGCTTTGCGCGCCGCCTTTTGCTGCGGGTCGAGTGCGATCATTCGGGCCATCCCTCCGTTTGCCTCAGCGCTTCGCCCAATGCGATGCCGATTGCCACCGCGACATTCAAGGAGCGAAATCCCGGCCGCATCGGTATGCGCACGCGCAGCGCCGCTTCTTCATGGATGGCTGCGGGTACCCCAGATGTCTCGGAGCCCGCGAGCACTATGTCTCCGGATGCGAAAGCCGCATCGGGAAGCGGCGAGCCGCCCGATACCGTGAGCAGAACGAGCCTTCCGGGTTGCGATTCGCGAAACGCGGCCCAATCGGCGTGGCGGACAATTTCGGCCTGCCCGGCATAATCCATCCCCGCGCGCTTCAACTTGCGGTCCGAAAAGGGGAAGCCGCAGGGCTCGATGATATCGACCGGTACGCCGAAGCACGCGGCCATCCTTAGAATCGTGCCGACATTACCGGCGATATCGGGCTGGTGCAGGGCTATACGCATTGCCGTCACATAGGCATCGCAACCGCCCGGTCACAAGAGCGTCAAAAACGCTGTTGGCAAACCGCCCTGCACAAGGCTATCAGGCGCGGCAATGAAGCCGCCGGGGGCAAGGACGCGGCTGTCCGTATTTTGCTCCCGTCCCGATTGAACCATGAAGGCTAGTTGATGGCTACGGTCGAAGAAACGCATCCAACCGAAGGTGAGGCGCCGAATGACGGCGTCCGGCGTCGGGACTTTCTCAATATTGCAGCGGTCAGCGTTGCCGGAGTCGGCGGCGTCGTTGCGCTGTTGCCGCTCGTCAACCAGATGAACCCGTCGGCCGATGTGCTCGCGCTGTCGTCGATCGAGATCGATCTGTCGTCAATCGAGGCCGGTCAGGCGATCAAGACGATGTGGCGCAAGCAGCCGCTGTTCGTCCGCAACCTGACGGCGGCGGAGATCGCCGAAGCCAATGCCGTCGACTTGTCGAGCCTGCGCGATCCCGAAACGCTCGCCGAGCGCACCGTCGAAGGCCATGAGAACTGGCTGATCACGCTGGCGGTCTGCACGCATCTCGGCTGTATCCCGCTCGGCGCTGGGCAGGGCGAGAATAAAGGCCCGTTCGGCGGCTATTTCTGCCCGTGCCACGGTTCGGCCTATGATACCGCCGCGCGCATCCGCACCGGGCCGGCGCCGAAGAACCTCTTCGTGCCCGAATACGAATTCACTTCCGACACAACCGTCACGATCGGCTGAGGCAGACTGACATGAGCTTTCCCTGGGCTGAGCAATATACCCCGACCAATCCGTTCATGAAATATATGGACGAGAGGCTGCCTATGCCGCGGCTGATTTATAATTCGCTCGGAAAGGGCTATCCGACGCCGCGCAACCTCAATTATTTCTGGAATTTCGGATCGCTCGCCGGCCTCGCGCTGGTCATCCAGATCGTCACCGGAATCGTGCTGGCGATGCATTACGCCGCGAGCACCGATATCGCCTTCGCTTCGGTCGAGCATATCATGCGCGACGTCAATTCGGGCTGGCTGCTTCGCTATCTTCACTCCAATGGCGCGAGCTTCTTCTTCATCGCCCTCTACATCCACATCTTCCGCGGGCTTTATTACGGCTCGTACAAGCCGCCGCGCGAGATGGTCTGGCTGCTCGGCCTCGTCATCTTCCTGCTGGCGATGGCGACGGCGTTTATGGGCTACGTTCTTCCCTGGGGCCAGATGAGCTATTGGGGCGCGCAGGTCATCACCGGGCTGTTCTCGGCGATCCCGCTGGTCGGCGAAGCGCTCCACAGCTGGCTGCTCGGCGGTTTCGCGCCCGACAATGCGACGCTCAACCGCTTCTTCTCGCTCCACTATCTGCTGCCGTTCGTGATCGCCGGCGTGATTATCCTCCACATCTGGGCGCTGCATCTGCCGGGCTCGAGCAATCCTACCGGTATCGACGTAAAGGGTCCGCAGGACACCGTTCCCTTCCATCCCTATTATACCGCCAAGGACGGCTTCGGCGTCGGCATCTTCCTGATCCTGCTCGCGATCCTAGTCTTCTTCGCGCCGAACTTCCTCGGCCATGCCGATAATTATATCGAGGCCAATCCGCTTTCGACGCCGGCGCACATCGTTCCCGAATGGTATTTCTGGCCGTTCTACGCGATCCTGCGCGCCTTTACCGTCGATTTCATCCTGCCGGCCAAGCTCTGGGGCGTGATCGCGATGTTCGGTTCGATCATCCTGCTCTTCTTCCTCCCTTGGCTCGACAAGTCGCCGGTGCGCTCGGGCAATTACCGGCCGCAGTTCAAGCTCTGGTTCTGGGTGTTGGTCGGCGATGTCGTAGTGCTGGCCTATTGCGGCGGCCGACCAGCCGAAGAGCCTTATGTAATGGTCAGCCAGATCGCCTCGATATACTATTTCGCGCACTTCCTCATCATCCTGCCGATCGTATCGCGGACGGAGCGGCCCAAGCCGCTGCCCAATTCGATAACCGAATCGGTACTGGCTAAGCGTGGCGAACCGGCCTCACCCGGCCCGGGCAGCGCCACGCCGCCCGCGCAACCGGCCGTATAAGGAACGCAAGATGGTACGCCTGATCGGATTTCTCGTCGGCATCGGATTCGTCGTCGTGCTCGGCTATTCGCTGATCGTCGGCGCGATCGCCTATGTCGGCAATCCGCCCGAAGAGACGGTCGAGCACGAATTCCACCGCGAGGCGGAAGCCGTGAGCTTCGCGAGCGACGGACCTCTCGGTCGTTTCGACCGCCAGCAGCTCCAGCGCGGCTTCCAGGTCTATAAGGAAGTCTGCGCCGCCTGCCATTCGCTTGGCTATGTCGCCTTCCGCGATCTCCACGATCTCGGCTTCACCGAACCCGAAGTCGACGCGATCGCACAGCAGTGGCAGATCGAAGTGCCTTCGGTCGATCCCGATACCGGCGAGGCGGCGACGCGCCCGGCAACCGCCGCCGATAGCTTCCCGCATGTTTATCCGAACGAGATCGCCGCGCGCGCCGCCAACAACAACGCGCTGCCGCCCGATCTTTCGCTGATCACCAAGGCGCGTGAGGGAGGGGCCGACTATATCCACGCGCTGCTCACCGGTTATCGCAATCCCCCGGCCGAGCTTCCCGAGGCCAACCAGCCGGGTACGGGGCTTTACTACAATCCCTATTTCGCCAACCTCAATCTCGCCATGCCGCCGCCGCTGACCGCCGACGGCCAGGTCACCTATGCCGACGGCACCGAGGCGACGGTCGATCAGATGGCGCGCGACGTTTCCGCTTTCCTGATCTGGACCGCCGAACCCAAGATGGAAGCGCGCAAATCGACCGGCTGGGCCGTGCTTATCTTCCTGATCTTCGCAACTTCGCTTGCCTGGCTCGCCTATCAGAATGTCTGGCGCGATATTAAGCATTGATGCTTCGACAGGCTCAGCATGCGCGGAATGGACAACGCTGATCTCAAGGCGCTGATCCGGACGATTCCGGATTATCCCAAGGCCGGGGTCCAGTTTCGCGACCTGACGACTTTGCTGCTCGATGCGCGCGGCTTTGCCTTGACCGTCGAACGGATGGCGGCGCGGGTGTCCGGGCCCGTCGATTGCATCGCCGCGATCGAGGCGCGCGGCTTTATCTTCGGCGCGGCGTTGGCGCGCGAAATTGGTGCCGGGCTCGTGCTGATCCGCAAATCGGGCAAGCTGCCGGGAACGGCGCGCGGCATCGATTATGCGCTCGAATACGGCCACGACCGGCTTGAAATGCACGACGATGCGGTGGGCAAGGGCGCGCGGGTGCTGCTCGTCGACGATCTGATCGCCACCGGCGGAACGGCGCTCGCCGCAGTAGAGTTGGTGCGCGGGATCGGCGCGGCGATCGATGAAGCGCTGTTCGTTGTCGATCTGCCCGATCTCGGCGGAGCGGCAAGGCTTGGCGAAGCGGAGGTAGCCGTCGAGTCTCTCGTGACTTTCGACGGCGATTGACCAACTTGTTCAGGCCGAGAAAACCGGTCTGACTAACCGCTATTTTCGGTGTTGAGTTACCGCCATTCGGGCCGCGTCGCGATCAATCCTATTGATACCATCGACAGCACCGGTGCGCCGTCCTGGTTGAATACCGTCAACCGGCTGCGGAACGACCCCATTTCGGGGCGGCTCTTCGACGGGCGCTTGTCGATGACTTCGGTCTCGCAGCGCAGCGTATCGCCGGGATAGACGGGCTTGAGCCAGCGGATCTCGTCGACCCCGGGCGAGCCGAGGCCCGCGCTTTGCTGACTTTTCATATTCTCGACGAGCATCGCCATCGTCATCGCGCAGCTGTGCCAGCCGCTTGCCGACAGCCGCCCGAAATGCGTCCGCGCCGCCGCCTCGTCGTCGAGATGAAAGGGCTGGGGATCGTATTTTCCGGCGAATTCGAGGACCTCTTCGCGGGTGACGCGATAATGCCCGAAGGACGCTTTGGTCCCGACTTCGATATCTTCGAAATATATCATGGCGGCGAATTTAGAGCGCGGCCTGCTTGACGCAAGCATAGAGGGTTCAGACGTTGAACTTGAACAGCATCACGTCACCGTCCTGAACGACATAGTCCTTGCCTTCCTGGCGCAGCTTGCCGGCGTCGCGCGCGCCGCTTTCGCCGCCCAGCGCAACGAAATCGTCAAAGGCGATCGTCTCGGCGCGGATGAATCCGCGTTCGAAGTCGGAATGGATGACGCCGGCGGCCTGCGGTGCGCGCGCGCAGCGCGATACCGTCCATGCGCGTGTTTCCTTGGGGCCGGCGGTGAAGAAGGTGATCAGGTCGAGCCATGTGTAGCCCGCGCGGATGACGCGCGCGAGGCCGGTTTCCTCAAGCCCGAGATCGGCAAGGAAATCGGCGCGTTCTTCGCGCGGCATCGTCGCGATTTCGGATTCGATCGCTGCCGAGATGACGACGGCCTCGGCGCCTTCGGCTGCGGCCTTTTCGAAGACGCGCGCGCTTTGCGCGTTGCCCCCGGCGGCGTCTTCTTCGACGTTGCAGACATAGAGGACGGGCTTGGCGGTCAGCAGCTGCGCCTCGCGGAAGACCCGCGCCTCCTCGTCGTCATTTGGTTCGGTCAGCCGCGCGGGCTTGCCCTCCTTGAGCAGATCGAGCGCCTGGCCGAGGACGCCGGCGATCGCCTTGGCCTCCTTGTCGCCGCTCGTCGCGCGGCGTCTGGCGTTTTCGACGCGGCGCTCGACCGACTCCATGTCGGCGAGCAGTAATTCGGTTTCGACGGTTTCGGCATCGGCGATCGGGTCGATGCGCTGGTCGACATGCTGGATGTCGTCATCCTCGAAGCAGCGCAGGACATGGACGATCGCATCGACTTCGCGGATATTGGCGAGGAACTGGTTGCCGAGACCTTCGCCCTTCGATGCGCCGCGGACGAGCCCTGCGATATCGACGAATTCGAGCTGCGTTTCGATGGTGTTCGCCGAGCCGGCGATCGCCGCGATCGCGTCGATGCGCGGATCTGGTACTGCGACTTTACCGACATTGGGCTCGATCGTGCAGAACGGATAATTCGCCGCCTGCGCCGCCTGCGTCTGTGTGAGTGCGTTAAAGAGCGTCGATTTGCCGACATTTGGCAAACCGACGATGCCGCAGCGAAAGCCCATTTCGATACCCTGTTCGGTGGGGAAAAGCCGGCACACCGCCGGCTAATGGAGCGGATAGGGATTTTGGCGGCGAAAGACCAGTCAGAGTCTATTGATTAACCGGGATGCTGTCGCGCAACCGA
>Ga0100391_1005502_pt1 | contig 11787 bp, 7 predicted proteins | sample CryGeymeta201515_FD_81541 | JGI IMG/M metagenome (GOLD analysis project Ga0100391, IMG submission 81541) | Groundwater microbial communities from Crystal Geyser aquifers in Utah, USA - Crystal Geyser metaG 2015-15 | ecosystem: Environmental > Aquatic > Deep subsurface > Groundwater | place: USA...
AACTTAAGATATGACTATACAAATTTTTAGTACTCTACTTCTAAAATAGTAAGCTAAATATTTATCAGTAGCACACAAATAAAACTTGGATAGGCCACCCACTGGCTAGAGTGGTTGGCGAAATTGTTCAGATACTATTATTATTATAATTTTAGGTTGTGGGGGTCTACTATTGCAATACAGAAGAAGCTATTAGGTCTACTTATTCGAGAGTGTCAGTCGTCCCGCACACACTTGACAGGCAATAGAAAGGATGGTTTGTAGGAGTTTGGGTTGGCAGAAAGCAACTGCAGTTCATATGTGGCTGATATTCAACTTTTTTATTTCTTGGTGACGCTGGATACTATGCTTGTGCAACGTTGCCCGTGGCACTAATAACGACGGAAAAGGCGGTCGTGCCAGTCTCTGTCCTTATCCGCTTCATGGAGCAAGATGGGAAGGCATCTCGTAAAACAATGACCAATATCGTAAACACTACTCTCCCTGTTGCTTTTGTGATACAGGAGCCAGTCAATTTTTCGCTGCAAATGAGGTTGTAGTCGGATCTTTGTGCTGCACCATAAACCTCGAACAGAATAATAGCAATAATGGGCTGGATCACAACGTGAAACCAACACTCTTCGTTGCTTGTTTAAACATTGTCATGGTTTGTGCTTTGAATTGCGACCAATGATCAAAAAACACAAATCAGTACAATTTTCTTACTACTACTAGACTACTACTCCCTACTAGTAGTACTAGTAGTGATACACAGTACTTTTCTTAGTGGGTGGCCTATGAAAGTTTTATCTGTCTGCTACTGATAAATATTTAGCTCACTACTTTGGAAGTGGTGTACTGAAAATTTGTATAGTCAAACCTACAGATGGGAGCTTGGACCTCAAATTCCAACCGAGATAATTATTTAGCTTACTATTTTTAAAGTGGAGTACTAAAGTTTTCCATAGTCAGACTTAACTCCAGGTCTGTAGACCTCTTGCACTGTGAAGAAAATACCAAATTTGTATCACAGGCCTCAGACCTCAGGTGGATATCCTTGACACTAAAAAAGGAGTGGTTGGCGTACCCCCCCTTGCCAGGGGCCCTTTTTTCTTCAAGAAAATACACCCGTAAAACTCTGAGTTCTCGTTATTATTCCGAGGACATGAAATTGGTTGAACATGACATGCAGCACTCTTGCACATCTACTACCGGGAAATCCGTCCAGTGCATACCGTACTACTAGTATTAGACTGCAAAACTAGCTGTAAATAGTGACTGCATCCATGTCGGAACAGGAAGAGCATACTTTCGTTCATGGCGAAGGTGATGGAGCCGATCATCACTATTACCTCAAAGGCCACCAGCTGGTGGACACACGAGGAGATGTAGAACTGACATCATCGCAGATAAAACATAGGAGCCGGCTAGTAGACAGAGACGACATCTGTACCAACGGCGATAGTACACGGGGCGACAATGTGTTTCATGATGAATACCTGTCTGACCATGCCGATGATGATGATGATGATGATGATGATGATGTTACTGAATCACATGCCATTGGTTCAAAGCGAACTCCATGGTACGGCACCGCCATTGTTCTGTTAAGCGAAGTCATGGGAACAGGAATTCTTTCCTTACCATATGCGGCTAAAATATTGGGTTGGGCTGCAGTCGTGGCGGCTGTGCCATTATTCGCCTTATTCGCGAGCTATTCTGGATGGTTATTAGCTCAAGTTCAGCAGCAACACCAAGATGGTGTCGAACTGCACAGTTTTGCCGATGCGTCGGTTCATTTGCTAGGGACTTGGTTTGGACGATTCACCAGAATTTGCATGTTGCTGAATTGGGGTGCTACGGCTATCTACTACTTGATTGCCACAGCGGATGGGATTGGGGACATTTTTGAAGGCAGTGTGGATTTGTGTGTCTACCAGCGCACATTGCTAGCTTCTCTGATATTGGTCCTACCCTGTCAATGTCGAGATTTCTATGCCATTTCCAAATATTTGTCGGGCCCCTCGACGTGCTCTATTATTTTAATGGTCTTTATTGTTATTGGCAGTCTACTGTCCACAAGAATATCAGGGACGACAGATACTACAATCTTTGACGGGGGGGAAGAAGATTATTCCAACACAACTGACACGTCCTTGTTTCCTTGGGATGCATCCAATGCTACCGCCACGTCAACCCCTATCTACAATGATACCAGTACCAGTAATGCCCCCGCTACCGTCAGCACTATAACCAATACGACGTTGACTGTGTTTGGTGAAACGACCACCTTGGGTCCTTTGGAAGGAACCACGGTACTCGATTACCTCCAAGCCCTCTCTGCCTTTGTGTTTGCCTACCAAGGCCATGCCATTTTCTTGGAACTCATGACCGAAATGAAAGATGCCAAACAATTTCCCACCTATTCGTGCGGTGCCGCGTATGCTTTCATGGCTGTTATGTACGGCATGACCATCATTGTTGCCTACGGAATTCGAGGTGTCCAAACAGAAGAGTTTCTGCCGGATATTTTACCCGCCGGTGCAGCCCGGAAAATTGTGGGAGTCCTGGTCTGTTTGCACATTAGTGTATCGTACGTGATTGCTGGTCAACCATTGCACATGTGGATGCATGCCACATTCTTTCCCAAAACATACAACCAAGAATCCAGGAAAGCCAGTTTTCATTGGTTTCTCTTAACAGGTGGATATATTCTGTTTGGCTTTTTTATTGGTAATTTGATACCATTTTTTGCCGATGTTCAAGCTCTCATTGGATCCCTCTTTGGAGCTCCCACAATGTTTGGTTGGCCCGTTGCCTTTTATCTTTCCGTAAGCAGACGGAAAAGTACTTCCTGGTGTGCAGCTTTTCATTCCATCGGAATAGGTCATGCTACCATTTGTCTCTTCTTTTTACTTATCTGCACTCCCATGTTTTGCCTCTTGGGCACGACCGGAGCTATAACATCCATTGTACAGGATTCTGAACACGAGGCTGAACGACCTTTTCAGTGCAATTGAAAAAGAAAAAAATGGAAAGGCCACTAAGCACTGGGGTATCAGTAATGCAAAGGTTGTGGATTCATCGATGATATAGTCCTCTGCGTCACGTAGTGGAATCGCTTGTTTTAGGCGTTTTCCTGTAGTCTTGCATTGCATCTATTCGGATAATCCGCCGCAAACTCTTTCCACGCTGCTGGCCATTAAAAACGTTCTACGCTGTTCTTTGCGCAAGACTCCCTGCACCAGAACAACGTGATCCAATTGGTATTCGACCTGTTTCTTTCCAGGAGGCAATCGAACGATTAATTTGGCACCCTGATGACAAATGTCAATCCGACTCAAATCTAAATCGACCATTGCAATTGTTCCCTGCACAGCAATGATCTTTTTAAGATGTTGAGCACTGTAGAGGATCGCATCCCGAGGAGTATAGACTTCCGAAGCGGGTGGAGTGTTCTCTTGCAAACTTGCCATTATACACCAAATGAAGTTAAGCTCATACAATTGACTTTTCTTCCGGTACGATTGCAATTAGTTACTTTTCGCCTCTCGTCTCGAAGAGTATTCATACAAAGAGTAATTAGTAGTAGTACGAGTAGACTAGTACTAGTAGTAGTAGTCTACTACTAGTAGTAGACTAGACTATTACAATTACAATAATATTATTATGTAGTTACTAGAGTAGTCTAGTCAAAAAAATTCTCGAAGATTTTGACGAGCAGACAAAATTTGACCAAAGTAACACGTCTTATTATTTATTTTTGTGTCATTGGACCCAAGTTATTAGTACGTACTAGTAGTAGTAGTAGTCTAGTCTCTTTGCTTTTAAGATACCGAAAATGAATCTGTAATCGTACTCCAATATTGTACGTGTCTTCTGTGCGTGTGATGACATGTCGACAATTCGAGAAGGATACCTCACTTTTTCTTCGTTTCCCAATTTAGTATATACGCTAATAAAGAATTGCTATCTACTCCTAGTAGTAGCTCTTAGCTAGTCTACTCCTTTTATAATTCTTATGGTTATTATTGTTATTCAGATTGAGAAGAACTTGAGAAGGACTTGAGAAGGAAAAACAGAAGATGAAGATGACGACTACTACTACTACTTCTACTACGACTAATGATTATAACAGGATCCTGGTGTCTGAAAGTGACAAGTCTGGCAGTGACAAGAAGACGTCCACCAGCGACAAATCTGACAGTGAAGAGCCCAAAGACGAGAAAGAAATACAATCCTCGTCTGGAAATGACCAACCCGATAGCAGTAAATCTGATAGCCGAAATTCTGGTAGCAACCAATCTAACAACGGCAACTCCGGCGTAGAGAATACCAAAGAAAACATGCAGAAATCCTCCGCAAGTGACAGTTCCGGCAGCAGCGAGTCGGATAACGACAAGTCTGGCAGTAACTCTGATAGTGATAAGCCTGAAAGTGACAAATCTGACCTGCCTGACAAGGACAAAACCAAGGATACAAAAATGAAATCCACTTCATCGTCGTCATCTTCTTCGTCTTCTACGTCGTCTACTACTTCCAAACCAACCGACATCATGAACGACAAGATGCCCCATTGCATATTGGACAAATCGATCGTCAATGAATTCACTCTGCCGTACATGCAAGACATTGGGCTTTCAATTCTTGCATCGGCCTGCAGCAAAAATCGGGGAGCCTTTGTGTTGGATCCTCCCGATGGACGCACCTACGGATGCTTGGCGTTGCCACCGACTATGCAAGATCGACATGTGTCCAAAGCAGAAGATATTGTCAAATCGTATGCTGATGGCAATTTGACCGCCCACCATGCTGTGAAAGATTTGGATTTTTTGATCGAACGCGTCTATGCCTCCACTCCCAATGTCGACTTGTCACCCTACGCGTGCGATATAAACGGTTTGGTGAAATTAGATAATTGTCCCAAACCTCCGCACCAAATTGACCCGGATGACGAAAATCTCGAGTTCCCCATTCGCGCCGTAACGATAGCTGGGGTCTTTGCACCTGAGCCTTGGTCTGTGAAGAATTCTTCGACTCCCTCGGGACTGACGCTCACGCAACGAGATGCCGAATTCTATTACGTGAAACAAGATTTTGCCAACATGACCAAAATGGGATTGAACACTGTTCAATTTCCAGTGGCAGTACAATTTTTTGATACGACACAAGAGAGCGATCCCACGGCGTGGATGAACCTATTGAAAAAGTGGCTATCGTTCACTCATATGTACAAAATGAGGGCTATTGTCAAGTTGGAACTTACCCAGGAGATCAAGACCAAGGCTGAATCCGTCTTGCATGAAGCGGTCAAGCAAGCCGTCGATTTTTGCAATGGAATAAATTTGCAGCACAATGCTACGGTTGTCCGAGCTGTCACGCTTCCATCGGCAGATCCTGGCGTCATCAAGGCGGCAGCCAACGTTGGGACCAGTATTCCCCTGTGGTTACCGGCCCAAATGGGAGACTTGACAAAACTGCAGGACATGGCTACCACGGTCAAAGGTGTCACCATCAGTGGTATCTCTCTCGATCTTTCTCATACCAGTACAATTGCTGATATTGCGAGTTCTACAGCAGAAGAAGATCGTGCCAAATTGTTTTATCATGAATCTATGGCCTGCTTACAACGAGCACCTCTCGAGTATTCTCGGTGCTATCAAAATCTTCCCATCTTTGTGGGAAGTGGATTTGATCTTGCTATTGATGATTGCCATATCAAGCGAATTGCGAGTGATTCGGGCTTTCAATTTCATGATTACGGACAATGCTATCGTTTGCAAAGTACGGTTCATTCTGGTTGGTGGTTGAGACATCGACAATCCTTTGCAGCCCGGCAAATCTCGGCTTACGAGAAGGGCGGCATTGGATGGAGTTACGCTACTTGGAAAGTCTTTCGTGTCGGTCGAGAAAAAGTTGGCGCTATGGATGCTCCCGCGAAATGGTTGGCCTTGCAAGAAGTAAACGAAATGGGATGGTTTCCTTCCTTGGTAAAAAGCAAACAATCAAACAAAACAAGTCTGTCTTCCTTGGAATTGGCCTGTTTAAATCCTCCCGACAATGATTTCGTGTTGGGCGATGCAACGCTCTCTCCGACGATGGGCCCTCCACCGGATTGTGGCAATGGTTGGTGGAATATGACGACTAATCAATGCGACTATTGGGTCCCACCTCCGTTCAATGCAAGCGAGTGTCCGAACACGACCATTATTTACGAAGAATGCCCCGATACACAGAATATCACGGTTGATGGTAAAAATGTGAATTTAGACCCAAGTGGCGTTACCAACATCAACACTCATTCCGCCACGCATGGCTTTTTTGCGGGCATCCTCTTTACCACTGTCATTGCTGCAATTCTTTACATCGTGTTTGGGCGACATCGCTACCAGTATGAAGAAGTGCCGCGTGTAGCAAACATGAATGGGTATCAGGAATACGTTCACCATTCCCAAAATAGTATGACTGGCATCGCAGACGAAACGAAGCCATTGAGAGCCCAAGGTCGGGCTGCAGTTTAGTAAGTTTGGAAGGAGACAATGAAGGGAATGGACAAAAATGTCGAAGGAAATGGAAACGAATTTGTGAAGTCGCTAGATATACAACTAGATACTGTAGTGAATATTGGTACTTATTTGGATCTTTGACGGGTCACTAAATATAATACAGTGATAATAATAATACCAAATTAAGCCCAGGTGGACTATCATGGGACTCAGGAGTTAGGTCATACTCTATTAGGTCGTGTGCCTATGCCTGCTTCCTATACACACAGCCACTACTAGTCTAGTCTATCCATAATATTTATCCATAATGCCTAATAGTCTCCACACTAGCTTTTTACGATTCAGTAATTAATACAAGAATAACATTATTATGGAGAGGAATGCCAGTATTTTTTAACTATGAGTAGGTACTACTGTACTACTTTATCTCTAACGCACACCCTAAACACACGGTGGTCACACAAATACGCACAGCTAAAAAGTGAATGCTTCTTGATTTTGCTCTTAAACAGCCCTGCGCGTACACACAAACAAACTGTACTATCGAGTATTTCTAATTATTTGTTTGAAGCCCAAAAAATCTATCAGATTTTGACCAGCCGACAAAGCTTGGCCAAAGTAGCACGGGTCTTATTTATCAATCAACCAAGAGAAGGAAGAAACTGAATGAGCACAAAAGAAAGGACTTCTCTGACTAAGGGCAAAAAGCGCCAGAGAGAGAAGAGAGAAGTGTTCAGGGAGCCGGGAGGAACGCCGTTGTTGGGAGTTCGTTAGGAGAGAAACATGCCCAACAAGCTTTTGCCTTCCATTTCTTCGCCCTACTTGATCCGGCTGGATCGCTCCGCCCTTATTGTCTTGGCTCTCATAATTGTGGCTATCCAAGTCTGGAGTAATCCTCCTCTACCGAGCATTTTGGGAGATTGCTCTGCGAGTGACGCGAAACTAAACGCGAAAGAAAATAAGGAGTTGAAGGAGGAAGTACAGCGCCTCGAAGTAGTACTGAATCAGACCAAAACGCTGGATTCAACAGCTGCTGATCAACACAGCAACAAGACCTCTGCCCAGGACCATCAATCGTTAATCAATATAATAGGAAATTCCAAAGCAGAGTCAAGCAACGAACGAATGAAACAATTGGAATCCGTGTCGAAAAGAACCACACAAAGGCTGAACCTCGAGCAAGAGAATGAAATGGGTAGCAACCGATCACAGCCAAATATTCCATCAATAGGTGAGACATTTCAGCCCAAATCCTGTGATGCCGTGGTGCAACGAATGCACGATTGGCATAATTGCTGGGAGCGGCACATGCGACTTCAACGAGATAGTGACCCCGACGGCAAACCCAACCAAAGAATACCGTGCCCCATCTACGAAAACGATCAAATCGTTGGTACAGAAAGAATAGGAGCACCACTATATCACTATGCCATGCTCGAGAGTCAAGGCTTTGGTCGCGTCTTGGACCATACGACCCAGACTTGTTCTGTCGCATTTCTCTACAAACGGCCATGCCTAATTAACATGTCACCGAGAGATCCTTTCCACACCTTCCGATCCTTCGTACACCAAAATACTCTCCATTGGGAACCAGAATGGTTCCTGCAGGCCTTTCCAGAATACGCTCACCAGTTGGAACAACTCGCCCAAAAGTTGCCCAACACGGGTGCAGGCAAATGGACGGCAGCTATCAAAGAGTCCGACTACGACAGCCAGCTTGTTTTCCCAATGAACAAACAATTTCCCGTTGGAGACTGGAATTCATCGTACGAACATTACTCGGGTCTGAATCCAAAGATTGGCTATAAAATCTTGTTCACGCCAAATTGGGGCAACAGTTGGTTCACCAGAATTCCCGTCGGAGACGTGTTTAAGAGGGAACATAATTGTTCCTATGAAGTGCTCAAAACCAAGCTACAAAATGCTTTGTATCGTCCCACTGACCTTGCCCGACAATTGCACCAATCACGTTACAATCACGCCGCCATGACTACATGGTCCGACAATATGACACCAAGAAACAAAACCAATCGTGATAATCTACCCAAGCTCCGAACCAGGCCGCATTTGTCCCATTCTCTGAGCAATGATCAAGGTCCAAGTTATGGCAGTATTCACATTCGCATGACAATGCTTAATCGCGAACGAAAGCATGATCCCTACCAATTGAAGGATATCATGAGAATGGTTCAGTTGTGTCTTGAGCGAGCCCAATATCATTCAGAGAAGAAGCATGCTTTTCCCCAAAATTGGTGGTTCCTAGCTGACAACTCGTCCATGGCTGTAAAGGTAGTCGACGAAATTCAGTCCCAACAACAGCGTCGCGGTGATCCTGCTATTCCTAGTTCGAATGCGACTTTTGGAAGTAATGATGATGCACGTTTTCCCGTGCTCCAAATGTTTCACACGTACAATGAAGGAAGTTCCGAGGTCAATGGAGATACTCAAGGAGAGATCTTACCATCTGCACACAGTGTGAACAAAAAGTCCACGGGATTATATGGACATGCTAGCATGGCAGGTTCCATCGAAGATTGGATGGCCTTGTACGAGAGTAAAATAAGCATTGTCAACCGAGACACTGCCTACGGTATAACGGGAGCGCGAGGAAACGGTTTGGTACCAGTCGCCTTTTGCGGGGAAGACAAACAGGACTGGCAGAGCCAACCTTTTCGATTGTTCATGAAATCATGATGGGACAGACCAAGAACAGTGCCAAACTACACACAACATAAAATCTGCGGAAGATAAACTGGTTTGAGTTCTCGTTGCTGTCTTTTCCTCATCTTATCTTTGCCATCACTCTTAACAATACAACAAGAACAGAACAATAAAGTGTAATCGATAGTGTAACTGTACAGCTATTAGTTTGAGTATTTACAAGAAAGATATCAAAATGGCTTGTTTGTAGGTAGCTTGCCGAAAGTTGAGCCCCATGGCTCTCATCAAATGGTCAAACTTTCGATAGCATCGTAGGAGTCGCGACTGCCCTTGGATTCAACCGAAGACGCTGGAGAATTCAGGCATTCCGTTTCTGAAGATGTCGAGTAATCGGAAAATCGCTTTTGCAGATTCATCCACGGTTTGTGGAGGGTTTGTAGGGGTGACGTCCATGCAATAGCATCGTACTCTTTGTTGTTTCGTGGCTGCCTGATTCGTGCAATGAGTCTCTTTGTAAAGCAACCCACCATAATCAAGAAGATTAGACCGGCTCCAATTCGTCTAAATGTATAGGTTTCTTCGATGACTGTGGGTGTGGTTTCAGTGCCAGGACAGCCGAATTCGGGGGGAGCGTATGATGACATTTGACAAACGCTTTCGTTGATAAAATCAAGTCCATCTGTGATACGAGTGTTGACGCCTGGAAAGTTGGGATCGGCGCATCCTTCACCCCACGATACCAAGGCAACAAGGACATCCTGTCTAGCATTTTCTCCCTTGATGATAATGGGGCTGCCACTGTCAAAGGCGCTGTGGAATCGCAGTAGAAATGATGAGGAAAGTGGAGGGTTAGCAGTTTGCGGGATCTCACATCATAGTAACATCGCATCTGATCAATTTGCGGCATGAAGCATTGCTCATCAAAAACGTACCATGCATCCCGCTTGTTTTCAGGACCTCCCGTGGTACACAAATGATCATGTTGAATTCTTCCAAGGTAGTCTGACGGACCATCCTCATCCTCATCATCGTCGTCGACATCTTGGTCGTAGAATAATTCACATTCATCGTTGGGCAAGTATTCCAAGTTGACTTCCTGCAATACCATGGCTTTTTTTGCGTTCCTGTAATCATTGGACGTCCAACCCACTCCCATGGCGGTCAACACTTGCCCTTCTTCATGAACAAAGGTTGGTAGATTTTCATTGCGATTCAGCTTGATGTAGGTGTGATTGTGAGCAGGTCGATCCAAAAACAGCAAAGCCAGGTCGTGTCGAAACTCATCCTCTCCCAAACGTTGCCAGTGACCATGACGGGTCATGTTTACAATTTGAAATGTTTCGTGTGTTTTCGTATCACCAGAGAGAAAGCTGTAGGTTCCGACGTGAGGCTTAACCGAGTTTAAATGTGTTGGCAAACAATGACCCGCCGTCAGGACAACGTCCGGAGCAATCAACGCACCTCCACACTCGTGATGCAGAGTGGAAAAGTAAGGATAACGACCTCTGGGTGCCTCTTGACCATTGATGATCAACTTTCTGCTGTGCAATGATTGCAATGTTGATGATGATGTTGATGATGATGATTTTGATGCCGACTGCTGCTGGTTTTGCATCTGGTTGACTTTGTCGTTGTCGGCGTCCTGGAAGGGTTAAACGGTTAAGTAGCGATCGATGAGACGCGAATGAAATACAATTTATGAAGGCTCAAGAAATGGCAACTTGCAAATTTTAATTTTATTGGCATGCCGGCTTCAATCAAGAGAGAGAGAGAGAGAGGCCAAGCCTGACAACACATAGAATAATAATAAACTCACAGTTCTTGCTGTCAAAGCCGCTATTATTATCAGAACTACTATCATGTTCTTCATCGTAACTTTCTTTTTTAAAGCGTACTCTACGACTTTTATTTTTGGTCTTGATGGATTTGTGAGTTGTGAGTTGTGATCACTACAAAGCAACCAGTATATGTGTGACACCTTTGTCTGAGATTGACTTCACACTACTATCACCATAGTTCGCTTGAAAAATTTAATACAGTATTATTTTCTAACAGGTAGACTACCCACTCTAGTCTACCAGAAACTACTAGTCTACTGGTACTGGTACCTGGTACTACAGTAGTACCAGAATTGTCATTATTATTTCGGCATGTAGTTTCCGCCCCAAGTTCTCGGGCACTGTTAGGAACTTTGGTCTTTTAATAATGTTACTCTTATTTAGGGTGGCTGAACATGTTCTTATTATCGGAATATTACCACTCATTATAATAATTTTGCGAAAATAGAATTAATTGTCGTATTCCTACGTCAACAGCCAAAATAATTTAATACCAAGGCAGCCAGAATTCCGGAATTACGCCCGTTGGCCTCTACATTCAGTACGATGACCACTTCTTCGGTCAGAAATTCTGATTCTCCTTATTATAACCCATGAATTTTCAAGATTCGACCGCGTCAAGAAAGACATCAACTGACACGTGTAGCGTTCAAACGTTTTTCGTGTCATGATCAATACTTGATGTGTTATCACCATTCCCGGGATATGGAAAAATCCCGGGGCTGTGTATCCAATTTTCCGGGATATCCATATCCCGGGCTTGTTTGACGATTTAGTGATCACCAATTCCGGGATATTGAAAA
>Ga0100391_1005507_pt1 | contig 11780 bp, 9 predicted proteins | sample CryGeymeta201515_FD_81541 | JGI IMG/M metagenome (GOLD analysis project Ga0100391, IMG submission 81541) | Groundwater microbial communities from Crystal Geyser aquifers in Utah, USA - Crystal Geyser metaG 2015-15 | ecosystem: Environmental > Aquatic > Deep subsurface > Groundwater | place: USA...
GCGCCTGCGCTCCACGCCAGCTTCGCGTTTGATCAGACGCCCGACATGGCACGCAAATTGCAGCCCTGAGAGGTAGTCCGGGCGGCAATGACCGCCTCCTGCAAGGAATATCTCATGTCCAGATCCCGCAAGATCACGTCTTCCATCCTGACCGCATCAGCCGCGCTGGCGGCAATCTGGGCCACGCCCGCAAGCAGCCAGACCGGTTTCACCGATCACGCCGCAATCGATGCCGCCATCGAGGCTTTTACCGGCGCGCCAGCGGGCGCAATCGGCGGTGCGCGAACGCCGGTTGATCGCCGTTTGCGGCTTGCTGCGTGTCGCGGCGAACTGGTGCTTGGCTTTTATGGCAACCGCGTCGATATGCTCACCGTGGCGTGTTCCGATGCAGGCAGCTGGCGCATCTTTGTGGCCCTGAATTCTCCGGCATCCGCCGCACCAGTGCAATCGCGCGCAGCCGAGCCGGTCGATATCATCGCGCGCGGCGATATGGTCAGCATCGTGGTGGAGGGGCCAGGCTTCATCGTCCAGCAGGCAGGCGAGGCCATGGAGGCAGGCGCACAGGGGCATTGGATCCGCGTGCGCCCTGCTGGCACGCGCGAAACGCTGCGCGGGCGGATCGATGGACCGGGCAAAGTCACTATTTCGCGGCTATGAAAGGGCAGCTCTTAATTTCCGGTAACAACTGCCGTTCTGCATAGCGAGCGAGCTAAGGGCCAGAACGAGGCCGGAAGAAGGCCAGAGCGAGGCCGGAAGAAGGAAAGTGCGATGTCACCCAATGATATCTCCCGCGTTCAGGGCGTAGCCGGCGTTCGGCAGGATAATGCCGTGCCGCTTCGCCCCGATGCAACCGGTGCTGCGGCAAGGCGGCCAGTTCTGGATGCTGTAGCCAGTGCTGCTGCGCCTGAAATTCGTATCGATCCCGCGCCGACAACTGATCTGCGCACCGCGCCAATCAATGGCGAGCGGGTATCGGAAATCCGCAATGCCATCCAAAGCGGCAATTATCCGCTGTTCCCGGCGCAGATTGCCGATGCGATGATTGCTGCCCCCATGCTGTTGAGCGTTGAGGCATGAGCGCGGGAATGAAACCGTCTGGCGAAATGGCGGCAAATCTGCGGCAAATGATTGCCGTTCTGGAAGCCGAGCGGCAGGCCCTTGCCGGGCTTGATCTGGATGGGTTGCTGGCGAGCGCGGCGCAAAAGCGATCCTTGTGCGATAGTCTCGCAGCGGCCAATGACGATGATGCTCCGGCCCTGGCACTCGATGCGGAATGCCGCGCGCTGACCGTTCAGGCGCGGCGATTGAACGAGATCAATCGGCAGGTGCGCAATCTGCTGGCCCGCAATGTCGCCGCCCGGCTCGACGTGCTGACCGGCGCATCGCCAACCTATAGCGCCAAGGTGCGCTCGGCACAGGCGGCTGCTTCGCTTTAACGCCATCTGGCACGCCTCTTGCTGTGTCTGCTCCATCCACTCGCGATGGAGCATAACAAGTGAGCCTTGCCGTAAATACCACGATGCAGTTTTCGCCGCTGGCCGCCTCCGTTCTGGCCGCGCCGCCGCAGGTGCGCAGCGCCATTGCCGATGCCGCGCAGCGCGGCAATGTGAGTTTCGACTTTCTGCTTGCGCAGGCGCGGATGGAAAGCGGACTTGATCCCTTGGCCCGCGCGAAAACCTCGTCTGCCGCCGGATTGTTTCAATTCATCGACAGCACCTGGCTGAGCACGGTGCAAAAGCACGGCGGCGCGGCGGAGGGCATGAGCCGCGAGCAGGTGCTCGCCATGCGCTATGATCCGCACATGGCCGCGCAGATGGCGGCGGCGCTGGCCTCTGATAACAAGGCGGGCCTGCGCGCTACATTGGGCCGCGAGCCTGATCATGCCGAGCTTTATATCGCCCATTTCCTTGGCCTTGGCGGCGCGCAGAAATTGCTCTCCGCCGATCCTTCGGCTTCTGCCGCAGCGCTGTTTCCGCAAGCCGCCAAGGCCAATCGCGCGATCTTTTATGACAATGGTGAGGCCCGCAGCGTGGGCGAAGTTCTTGGCGTGATCCGCGATCGGATGGCCGCCGCCAAGGCGCAAGGCGATGGCGGCTATCCCGAAGTTTCGCCAAGCCGCCGCGCTTTCGCCCCCTATGCCAGCACTGTGCTGGCCCAGCCGGCCGGGGCGCCTGATGCGCCCGATGCGCCGCGCCGCGCCAGCATGGCCGAAACCTTGCGCAGCGCCTTTGCCGGGAGCGAACACACGCTGGCCCCTGCCGCACATCACCGGGTGGCCCGCGCCTATTCCCGCCTGAACGCGCTGGGGCTGTAAGCGATGGACTTTGCCCGCCTGCCGTTCGCCCTGCCATCTGCCCGGCTGGTGCTGCCCCTGACCTTGCCGCTGGGCATTCTGATGGTGATCGTGCTGCTCATCCTGCCGATCCCCACCATGATGCTCGATGCCTTCTTCGTGCTCAACATCGCGCTCTCGGTGGCGATCCTGATGGTGGCGATGAACGCCAACAAGCCGCTCGATTTCTCGTCTTTCCCCTCGGTGCTGCTGTTTGCAACCCTGCTGCGTCTTGCGCTCAATGTGGCCTCCACCCGCATTGTGCTGGTCAATGGCCATGAAGGCGAAGGCGCAGCGGGTAAGGTGATCGAAAGCTTTGGCCGGTTCCTCGTCGAAGGCAATTTCATCGTCGGCCTGTTCGTTTTCGTGATCCTGCTGATCATCAATATGGTGGTGATCACCAAGGGCGCAGGCCGGGTGTCCGAAGTCTCCGCCCGGTTCACGCTTGATGCCTTGCCCGGCAAACAGATGGCCATCGACAGCGATATCGCCGCCGGCCTGATGACCGCCGAACAGGCCAAGGCGCGCCGGGCAGAAATCAGCACCGAGGCGGATTTCTACGGCGCGATGGATGGTGCTTCCAAATTCGTGAAGGGCGATGCGATTGCCGCGCTCTTGATCCTGGGGATCAATATCATTGGCGGGCTGACGCTGGGCGTGGTGACGCATGGCCTCAGCTTTGGCGATGCGGCTGAATTTTACATCACGCTGTCGATCGGCGATGCGCTGGTGGCACAGGTTCCCTCGCTGCTGTTGTCCATTGCCGCCGCTGTGATCGTCACCCGCGTGACCGACAAATCCGATCTTGCGGGCCATATCGCCGGGCAGTTTTCCGATCCGGCAAGCTGGTTGCCGGTGGCCGTTGTGCTGGGCGCCCTGGGGATGATCCCGGCCATGCCGCAAACCGTGTTCCTGCCAGCGGCCGCCATGGCGGGCGGCTTGTGGTGGACGCTGACCAGGCTGAAACGCGAGACGCAGGCCGCCGCGATCCTCGCCAGCGCCGAGCCGCCACCAACGCCCGACAAGATCGCCATCGAGGATGTCTGCGATCATACGCTGGTTACGCTGGAGCTGGGCTATTCGCTGGTGCATCTGGTGGACGAGGCGCGCGGTGCACCGCTGGTTTCGCGCATTGCCGGAGTGCGGCGGCAATTGTCCGAGGAAATGGGCTTTGTCGTGCCGCAATTGCGCGTGCGCGACAGCCTCGATATCGCGCCCGATGCCTATCGCGTGCTGCTGGGCGGGGTGTGCATTGCCAATGTGCTGACAAGGGCGCAAAAGCTGCTCGCGATTGATGTCGGTGAAGGCAATCCCACCCATCGCCTGCAAGGCGAGGCGACGACTGATCCCACTTTCCATTGCCCCGCCTTGTGGATTGAAAAGACGGCCCGCGAAGAGGCCGTCGCCGAGGGCTTTCTGGTGGTCGATGTGGCAACTATCATCGCCACCCATCTGGGCCAGCTTCTCACTATCAATGCCGCGCAATTGCTCGGCCCCGAAGAGGTCCGCGCGGCGATGGATGCACTTGCCGAAAAGCGCCCCGGTCTGGTCGAGGCTGTCACGCCCGATCCGCTTTCTCTTGCTGCCCTGACACGCATCTTGCGCATGCTGGTGACCGACGGGATCACGCTGGCCCATCCGGTGCCGCTGCTCGCCAGCCTTGCCTCGGCCTTGCAGCAGACGCAGGATGGCGAACAATTGGTTGACCGGGTGCGCGCCGATCTTGGCGCAATGCTGGTGGCGCGCGCCTGCCCGCCGGGTGAACGGCTGCCGGTGATCACGCTCGCGGCGCCGCTCGAGGGCGCGATCTTGCAAGGACTGCGCGATCCATCGACCGGGCAAGTCATCATCGATCCCGAACTTGCCGCGCGCATTGCCCGCGATATCGGCGATCTGATCGGCAGCGTAAGCGGCCCGGCGACCCCGGCGCTGATTGTGCAGCCGCCCGCGCGTCGCCCGCTTGCCGCCATGCTCAAACAGCGCGTGCCGCAAGCCCATGTCCTGTCCATTGCCGAACTGCCCGCGAGCCAGCCGATCGAAGTGCTCGCAGTGATCGGTGAGCAAGAGCAGCCCGAACCTGCATCGGCCATGCAGCCGGAGGCGATCGCTGCATGAAACACGATCATTCCGCCTTCGCCGCTCGTGAAGCCGCTTCCAGAGCTTATGCCGATCCGCAAGTGGTCGCGCGCCGGGTGAGGGACTTTCTGCCGCTGGTGCACAAGGCCGCATGGCATATTTACGGTTCTGGCCGTGATGGGCTGGAGGTTGAGGATCTGGTGCAGATCGGCCTGATGACGCTGACCGAATGTGCGCGCCGCCATGACCGCCCGACCGAGGACGGCTTTGCCGCCTATGCCAAGATGCGCGTGCGCGGGGCGATGTTCGATTATCTGCGCAAGATGGCGCTCGATACCCGCTCCGCCATCCGCCGCCAGCGACAGGCAGAAGCGGCGCGGCAGTCCTTCCATGCCGAACATGGCCGCATGCCTGATGATGCTGAACTGGCGGCCGCGCTGGGTGTCCCGCCCGAAGGCCTGCTCACCTATACTTGTGAACAATTGCGCGAAGTGGGGCTGGATGACAGCTATGCCGAGCAGCAAAGCGCCTTTATCGATCCGGGCGAGGATGCCTTGTCGCAACTGCTTGAGGCCGAAGGCAGCGCTTTGCTCACGCAAAAGCTCGCCGAATTGCCCGAGCGGCTGCAGATGGTGCTGCAACTCTATTTCGTGGAGGAGTTGAACCTTGCCGAAATCGCCGCGACGCTGGAAGTCAGCGTGCCGCGCGTGCACCAGTTGAAAGCGCAGGCGCTGGAGAAATTGCGCGCTGCGCTGGTGGAATTGGAATAGCGCCGGGTCTGGCAAAGCGGGGATGAGACTTGTGCCTCATCCCCCTTTGATTGACGTTGCAAATCCTTGTCAGACGAACAGGAAGTCTGACGCAGTCAGATCGCTGAGGAGAACATTCTCGATCAGCACCATGTTGCCGCCGCCTGCATTGATCAGCACATCGCTGCCTTGCTGGCTGGATGCTGCCTGAACCTGCGCAAACGAGGCGAACACCTTGGCCGAGAATTCGATCGTGTCATCGGCCGCTGTGAAATCGGTGATGACATCGGAACCGAATTTCTTCCCGAAGACAAAGGTATCGCCCCCGGCGCCGCCCGACAGCAAATCATCGCCGCGGTCGCCCGAGAGGCGATCATCGCCGGCCTCGCCAAACAGCATGTCGTTGCCCTGACCACCAAACAAGGCGTCCTCGCCGGTGCCGCCATAGAGCTTGTCTTCACCGCCATTTCCAAGCAGGAAGTCATCGCGCCCGCCGCCATTGATCGTGTCATTGCCGCGATTGCCCGCGATCACATCCTCGGTGGTGTCGCCGCCGGTGAGATCGTCATCGCCGCGCGAGCCATTGGTGCGGGTCTCCTGGGTCGCCAAAGTGAAGCCGGCCACCAGCGGATCATGGTCAGACGCCTGATCGACAATGGCAAATTCGGTGTTCACATGGACAGCATCAAAACTTGCCGCATCAGCCAGCCCGCCGGTCGTGAAAATGTGATCGAGCGATTGCGAATTGCCCTGGAAGTTGAAGGTGTAGCGTTCATCCTCCGGCAGCGTGTTGGTGAGGTTTTCCAGACCTGTGTCATAAAGCGGCTGGAGCGAATCCTCGAATTCGAATTCGTTGAGATCGCCCAGCACGATCACGCCATCGACAAGCTCTTGCTCGGCGGTCACGAAAGTGGCCACCGCCTGTGCCTGATCGAGCCGCTCGTCAGCGCTGCCGTTCAAGGAGGGTTGCACCGCGCCGAGAAGGGGCGTTGACCCGCCCTTGGACGAGAAGTGGTTGTTCACCAGAGTGATATCGGCATCGTTGAAGGTGAAAGTGGCCACCAGCGGCAGGCGTGCATCGAAGAAGGGATTGTTCGGATCGGTCGCCTGATCCTCCCCTTCAATCGTGCGGACAGAACCGCTCACCAGATCGACCCGTTCATCGAGATAGAGGAAAGCGGTGCGGATATTGCCGCCCGGCTGCCCGCCGCTGTCATTGTTGGTGATGAAGGGATTGTCGATCCAGCTGTAGCTCGGCCCCCCAGCAGCATCGATGGCATCGACCAGCATTTGCAAGGTGATGCTGGCAGAAACGGTGCCGTCATTGGTGGCGCCGCTATTGTCCTGCACTTCCTGCAAGGCGATGATATCGGGTGCCTGCAAGTTGAACACGATATCGGCGGCAAGCGCGGCGAACTTGGCAGCGCCATCGCCCGGATCAAGATTGAGCACATTATAGCTGGCAACGGTCAATTGCTCATCCGTGCCAACAATGCTGGTGATTTCCGGCGTCAGCGCAGAGGCCTGATCGACCGTGACTGGCTGGGTTGCCACCACTTCGTAATTGCCAAAGTTGTAGCTGACCACGCCGGTCACATCATTGAGCTTTGCACCAGCAGCCACAGTGGGCAGCGTGGCGCCGGGGGTGACGCCGGTATCAAGCTGGATCTGGATACGTTCGGGATTGTAGTCGGCATCGCCGAAAATATCGGTTTCTGCCAGCACGCCGGGTGCGCCGGGGCCAGTAATGTTGATCGTGCCGCGCGTCGAAAGGCCGGTCGCATGTGCGCCATTGCCCGCAACGGTGAAGATTTCGCCAAACCCGTTGGTGCCCGCCACAACCAGCGGATCGGCCACAGTCACGAGCATGCCTTCGAGCGCTTCGAAATAGGCGATGCCAGCGGCAATATCCTGGCCATCAATGGCGCTGCCATCAATCACCACGGCGGCAGGAAGGGCATTGTTGTTGTTGACGATGGTGAAGGTCGCACGGGAGATCTGCGTCGTTGACAGATTGCCGGTCGCAAGGCCGCCCGGCGTGAATTCGGAAACCGTCCCCGAAACGGTCAGGGCATCCCCGGCAGTTACCGTTGGCCTGCTGCTGGTGAAGACGAAAATACCGTCCGAAGTGGCGGCATTGCCGTCGCCAGTGGGGTCTTGCAGATAGAAGCCATTGCTATCAACCGCGGTGACGATGCCCGAAGTATTGACGCTCTGGCCAACCAGCGCCGAGGTCAGGCCCGACCCCTGGATGTCATAGATCGCGGTTGTGGCAGGCGCTGGTGGTGGAGGGGGTGGCGGCGGCGGCGGAGCGGCGTCGTTGAGCGTGCCCGCGCTGGCCGTGGCCGGACCGGTCCACACGCCATCGATCTTCTGCAAGGATTGGCCGACCGGGGTGGTGTCGGGTTCGGACACGCCGATATCCGTGCTGGTCAGGCCATTGGCATCGCCGCCAACGGCAGTGAAAGAACCTTCATAGGACAGGAATTCGAGCACCACGCCCGAGGGATCGACGAGGGCAAAGCCATCAGGCGCACCGTTCTGGATGCCTGTTTGGGCGAATGACACAGCGCCCATGCCCGCGCCTTCATCATCGATCGTGCCCGACAGATTGAGGGTGGCATAAGCTGCGCCGCCATTGCCATTGTAAAAGATGATCTTGAAGCCATCCAGGCTGGTGCCCGCAGTCCCTGAAACTTCGACAAATTCGCCGGTATCCCCACCGACATTGTCATAATGAATTTCGCTGAGGAACACGTCTGCCGCCGGCGGCGGCGGCGGCGGTGGCGGTGCGGAGCCAAAGGTCTGTCCGGCATTGGTGCTGCCTGCCGAATTGGTGCTCGTCGCGCTCCAGACAAAATCGCCATAAGTCGTGCCGCTGCCGGTGAGATGCAGCGAGGAGCCAAGCGCTTCTGTGCTCGCCTGCGATATGCCGATGTCAGTGCTCAGGAGGCCATTGGCTGCGCCGCCAACGCCGGTGAAGGTGCCTTCATAGCTCAGGAACTGGACCACGGTGCCGCTGGCATTGACCAGCGCGATGCCATCAGGGGCGCCGTTCTGGATGCCGTTGGAGGGATAGCTGATGACAGTCGTCGTGGCTGAACCGGACAACGCATCGGTATCGTAAACCGCGCCAGTTGCGCCGTTATACAGAACTATTGACCAGCCGGTCAGATCAATCCCGCCGGTATTGGCGATTTCGATGAACTCGCCTGCATCGACGCCTGTGTTGTCGTAATGAATTTCATTGATGAAAACGGTAGATGTTGTTCCGGCGACCATGAAAGGTTCCTCTGCGCTGCTCAGATATCGGTAAGGCAAACGAGCCGAATCGGTCGTCTCCCTGCGGAAACAGGATTTAGGTGGATTGCGCGTCTTGCGTGTTAAGGATTTGTGCACCAATTGCGTCTGAACAGTGTCCACACGGACGCAATTGCCCTGTCTCGCAGCCTATGCCGGTTTACGATCGCAGGCAGCGAGAGGTGGCGGGTCTGGCCCCCGGCACAAGCGCAGCCATGGCAATTTGGCGCTATTGTTCTGTCTGGTCTTCAGATACACAAATGCTGCATCTGCGAAAACATCCGATGGAGCCGTTTCGACGTGCCCGAAAATTCAGCATCGCTTGGCGTAGTGGTCGAGCTTGAAAACATCGAAGCCGCCGGCGCTGATCGGGCGTTGACCAATCTGCGCGAATTGCAGCGCCAGGTCAGCACGCTTGCCAACAAGCCGCAAGGCCCGATCCAGTTCATTGTGGTGTATGATTCACTGATCTTCAGCGCAGATGACGCACAGCGGTTCATCAGCGAGACCGGAATTGGCGATAATCCGCTGATCGAGGCGCGGGCTGTCGGCGCCAAAGGCATTCACTATTATGAGCACAAGAATGTCGGCCTTGCCCATTGCGAGACCGACAATATCCTCTTGATGGACAGCGATATCCTGATCGAGCCCCAATGGCTGGAACATATGCTGAGCGCGTTTGAGGATGAGCAGGTCGATTTTGTCAGTGGCAACACGCATATCGAAACGCCGCGGCTGTTCGACAAGATCTATGCGCTCACCGATCCGGGTTTCCCCTTGAATACGCAGGACCGAAAGGGACTGCAGCAAACCGACCTGATCATGGCCAATTCCTTTGCCTTCCGCCGCAGCGCCGCGCCTGACCCGCTGTTTCCACGCATCAATGCCTATCGCGGCCATTGCGCGATCGCCTCGCAACAACTGATCCGCGAGGGCAAAACCCTGTTCAAGCAATATGACGCGATTGCCCGGCATCCCTCGCAAGGCAGTTATCGCGAATATCTCGCCAGAGCCTATGCCGAAGGTTGCGATGCAATTGCCCTTTCACGGTTCAACAACCGTCAGACATCGTCCGCCAAGTTGAACCGGTCCATTCTGGGCACGGGATTGCGCTTTGTGCGCGGTATTCGGGGATTGGTCAGCCGTGCTGTGACAAAGCGCCATGCCGTTGATCTGCCGCTGTGGGGCGTGCCGATCGCGATTGCTGTGGGTTTGAGCTATTTTGCAATGCGGGTTGTCGGGGAAATCGCTATGTTCATCAATGCGCCGGCGGCGCAGCGCCTGTCGATTGCCAAGCAGGTGACACAAGGCTGAGCCTTGCTGTCCGGTTACATCACTTCGTTGACTTTCGTATCCGCGGGGCGAGAGGGATCTCAGCGACCTGAGATTTGCGCCGCGATGCAGATATTGCCTCAAGCGCTGTTGTGGGCGACAACCTGATGGCCTGTGTCACGGCGATAGTTAGCGACCATGGCGCAGCCAAAGCCTTGCGGGAAAGCAAGCTCCTGAAGAAAAAGCGCTGCATCGCGCGCGCTGGTATTTCGCCGCGCATCAGCTGAAACCAGACCATGGAATTTCTCACCGCTCTGGGATTGCTTGAGATGCGCTTGGGATCATCGTGCAGGCGATAAACCGATAAACATTCCTCCAGATAAACAATCTGCACACCGGCCTTTTGCAATCTGATGGCAAAGTCCCAGTCCTGATGGCGGGGCAATGCAGGATCAAACCGGACCGCCTTGGCCAATGGCGCGGGGACCAGCATCGTCGACGTTTGCAAGGCGCAGCCGTCTTCGAGGAAATAGTGCCAGATTGGCCGATTGTTCTTGGGCGCGACATGATTGGCGGGGCGGCGGATATTGCCGCGTTCGAGAAAGCAATTGGTGGCGCAGAAACTGACCGGTGAAATGGTCCCTGAGCCAAATTCAAGCAAAGCCATCACCTGCGCCGCCAGCTTGCCCGGCAACCAGATATCATCTGCATCGAGCAAGGCGATCAGATCGCCCCTTGCCTCGTCAATGCCAGTATTGCGCGCAGCCGATCCGCCGCGATTAGTTTCGTGCCGGATTACCCGGACAAGATCATATCGGCTGGCAATTGCCTCTGCTGTATGCGGATTGTTCGAAGCGTCATCGACAATCAGGATCTCGCAGACATTGGCTTCCTGCGCGAGAGCGCTTTCCACTGCCTGGGCAAGGATCTCTGATGCCACCCCAAAGCATGGGATTACGACTGAAATGGCGGGCTGGCGTGGCTCTGGCATCTTGCACTTTGGCGTGGCCGCAGAGCGGTAGCGCCGATCTCTCCTCAAATTGGCAAGCCGATTCGCAACCTTCCCAAGAATATAAAGGCTTTAGCACACTAGTAACCAACCAAATAGCAGGAAAATCTCAGCGAAAATCGATTTCTGCTTCCTGCAATTGTTGGCTCCGGCTGAATTCAGGCGCAGATTCACAAATTGTTCATCATGTTCCGTTTCGGGGCAATGTCCGCACAGCTCCAGTGGCGTGGATTTACTGTCCCGGGACAGTGTTCAGGGGAAGAGGGCTGGTGCCGAACCGAAATTCGCTTCCTCGCGAATTTCGAATCAGACTCTCAGGTGATGACGCCGAACATGTCATGTGCATCGGCATCTTCTATTTCGACCTGCACGATATCGCCGGGGGCCAGATCATCTGGCACATTGCGCAGGAACACCGCGCCATCGATTTCAGGGGCATCGCCCTGCGATCGCCCGTTTGCGCCCGTATCGCCGTCATCATCAGGCTCGCCAACTTCGTCAATGATGACCGGCAATGTGCGGCCGATCCTGGCAGCGAGTTTGGCGGCACTGATCCGCTCGGTCACTGCCATCAGCCGGGCATAGCGCTCTTCCTTGATGGCTTCGGGCACCGGATCGGGCAGGGCATTGGCCGCCGCGCCCTCGACCGGTTCGAAGCGGAACGCGCCGACCCGTTCGAGCTGCGCTTCCTCGAGCCAGTCGAGCAGGTAGGCGAAGTCGTCCTCGGTCTCGCCGGGGAAGCCGACGACGAAGGAGGAACGGATCGCAATGTCGGGGCAGATGGCGCGCCATGCCTTGAGCCGTTCGAGCACCTTGGCCTCGTTCGCCGGACGCTTCATGCGCTTGAGCACAGCCGGCGCGGCGTGCTGGAACGGGATGTCGAGATAGGGGGTCAGCAACCCCTCGGCCATCAGCGGGATGACCCGATCGACATGCGGGTAGGGGTAGACATAGTGCAGGCGGACCCAGGGTGGGGTGCCATCTGCGGTGCGAAGCTGACCCAGCTCGCGGGCCATATCGGTCATATGCGCGCGGACCGGGA
>Ga0100391_1005512_pt1 | contig 11772 bp, 11 predicted proteins | sample CryGeymeta201515_FD_81541 | JGI IMG/M metagenome (GOLD analysis project Ga0100391, IMG submission 81541) | Groundwater microbial communities from Crystal Geyser aquifers in Utah, USA - Crystal Geyser metaG 2015-15 | ecosystem: Environmental > Aquatic > Deep subsurface > Groundwater | place: USA...
CAGACATGAAAAACTTACACGTTCGGGTGTAACATACATCCTGAAAACTTACGCCACCATGGCAAGACAGATAAATCCAGGATTAATACCTGAGAAAATCAGTTGTCATTCTTTACGGCACTCAAAAGCCATGCATTTATTGCAATCGGGTGTGAATCTTGTATACATCAGAGATCTTTTAGGCCATGTATCGACTCAAACAACAGACGTCTATGCAAGAGCTGATTCTAAGCAGAAACGCGAAGCGCTTGAAAAGGCTTATGTGAACCTTGTCCCTGAAAAAGCCAAAGAATCCGAATGGGAAAAGAATCAGAACCTCCTGAATTGGCTAAAAAGTCTTAACCGGTAAGATTATTATGCAAAGTTGTAGTGTAAAGTAGACTGTCAAATTGTTGATCTACAAACTGACTTTTACTACAACTTTGCATAACGATATGCTTTGCATAAAAGATAAGTTCGATTTGCCATCTTTCTTTATATATTTCCTGAGCCTGATGAGGCTTATTAAACGATACAAGGATTTGTAACTCAGGCTCACCTTTTTTGTTCTTTATTTTTGAGCCAGACAGGTAGCAAAGCTGACCTTTGATCTCCACAATACCATTATAGAAATCCGTTTGATTGTTTTTTAGGTATCCGAAAAGCCATGATGCTCTAACACGATGGCCATTCTTAGGAATAGTAACCCAAAAATTCTCGCGAATGCGTATGTGATACCTTATACCATTGATATTGAGATAGTCAATCCAGTGTTTACCGATGAACTCTCTATCTGCAAGCAAACAATCAATTGTTTGAAGTCCGAACAAATCAATGTATCGCTGCATAAGTCTGATTCGTTCAGTTGTAGAAGAATTTCCAAACTTTGGCATCATGGTAAAAAGTACCGGAAAGGCTACTCCTTGATAAACTATAGCAAGTGCTAAAATGTTTATGTCCTTACTTCCGAACTTCCAGTTGGTTCTATCCAAAGATAAGCGATAGGGAGGCTCATGGGGCAGCAGACTGAAAACCAATCGGGCTATAAGATTTGTATCAAGCACATAATCTGCCATAAAACGCTGTATCCTCCTTAACGAGGAATCACTACTTGCTTGGGTTTCAAAGCTTACTGCCAGCTTTTCGAAACAAACTGTCTGCACTTTGCAAAGGGCACTAATAAATAAGCCAAAGAACTTTATTCGGGCTAAATTCATGTTTTGCCCAAGAATTTCAATAAGTGTTGAAACTAAAACACTATTTTTACTCTCGATACTGGTATTCGTGTGTCTTGAAGTCATACGTCGAAATATTTCTTTCAAGATACTGAATGCCAGTATTTTAAATTACTTTTTGCAAATTAGTTATCAAAAAGTTATTAACATATTTATCTGATATTCAATTGTTTATAATTTTTGTCATGTACTAAATAGTTAACATTTAAAAAGCAATCGTTTTGATTAGAGCACTTAATTTTCTTTTTGGCATTGATTCTCGAAAAATTCTACTAATCGCAGTTTTTTTTGTTATCGCTCCAATATCTTCATTTTCTATATTTGGCCCTGTTAAGTTTGTTTATATTGGCTTTGTTTTTCTTCTATTTGCTTATCTTAACTATTCATATTCCATAAAAAACGTAAACATAGACTTTATACTATTTTTACTAATTATATCCACATTTTACTCCTACATTATCGGTGGTATGAATGATTTTGCCCAGTTTATTGGCATCCTATTTTCACTTATAACTTTAGCCCTATTCATTCGTCTAAAATTAAACAATAAAAATATTAGCAGTTTATTATTAATTTTTATTACAGGAATGTCCATTTCGAATCTAATTGTTTTTATTTATTTAATTACTGGAGACACCTCAGTGTACGAAACATCAAAAGATGGAATTAGATTAGTAGGATTTTTCTCAAATTCGAATTTCTTAGCTGCTAGTCAACTGCTTATACTTCCGATTATATTTCAAAAAATCATCGAGAGTAAGTCAGTTAAAATTAAATTGGTATTCACAATGCTTCTTTTATTATCATTTTTCATTTTGATAGCAAGTCAATCCAGATCAGCAATTATTGGGTTTGTGCTTACAAATTTATTTGTTTTTACTTATTTACGATACATTTCCTTAAAGCGAATTATTCTTAGTTCATTCCTTATTTCTATTGCAATACTTTTTTTTCTTTTAATTTCACAAAAGTTTAATTTGGAATTTGCCAGACTAAATCCATATATATCAAGCGGGAATGTAGGCCTTTTCGATATAAATCTTAAATCTATTGAAGATGACAGGTTATACTTGTTAGAAAGTGGCATTGAAACATTAATGCACTATCCTCTTGGATTAGGATACACAGATCAACATGTTATCACCGGTCAATTAACTGGAGTTTATAAAGTTTCTCATAATACTTATCTTGGCTTATTAGTTACTTATGGAATATTTTTTGGTCTTATTTGGAATGGAGTAATTTTATCTTTGATGTTCTTTAGCTTATCCCTTTTGAGAAAACTAAACTTAAAAATAGACGAAATTGCGGTTCATTTATTTGTTGGATACATTAGTTTTTTAATATATAATTTAGCACATGATAGTTTTAACTGGATTTATTTTTGGATATACAGTCTCTTTTTATATATGTCCCTTCAAAATTCTAGAATGATTATTAACCAACATGGAAAAATACAATTGCAATCCACATCAAAAACGGCAGTAAAAATGAATTCAGTTTAGTTATAGGTTTCTTATGTTGCCTTTATATAGTTTAAGACTAAATTTTCCAGCAAAAAACTTAAAAACTACTTTCATCTGTGAAAAAACTACTTATCATAGGCAATGGCGTTACCGGTATAAATACCCAAGGCGGCATCTATATAAATGATCATACAGCCAAATTTCTTATCAATTTGCAAAAAAACGATAGTTCCTTGAAGGTATCATTCTGTCAACCGGTCACAAATTTTGAGAAGAATACCAATCTGCTGAATTACAATCTTGCAGACACTCCGATTAACTTTATCCCATTACGCTCAAAAAACAAGTTCGCGCTGTTGATTGAATTATTTCTTGTTTTTTTTCTTAAACTAATCGCCTTCGATTATATCTATGTTTTTTACCCTAACAGTATTGGCAGAATTGTCCTTTTGTTAGCTGTTTTGTTCCGTAAGAAATATGGTTTGTACGTTAGAGGCGAACATTTTATTCAAAACAAATTTGACAAACAAATTCTACGCTCTGCCAGTTTTATTCTAACTGTTTCCCCTTCAATACAGAACACCTTGAGAAACTATAATGCACGGGTTGAGGTTATTCGGCCTATGATAGATATACAAGCATCTGATTTTTATTGGAAAAAAACCTTTGGTAAGGAGGGTGAAAAGTATAAAGCACTTTTTGTCGGAAGGATTGAATCAAGAAAAGGTATTCTCGAGTTAATTGAAGTAGCCAGAGCATTCAATCGTCCAGAAAGCATTATTCAAATTGATTTTCACATTGTTGGTGGAGGAGATTTGTATAATAATCTGACTGAAAACAATTTTAATCTACCTGAAAATATTATATTTTATGGACAGATTCATGACCGAAAGAAACTAATCGATTTATACCGGGAAGCTGACTTCTTTATATTCCCCTCACATGATGAAGGTTTTCCACGGGTGCTCTACGATGCTATGGCTCAGAGGTTGCCCATATTTACAACCTTTGTCGGGGGAATTCCTGGATATTTAACCGACCACAAAACTTGTATTCAGCTTCCATTAAAAGATCCAGTTGGGCAACTTACTGTTATTCGAGAAGCACTTGTCAATATGGATAATACTTGCTTCGATGAGATTACTAAGAATGCGTTGATGAAATTAGAACAAATTCTAATGCAAACACCTCACGAAAAACTTTTTATTGATAAAATAAATAATATTTTATGAAAAGATATTGGAATTATAATATATTTAGTTTTCTACTATTTGTTTCCATTCTAGTAAAAATATCTTTTATTGGAATATATGAAAAAGTTTTATCCTTTTTCTACAGTTATTATTTTAAACAGTGTGGCAAAAACGTTTTTATTCAAATGGGAGCTAAGCTACGTTATCCAGGCCGTATAGTTCTAGGAAATAATATTCGAATTGGCCGTAATAGTCAATTTGATAGTGAATTAGTTGATGGTTCTATGATTATTCATGATAATGTTCAGATTAATAAAGAATGCAGCATCGATTTCAGCGGGGATATAGAAATTGGCAAAGGTACTTTAATATCAGAGTGCAGCTATATCTTGACACATAACCATGGATATGATCCAAGAAGTAAACCAATAAAGACAAAACTAAAAATTGAGGAAAATGTGTGGATTGGTTCATTTGTCAAAATTATGCCATCAGTAAGTATGATTGGGAGAAATTCGATTATTGCTACAGGATCGGTAGTAACTAAAAACGTCCCTCCATCTAGTATTGTTGGAGGTAACCCTGCAAAAATTATCAAGCAATTTTAAATTTTGTTTTTTAGGGCCAAGTCAATTAAATTGTAAACAAAAACAAGAGAGACTCTTTTGCGGATTCTATTTCCCATTCAGTACTATTACCCATCAAAAATCGGAGGGCCAGCCAGTACGATCTATTGGTTGGTATCTGAGCTTACAAATGTAAGTAATACTCAAGCGTTTGTTGTTTCTACAAGACAAGGCATTGATGCCTCTGTATTTAAAGCTCCTAATCAATTGGACTTTAATGCTAAGTATGTCAAAGGTAGTTTTATTAGCAGATTATTTAATTTTACTTTCACTGCAATTCGGAAGATTAATAGTTGCGACTTGGTTCAGTTTTCGAGTTTGTTTTTTCCTCCAACTCCTGCAATTGTTATTTGGGCGAGAATTATGGGTAAAAGAATCATAATATCACCGAGAGGCGAACTATATCCAAGTGCACTTAGTCGCAAGGCTTACCTAAAACAACTCTATATTTATCTAATTAAATGGCTGCTCCCAAAATCTGCTATATTACACGCGACCAATGAGATGGAAGAAAAGCATATTCAGGAATTTTTTAATGACTATCTCGTATTTAGAATACCAAATCTAATACCAATTAAGGAGCTGCAAATATTTGAACAGCAACCACACGTCCTATTTATCGGTAGGATAAACCCGATTAAAAACCTGGATTTACTTATTCAGGCATTTGCCGCTATACAATCGCAATTCCCTGAGTTTACACTTATAATTGCCGGAGAAGCTCAAAGGAGCTACGAGGTATCGTACCTTATTGAACTAAAGCAATTAGTCGAAAAATTGAAGTTGATGGATAAAGTTAAATTTTTGGGTTCAGTAACTGGCACTAAAAAAGAGGAGCTGATGGCTAGATCCTATGTTACTGTTCTACCTTCCAAATCGGAGAATTTTGGCAATGTGGTTCTTGAATCACTGGCAATGGGAACACCTGTTATAGCTTCTAATGGCACACCATGGGCATTGCTTGAAGAACATCAAGCCGGTTTATGGGTGTCGGCTGAACTCTCTTCATTAAAGGAAGCACTCCGGAATTTCTTAGGCATGAACTCGGAGCAATACAAGCAAACGAGAGTTAATTCACGTAAACTAATTGAAAGAAAATTTGATATTAAAGTCAATATTCATAAATGGATTAACGTTTACGAAAACCTAATAGCATATAAAAATGTTTAAAAACAAAACACTTTTAATCACCGGAGGAACAGGTTCATTTGGAAATGCTGTACTAAATCGGTTTCTGGATTCAGAAATAGAAGAAATTCGCATTTTCAGCCGCGACGAGAAGAAGCAACATGATATGCGCGTTGCATTAAACAACCCCAAAATAAAGTTTTATATTGGTGATGTGCGCAATTACAACAGTATTGAATTAGCGATGCGTGGGGTGGATTTTGTTTTTCAGGCTGCGGCATTAAAACAAGTTCCTTCCTGCGAGTTTTTTCCCATAGAAGCCACCCAAACCAATGTGATGGGGACTGACAATGTAATACGAACAGCAATTGCCAATAGCGTCAAAAGTGTTATATGCCTGAGTACTGATAAAGCTGCCTATCCAATAAATGCAATGGGCATTAGCAAGGCATTGATGGAAAAAGTAGCTGTTGCTGCCTCCAGAAACATCGATGAGAAAGCAACAAAAATTTGTGTAACACGCTATGGCAATGTAATGGCGTCGCGAGGTTCAGTTATTCCACATTTTGTTGAGCAAATCAAATCAGGAAAGCCCTTAACTGTAACCGATCCTCAAATGACGCGCTACTTAATGTCACTCGATGAAGCCGTTGATTTGGTTTTGTTTGCATTCAAAAAAGGAAGCCAAGGCGACCTTTTTGTACAAAAATCTCCGGCAAGCACAATAGGTGATTTGGCGCTAGCTATCAAACAACTCTTTGATGCACCCAATCCGATTCATGTTATCGGCACCCGCCACGGAGAAAAGCTTTATGAAACTCTTTGTACACGAGAAGAGATGGCAAAAGCAACTGATTTAGGTGATTATTATCAGATACCAGCAGATACACGTGATCTTAATTACGGTAAATATTTTGAAACCGGAGATCAAAAAACATCCGCTTTAGAAGATTATAATTCACACAACACTACACGCTTAACTATTGAAGAAGTAAAAGGTAAATTATTGACTTTGGACTACATTAAGGATGAATTGAAGTTATGGAAAAAATAAAGGTAATGACTATTGTGGGCACACGCCCCGAAATTATTAAGTTGAGTCGTGTTATAGCCGAGTTGGATAAATATACAAATCATACCTTGGTTCATACAGGTCAGAATTATGATTACGAACTGAATGAGATTTTTTTTGAAGAGCTTGGCATCCGCAAGCCGGATTACTTTTTGGAGGCTGCCGGGTTAAATGCAGCTGAAACAATCGGTAAAGTAATCATCAAATCTGATGAAATCCTCGCAAAAATCAAACCGGATGCATTCCTGATCTATGGAGATACGAACAGCTGCCTGTCGGTAATTTCTGCAAAACGACGCAAAATACCAGTATTTCATATGGAGGCTGGCAATCGTTGTTTTGATCAGCGCGTACCGGAGGAAATCAACCGAAAAATTGTTGACCATTTGAGTGATATCAATATGCCACTTTCGGAACACGCACGTAAATACCTCGAAATGGAGGGGCTTGCACCCGAGACCATTATAAAAACAGGTTCTCCAATGAAAGAGGTTTTAGAATACCACAACGAAAATATTGAGCAATCAATTGTTCTGGAAACAGAAAAACTCAAAAAAGGAGATTACTTTATTGTAAGCACCCACAGAGAAGAAAATGTTGATTCCGAAATAAACTTTAATAACCTATTGGCCTCACTAAATGCGATAACCACCAAATACAAAAAGCGGGTAATTGTATCCATGCACCCGCGTACACGAAAGAAGCTTGAGGCTATTGGTTTTACCAATCAAAACCCCTTGATTGAATTTATGAAACCATTTGGTTTTTTGGACTACATCAAGCTACAAAAAAATGCATTTTGTGTAATATCCGACAGCGGTACGATTACTGAAGAATCCTCTTTACTAAAATTCCCGGCAATTACCATTCGACAGGCGCACGAGCGTCCGGAAGGGATGGATGAGGGCACCTTGATAATGACTGGTTTGGATGCCAACAGAATTATTGAATCGATAGCTATAGTTGTTTCACAATTTGAAGAAAATCAGGACGTAGTTCATACAGTCAAAGACTACGAAGCAGATAACTTATCAAAGAAGGTATTAAGAATAATTCTTTCTTATACTGACTACATAAACCGCACGGTCTGGCATAAAACACTTTAAACACATTTTACATGAAAAAAATAATGATTCTCGGCTCAAGGGGTATGTTAGGGCATATGGTCTATCACTACCTTAAAGGCTTAAACAAATACAACATTACAGACGCTTCTTTTCCGGAAAAACTGCATGAGGGCAGTAAATTGCTGGATGTAACCAATGCTGTTGAACTGGAAAAATACATAAACACAGAAAAGCCGGATATACTTGTAAATTGTATAGGGGTTTTAATAAAGGGTTCACAAACTGATCCATCAAATGCAATTTATCTCAACTCATATTTCCCCCATCAATTAGCAAAAATTCTAAGAAAAACGGGCGGCAAATTAATCCATATCAGCACTGATTGTGTTTTCTCGGGTATAAAGGGAAGTTATACCGAAAACGATTTTCGGGATGCAGATGACACCTATGGCAGAAGTAAAGCATTAGGTGAAGTAATTAATGATACTGACCTTACACTTCGCACCTCTATTATTGGTCCTGAGCTGAAAGAAAAAGGAGAGGGGCTGTTTCATTGGTTTATGACTCAAAATGGAGAAATTAATGGTTTTACGCAGGCACTTTGGGGAGGCGTTACAACACTTGAACTAGCAAAAGTTATAGATAAAGTAATTGAACAGAAAATTAATGGTTTGATACATATAACCAATGAATTACCCATTTCAAAATATGAAATAGTTTCGTTATTTAAAAAGATTTGGAGCAAATCATCTATTGATATTCATCCGTCTGATGCTAATTCATCCAATAAAAGTTTAAAATCTATTCGTACTGATTTCAACCACGCAGTACCAAATTATGAGGAAATGCTTAAAGATCAATATGATTGGATGGAAACTCATCGTGAGCAATATGAACATTATCTTTACTAATTTTTTTAGGGTCTATAATTGATTATGCGGATACTGATAATTGTTGATGATTTTTTACCTCACAGCACAAAAATTGCAGCAAAAATGATTCACGACATGGCTCTGACATTTAATAATCTGGGGCATTATACAACGATATTAACACCTGCTCCCAATCAAAAAGAGTCTCTCTTGTCAAAAGAAATTGAAGGAGTTAAAACACTCTTCTTTAAAAGTGGTAAAATTAAAAATGTTTCAAAGCTCAAAAGGGCTGTAAACGAAACTCTGCTCTCGCATTTGGCATGGAAGGCGACAAAAAGCTATTTTAAAAACAATTCTTTTGATGGTATAGTTTACTATTCACCTTCCATTTTTTTTGGCTCATTAGTAAAGAAATTAAAAAAATTATGGCATTGTAATGCTTACCTCATATTAAGAGACGTCTTTCCCCAATGGGCAGTTGACAATCAACTAATCAGTAAAAATTCGCCCATTTATCTCTACTTCAAATATTTTGAAAGAATAAATTACCAAGCGGCTGATTCGATTGGGGTAATGTCTCCATCTAATCTCGAATTCTTCAGAGAAAACAAAAGAGATGCTTCTAAATTTGAAGTATTATATAATTGGGCTGAATTACCTCATATACCAGCCAAATCAAACAAATTCCGTAAGAATCTTAATTTGGAAAACAAGATCGTATTTTTCTATGGTGGCAATATTGGTCATGCACAGAAAATGAGTTATTTTATTGACTTGGCCAAGCAAATTAAATATAATCCAATGATCCATTTTCTTTTTGTAGGTAATGGTGATGAAGTAAACTTAGTGTTAACCCAAAAAGAAAAGCAAAATTTAACCAATCTCACATATTTACCTTCGGTTGATCAAAAAACCTATTACGAAATGTTAAATGAATTTGATATTGGATTGTTTAGCCTTCACCCTGATCATAAAACACATAATTTTCCTGGAAAATTATTGGGTTATATGGCTTATAAAAAACCTATTTTAGGTTGTGTAAACAAGGGAAATGACCTAAAGCAAATTATTAATGATGCTAAGGCCGGAATCGTTGTTGATAGTGGTAATGAAGATGCCCTATATGAAGCAGCAATAAATTTATATAGCTCAGTTGAAATGAGAAAAAATATGGGACAAAACGGTAGAATTTTATTAAAAAATCAATTTTCAGTCGAAAGTGCTTGTGCACAAATCATCTCAAACTTGTAACACTACAAATGTTAAAACCAATCCTATTAATTGGAGATAGATATACTGATAATCGTGGTACAATTTGCTTTGTTAATGAGTTTGATTTATCGTCTGTTAAAAGAATGTACTCCATAACACACCCCGATAAGAAAATTATTCGTGCATGGCAAGGTCATCAGCAAGAAAGTAAATGGTTTAAGTGCATAAAGGGTAGTTTTGTTGTGGCTTGGAAAAAAATCGATAACTTTTCGAATCCCTCACCGCTTCCAAAGCCAGAGTATGTTATACTTAAAAGTTCTGATCCAGCCATCTTATTTATTCCCCCGGGCTATGCTAATGGTTTAAAAGCCTTAGAAGACAATTCTGAAATTATGGTGTTTTCTGATTACTTCCTTCGCGAATCACTTGACGATAAAATTCGATTCAATAAGGATCTTTGGTTAGACTGGCAGTTATTTTAAAATAGCTAAAAAAAGTTTAAAATGAAAATCATCTCCGTCGTCGGCGCACGCCCCAACTTCATGAAAATAGCCCCCTTTATTAATGCCATTTTGCAACATAATGAAGCGCTCGATAAACAAATCAACAAACCTGCCTTCCTGCAGTCAGCAGACAGGTCAACAAATCAACAAATACAACATCTATTAGTCCATACCGGCCAGCACTACGACGTCCGCATGTCAGAAGCTTTCTTTGAAACACTCGGCATTCCCAATCCGGATATCAACCTCGAGATAGGTTCCGGCTCTCATGCCGAACAGGTAGGTCACACCATGATTGCATTCGAAAAAGTGCTGCTCGAAGAAAAACCCGATTGGGTGGTCGTTGTTGGTGATGTAAATGCAACCCTGGCTTGTTCGGTAGCTGCAAAAAAACTGCACATCAAAGTCTGTCACATCGAAGCCGGCCTGCGTTCAGGCGATATGAAAATGCCCGAAGAAATCAACCGTCATGTAACCGACCGCCTCAGCGATTTATTGCTAACTCCGGATAGGCTATCATCAGATAACCTTCGTAAAGAAGGAACACCTGAAGAAAGGATACAATTCGTAGGCAACATCATGATCGACACCCTCGAAGCCAACCGCGAAAAAGCTACGATCCTAGAAATCTCAGACATCATCCATCGCAATAAACTTCAAGAGCAAAAAGCCAACAGCCAAAAGCCAATAGCAAATGGCTATGCTTTAATTACCCTCCACCGCCCTTCCAATGTAGATACCAAAGAAGTATTCGAACCCCTGATCAATTTCATTTTAGAAGAAGTCACCAACGACATGCACCTGATTTGGCCCATACACCCACGTGCCAAAAAACAACTACAAAACTTTGGCTTATGGGAAAAAGTACTTGCCCATCCAGGCATCATACTGCTCGAACCCATCGGCTACCACGACATGCTCCGCCTTAATATGGAAGCTCGTGTAATGCTCACCGACAGCGGCGGTCTGCAGGAAGAATGCTGTGTATTGGGTACCCCTTGCCTAACCTTACGCTGGAACACCGAACGCCCCGTAACCCTCCGCGAGCACGGCGGCGCATCCGTGCTTGTTGGCAACAATGTAGAACGTATCCGCAAAGAATACCAGGAAACACTCAGCATGAAACGAACCCCGCAACGCCCGGCCTTATGGGATGGAAAAACAGCAGAACGCTGTGTAGCTGCAATCGTCAATTATGGCGATAATTAACTTTGATTTTGCCCTTTAGAAATGGAAGATCCAGCTCTTCAAACCCCTGAACAGCTTTCCGGGCAGACCCTTACGGATATCCGTTTGCAATACAAGAAATACCTATACCCCCACAAGCTCCCTGATCAATACAAATTCGAAATACTAACCAATTACTTCTACAGCCTCATGGATCAGGCCGATCAGCTCACAGATCAGGGCAAACCCTTC
>Ga0100391_1005522_pt1 | contig 11758 bp, 11 predicted proteins | sample CryGeymeta201515_FD_81541 | JGI IMG/M metagenome (GOLD analysis project Ga0100391, IMG submission 81541) | Groundwater microbial communities from Crystal Geyser aquifers in Utah, USA - Crystal Geyser metaG 2015-15 | ecosystem: Environmental > Aquatic > Deep subsurface > Groundwater | place: USA...
GCACTCCTGACTGGGCAAAGCTAACGGCGCCGGCACTCGTTGCTGATCTTCAGGCAATGAAGATGATAGAGCGCAAGAAGGGCGAAATCTCTGCACAGAAAAATAAAGTCACAGAGAAGATCCAGAAAATTCTGAGCGACCCGATTCATCATGATCCGGTGTATCAGGCGCTACAGCGTCTCTTCAAGCATGACTCGATCTGCAACCTATCGCGCGAGAATAAAGAACGATTCGGTATTAGAAGGCTTGCGCGCAAGCGTTTCATTCTTGGCTATCCGCCCAGGAAGCAAGCTGACACTTCGATTGGGGATGCGATCAACTGGGAGTGGATCGTAGAGTGCTCAAAGAAGACAGGAAAGCACGTCGTCATCGTCACCCGCGACACTGATTTCGGGGCAATATACAGCGGCAAGTCATACCTCAACGACTGGCTGAAACAAGAGTTCAGTGAGCGCGTTAGCCAGAAGCGGAAAATCATCCTCACCGATAAGCTGTCCCAAGGGCTCAAGTTCGTACATGCAGCTGTGACAAAGGAGATGGAGAAGGAGGAGAACATCTTGCTTGCAGAGCTGGAGCGAAAACTCCGAGAAGACGCGGTTGAAACATAACAATTCATTCAAGCCGAACCCGCTTCGTCGCTTCGTAGAAGTATGTTGCAGGTGTTGTCCCTTCCAATCCCGATCTGCACGTTGCGGGTCGGCTTAATTCAAGCGTTAGGCATCACAAGAGCCCCGCGGAGGGAACGTGTATGGGTGGTCTCAGCATCGAACTACTGCTGGCTCTGGTGTGCGCGGTGACGTTCTTTCGCGCCGGTCGAATGGAGTCGGTTGGTGCGGCACGCGACTACAGCTACCTGTGGGCCTTGATGTCGGCGCTGCTATCGGCGCTTGTTATGGTCGTGTTCAAGGCACCTTGGATTGTTCTCTTGCTATGCCAGATCGGCCTATTCTTTGGTATTGGCGTGTATCGGGCTCTCCGTGATCCCGCCTAGTCCATTGCGCCAGCGGCAGTGCGTGATGCCTAACAATTCATTCAAGCCGAACCCGCTTCGTTGCTTGGCTCAAATGTGTCGTTGTTCCATTGCCACAACTCACCGATCAGCAGGTTGCGGGTCGGCTTAATTCAGGCGTTAGGCGTCACCCAAAGCTGGAGGTCGAGTGAGTATTAGCCGTCTTGTCCCAATGCAGCCGGTGAAGAGCATGGCGGACAGTGTGGCGTTCTACGAGAAGCTTGGCTTTGTAGTAGAGAATCGCAGAGACGACTGGGGTTGGGCCATGATCCGCTGTGGAGACTGTCAACTCATGCTTGACCAGTCCATTAATCTCCACGCCGGCATTCCGAGAATTTCGGTTCTCTACCTTTACCCAGAGAACCTTGTCGACTTTCATCGCCGCGCAAGGGAGAACGGGTTAACCGTCCCTGATCTGGATAGCACCTTTTACGGCATGACTGAGTTCCGCATTGAAGACCTAGACGGGAACCGCTTGTGGATCGGCCAAGAACAGGGCGGAGCAAGGTAACCGTCCGCCACAGCGCATCTATGCGTGAGCTGCTGTCTGCGTTGTGATGTGTTCCGTCAGCACGGGCGGGAGAAACGAAGCGCGGGGTCAGAAGCACGGGGTCATCAGAAGCATGGGGTCACAGAAGCACGGGGTCAGGTCTTGTATTAACACATCTGCCATTGTGGCTCAGCATCACCAAATGCCCCGTTCGCTGCGAATCGAGTTCGATGGGGCGAAAGCCCGGGAGGTGAAAGCCCGGGACACCCCCGAAAGCCCCGAAAGCCCCGGACACCCAAGATAACCGCCGGATACCGCTGAAGCGGAGGGTTCGTCCATCCAAAACGGTGGGCGTAGCGCTTCCGTCTCGCTCCCGTTGCCCCGTTGCCCGTCCCGCTCCCGTCCCGTTTCGCGTCCACAACGCTACGCCGACAGGTGATCGTTCGACGCTTCAGGTCGCGCTACGAAACTCGACGGTGCTGGACTCATTGGCTGCCTCGCCGCAGCCGAGCACTGCCAGCACGGCATCATTGATCGGGTCCAGGTCAAGCGCCTGTTCGATATCGACTTCGTTGATCGCGGCGGTGATGAAAGCCGGCATATTGGCTTCGGCGGCGAGCAGGTAAAACGTCTGCGACAGGTGGCCGGCGTCGAGCACGATGGCGCGATAGGCTTTCGGGTGGTTGCGGTATTTCCAGAAATTGCGGCGCACGCGTGCGGCGAGCACCACCAGCATCGGTGCATCGGCAAACCAGTGCTGGCCGGCAACAAAACGCAGTGCCAGTGCACTCGCCGATGCCGCGTCCAGTGCCTGCACCGGTTCGAGTGCGTGCGCCAGTGGATGGTAATGATAAAGGCCGGTTGCAACACCCTCGACGCGCTGCGCCAACACATAGGCTTCGATCGGATGCAGGCTGCCGCCGGACGGGCTGGTTTTCTTCAATGCGATCGCGCCGGGCCCAAGCTCGCGGTGCGCCTGTGCACCGAAGGTGCGTTGCAGCAGCCGGGCGGCGGTGGCGGTCGGGAGCGTCGCGGCACGGTCGTAGTTGCGCCCGGTGTAGCGCGCGAACAGGGCGAGATCCAGTGCGCCGCTATTTGCTGTTGGCAATGCGATGCGGGCTGCGGCCGACGCGCGGGAAATCGTTTCCGGCGGTGGTGCACCCAACGCCTCCACCATCTCGCGCACATTTTTGAAGCGATCGGTACCGGGGTCGATGTCGGCGCGTTGCCCGTGCCAGCGACTGAAGACGTGGCCGATGGCCGACAGCGGCCGCCAGTGCGCGGCCCGCGTGCGCTCGTCGCGCAGGCGGTGGGCGGCGTGTGCCGGTAGATCGCCGATCAGAATACCGGTGTCGAGCAACGCTGCAATGCGTGCCGAGTCAAATTCCGCCGGCAACGCGTCGCGCTCCATCCAGAGCGTTTCACCGACGTGCGCAAGGATCGGCAGATCCTCGACGCTCAACTCAACTTCGCCATCAAGATGCGGCGCCAGCGCGACCCAGGTGATGCGAGCGGCGAACGCGGCATCGCCCTGAAACAGTACACCAAGGTCGAATTCGAGATGCTCGCGCGGCTCGATCATCAAAACGGCGCAGCGGCGGAGTTTCATGCGGAGTTCTCGTGGCAGGGGTGCGGGTGACAAGGGTGCGGCTAACGGCTAGGCGAGGCTTGGCAATGTCGATACCATGTGCGAGGCGACGGTGAAACAGCGGGCGCTTGTCCGCAGATCGGTCGCGACCTTCGTGCGCAGCGCAATGCGACCGCACGAAGCCGGGGAATCAAACACATCAGCCAGATGGGGAAATCAGATGTCGAATACCTGTTTTACGCCGGAAGTCGTCGATACCTTGCTCGACAAGTTGTCGAGTGATGACCAGTTTCGCGAGCAGTTTCTGGGCAATCCGGCGCTGGTGCTGCACACGCTCGGTGTGAACGTCGACCCGGCCCAGGTGCCAAGCGTGCGTCGCTTGCCCTCGAAGGAGGCGATCAAGGGCAATCGCGAAGCGATCAAGGCAAAGTTGATTGGCAAGGTTGGCTTGATCATGTTTTTGGTGGAATAGCCACTCAGGCTGCCCGGCATCCGCTGTCAGTCATTGCGCAGGTGCGGTGGCGGCGACCGCAAGCAATGCGCGGACATCCGCATCGGCACCTGCCCACGCCTTTTCCAGCACGCTGCGCATGCGGGCGGCCAGCGTTGCATCGCCAGTTGTCTCGGCGGCGTGCATCGCGTCGAGGCAGGCGCGATTGCTGGCGATGATGCTGGGCACGAGCAGGGCGAAGCCATTGCCCCACTCGGCGAGCGCCAGCTTGCGATCCTCGCATCGCGTCGCCAGTTGCGCGAGCGCACCGGGCTGTCGATCCGCGAGTGCTTGCCGGGCGATAGCGATATCGCGAAGGTACAGGCTGCGGCCATCGAAAAGCCGCTGATCGACCGAACTGGCGATGGCGGCAGCGTCTGTGGGTCGGGCGCTTGCCAGTTCGTGGTTCAGGGTGTCGAGCAGCGCCAGGCGTTCGTAGACCACGGGTGTGCCCAGGCGCGACGAAAGGACATCGCGCACGCGCTGGGCGATCGCCGATCGATTGCCATGGGCGGCAATGACGGCTGCGATCAGCGTCAGCGTCGGTGTGGTGTCGGTGAAGGCAATCGCGTTTTCATCGAGCGTTTGCAGACGCGGTTCGATGAATGCGTTTAATGCCGTGTCGAGTTGCTCGGGTCGCCACTCGGCAGCAATCGCCAGTTGTGCCAGATCGAGGCGAGCGGCATGATTCGGGCGCAACCCAACTGTGGGGTTGTTGCGTAAATCCGCAATCGATGCCAACGCGGCATCGACGCGGCCCTGGTCGGCAAGTATGGAGACACGACGCAGGCCCTTCCACAGCAGGGTTTGCGATACGTCGCGGCTGAGGTCCGGGGATAGCGCTTCAAACGCCTTGTCGGTCTCGCGCTGCGCAAGATAGAGGCCGGCGCGACCATCGTACAGGTTACTGGCGCCGATCTCGGCGGCGCGATCATACAGACTGGCCGCCAATGCGAATTGGCCGAGGCCAGTGGCCGCCATCGCCGCATTTTGCATCGAGATGCCACGCAGCGGATGCTGGCTGTTGAGCAGGGGCTGGAAAGACTCCAGCGCGTTTGCGTAACGGTACTCCAACACCCAATAGTAATTGGTGGCCAGGTTTTGTTGGCCAATCAGAAAGTCCGGATAGATCGCGGCGAGTTGACTCCAGCGCTCGCGCACCGACTCCGGATCGCGATCACCGGCCATCAATGCTTCAAGATACAGGCGTTCGCGTTCCGACAGCCGGTCACGATTTGCGTAGGCGCGGTCAAACGATGTGCGCATCTTTTCGCGCTCGTCGGCGTGAAAATAGATTCCCCCGAGCTTCGCATGCGCGGCGGAAAAATCGGCATCCAGTTCCACCGCGCGATTGAACAGCATGATTGCATTGCGTGGGTCACCCGTGGACAACGCCCTGATCGCCAGCGAATAGGCCTTCAGGGCTTCGAGGTTGCCGGTGGTTACCTGTTCCAGCGGCGCGCTGTGCTGCTGAACGCTGGCGAGCGATTCGCCCAGCCGCTCGCGCAGCCGCGAAACCACGCGATCCATCGATGGCAATACGTCGTCGCGCCCGCTGCTGTCGGCGCTCTCGCTGTACACCGTTGCCCCGGATTTGGGATCGATTACCTCGACGCTGAAGCGAACACGGCCACCGACTTCGGCTATGCTCGGCAGCAAGAAAGCACGCGCGCCCTCGCGTACCGCCAACTCGATGCCGACCCGGCGATCAATGCCTGCGTCCTTGAGGTTCATCCGCGCCAGAGCGGCTTCGACCTGCAACTCGGGCACCACGTTGACATAGCGCGATTGTTCGAGCCCGATCCGCAGCGCGGTATCCAGTGCGTTGTCGAACAGGCTTTCCGCGGTGCGATTGCTCAGGCCGCCGACCACCACCCAGTCGCGCTCGGCGAAGGCGATGGCCGGCGACTCGCGCAGCAACGCGTAGCCCACGCCGATGACGCCGAGCAGTAATAGCACCGCTTCGACGAACAGCGGGCGCTTGCGCCGCCACAGCGGCAACTCGCGCTCGGCCTTGGCGTTGGCTATCGGCGCGCTCAGCGGCGCGATGCCGGCTTCACCCACTTCGAATACCGGCATCGGCTCGGTAACGCCCTTGAACAGGTAACGGCCATGCGCGAGCCAGTGCAGGCGACCCGGCTCCGGCAGTTCGTCGGCGGTACGCCGCGACAATTGATAGGTGTGCTCGCTCAGCAGCGTCTGACCCGGTTGTGCCAGGCTGCTCAGACGGGCCGCGATCGGCTTGGCGAGGCCCTCGACCTCCAGCGGTTTGGCGCCGCGTGCGATGTCATCGGCAGCGTTCTGCCAGACCACGACTTCGCCGACGTGGATGCCGATGCGTGCGTGCAGTAGCTGTTCGCCGTCACGGCCCATGTTGGCCAGTGCGCGCTGGTAATCAAGGGCGAATCCGACGGCGTCGATGGCGCGATCGAACAGCAGCAGGAAACCATCGGTCTTGTCGACTTCCTGGCCACCGTGCTCGCGCAGCAGATCGCGCGCGAGGCGGTCGTGCCCGCGGAACAACTCGGCCGCACGCGCGTCGCCCAGCGTTTCGATCAAAGCGGTCGAATTGGCCAGATCAAGGCAGGCCACCGCGCGCATCTGCGTGCTGCTGGATCGTGTAGACGCTAGCGAGGCGTCGTTGGCATCGGCAGTCATGCGTACCCGATCGTCGGCGGTGGGGAGTAGGGATTCGCCTTCATCGCACAATCATAGCTCCGGTGTGACGGCAAATCGCCACACCCTCAACAAATCGACCAACCATCGCCGCCTTCGGCCTTGACGCGATACAGCGCGGTGTCGGCGTCGCTGTAGCGGTTCGCCCATTCCTGCGCTGCCGCTGCCCGACTACCACCGACACTGATGCTGACGGCCGGAATCTTCGCCGCTACATTCGATGCAAGTTTGCGGATGCCCGCCACCAATTGCTGCGCCTTCGTTTCCAGGCCGTCGCGCTCCGGTGCCACGAGCAACAACGCGAACTCGTCGCCACCCAGCCGGCAGGCGATGTCGCATGCACCAGCCGCTGCGCGCAATTCGTCGGCGACCGCCTGCAACACCCGGTCGCCGGCAAGATGGCCATTACCGTCGTTGATCTGTTTGAAATCGTCGACATCGACCAGCAACAGGCCGAGCGGTGTGTCCGCCGGCAGTTGCGAACGCAGCGCTTCGAGCCGCTGATACAGCCCACGGCGGTTGGCGAGCCCGGTCAGTTCATCGCTCAACGACAATTGCCGTGCCGCGCCCAATTCGCCGCGCGCACAGTGCAGCGAGTCCAGCGTCTGCATCAGTTCTTCATTGCGTCGGCGAAGATTTTGAATCAGCTGCTGCTCGCTCGCCACGAGGTACGAGAACGAACGCAGCATGAAACGGGCAAGAATGTCCGGCGCCGCCTGCAACAGGCTTTGGAACTCGTCGGAGCCGATCACGCGCAGCCGGCAGGGTTCAAGCGCGGTCGCGTTGGCCATGCGCGCATGGGCGCCGACGAACAGCGCCAATTCGCCGAAAAATTCGCGTGACAGGATGGTTTTGTCGTGGATTTCGCCGCCAAATTCGAGCCTGACCGCGCCGGATTCAACCACGAACAGGTGCCGGCCGAACTCGTCGCGTCGGAAGATCGTTGCCCCCATTGCGACTTCCGAGCACACACCGGTCGATACGAAGAGCTCAAGTTCCGCATCGGACAGCTCGCGCGGCAACAGATTAAGGCGAGGCGCTTCGAGCGCATCGACGGTGCCAACTGCGTCGTTTGAGATGGCCGCCGTTGCAGGCTCGTTGCGGTGCATCGGTAAGCTCCCTGGGCTTGCCGCTCAAGTCTAGCAGGCTGCGGCGGCCACGGCGAAAGCAAACCGGTTACCTGCGGGCGTCAGTCGGCAGACGCCTTGCTGAGCCGGTAGGCCGCGCTATGCAGGCGGATCACCCCCTCGGCCTGGAAGCCGGGTTGCTGCGCGAGGATGTTGCGCCGCTCAAGAAGCTCGATCCGCCAGTGCGCCGCGAACAGCCGCTCGACTTCCGCCTGATCAACGCTGAACGGTGGCCCGGCCTTTTCGTGTTGCGGGTATTCCAGGGTGACCAGCAGTGTGCGGCAGCCGATCGGCAGCTTGCCAAGCACTTGTCCGGCATAACGTTGGCGCATGTCCGGCGGCAGTGCAATCAGGGCGGCGCGGTCGTAACCGGCGGAGCATTGCGCGAGGTCGTGCGCGTCCAGGCCGAAGGCGTCGCCGGCCAGCAACTCGATGCGCGCGCTGCGATAACGCTGAAAACTGCGCTGTGCAGCCACTTCGGGCAGCAGCCCATTTTCGGCAAAGAATGCGGCGCAGGCGTCGCGCGCGAGTTCAACGCCGAGCACCTGGTGGCCTTGTGCGGCGAGCCAGGCCATGTCGGCGCTTTTACCGCACAGCGGGACGAACACGTGGCAGCCCGCCGGCAGTGCCAGCGCCGACCAGTGCCGGCGCAACAGCGCATTCACCTCGGGTTGGTGCCAGCCAATGCGTCCTTCGGCCCAGCGTTTTTGCCAGTAATCGGGTTGCATCAGCGTTGCCTCAGCGCAGCGCCTGCAGCAGGTCTTCGATCAGATCATCGGCATCTTCCAGCCCCACCGACAGCCGCAGCAGGTTCAGCGGCGAAGTGGGCTGCGCACCCTCGACCGAGGCGCGGTGCTCGATCAGCGATTCGCAGCCACCCAGCGAGGTGGCGTTGATGAACAAACGCAGGCGCCCGGCCACGCGCAGGGTGTCGTCACGATCCCCTTTGACCTGGATGCTGAGCATGGCGCCGAAATCGCGCATTTGCGTTTTGGCGATGGCGTGGCCGGGGTGCGCCGCGAGGCCGGGAAAATGCACCGCTTCCACCCGCGGTTGCTCGGTCAGGGCGGCGGCGACACGCTGCGCATTGGCGCAATGCATCGCCATGCGCGCCGCCAGCGAGCGCAGCCCGCGCAGCACCATCCACGCCGCAAACGGCGAGGCGTTCAGGCCGATCAGCTCGCGTGCATGGCGCGCACCGGCGTACAACGCATCGTCCGCAAAGATCAGTGCACCGCCCATCACATCGCTGTGGCCGCCCATGTATTTGGTGGTTGAATGCAGTACTACGTCGGCGCCCAGAGCGAGCGGCCGTTGCAATGCCGGGGTGGCGAAGGTGTTGTCGACCAGCAGCCGTGCGCCGACGCCGTGTGCCAGCTTGGCGAGCGCGGCGATGTCGCTGATGCGCAGCAGCGGATTCGACGGCGTTTCGGCCCACAGCAAGGCGGCCGGGCGGTGCAGCGCCTTGCCGACCGCGTCGAGGTCGGTGAGGTCGCACCACTCGACCACCACATCCCAGCGTTCGGCTAGTTGCGAAAAAAGCGCGCGAAAGCCAGCGTACAGATCGCGTGCCACGATTACCCGGCTGCCGCGCGGAAGGCTATGCAACAGCGCGCTGCCGGCGGCGATGCCGGAGCCGACGAACAGCGCATGCTGACCGCCTTCCAGTGCCGCCAATGCGGTTTCCAGGCGGCGCTGGGTGGGGTTGTCGGCGCGCTGGTATTGCAAGCCATCGGCGCGAAAACCATCGGGTGCATGTTGGTACGTGGTGGCCAGGTGAATCGGCGGCACAACCGCGCCGGTTTCAGCGTCCGGCTCGCCACCGGCATGGACCGCCAAGGTTTGAAAGCGCATGCAGTGCTCCTGTGTTTGAGATGAGCGCAACTGGATCAGGCGGCCATGCAAAACGCTTCGCGCGCTGCCGCGATGGTGGCATCGATATCGGCGTCGCTGTGTGCGGCGCTGATGAAGCCCGCCTCGAACGCCGACGGCGCAAAATACACGCCACGCTTGAGCATGGCGTGGAAGAAGCGGCGAAAGCCGGCAACATCGCACGCGGTTGCCTGCGCGAAGGTAGTGACTTTTTCGGCACTGAAAAACAGCCCATACATGGCGCAACTGCGATTGGTGCTGACCGCAATGCCGGCGCTGTGCGCGGCCGACTCCAGCCCATCACACAGCGTGTTGGTCTTGGCTTCCAGCGATTCGTAAAAACCAGGTGCCTGGATCAGTTCCAGGGTGGCCAGACCGGCGGCCATCGCCACCGGGTTGCCGGACAGCGTGCCCGCTTGATAGATCGGCCCCGACGGCGCGATCTGCGACATCAAATCGCGGCGGCCGCCGTAAGCGCCCACCGGCATGCCGCCGCCGATGATCTTGCCGAAGGTGGTCAGGTCCGGGGTGATGCCATATCGCGCCTGCGCACCGCCCAGGGCAACCCGGAAACCGGTCATCACTTCATCGAAAATCAGCACGCTGCCATGCCGTGTGCACAGTGCGCGCAAGTGTTCGAGAAACCCTGGGTTGGGCAGTACGCAATTCATGTTGCCGGCAATCGGCTCGACAATGACGGCCGCAATCTCGTCGCCACAGGCCGCGAACAACGTGCTGGCGGCATCGACATCGTTGTACGGCAGAGTGATGGTGAGGTCAGCCAGCGCCTTGGGTACACCGGGTGAATCGGGCACACCGAGGGTGAGCGCGCCGGAGCCGGCCTTGACCAGAAAACTGTCGCCGTGGCCGTGATAGCAACCCTCGAACTTGACGAAGCGGCTGCGTCCGGTGGCGCCACGCGCAAGGCGAATCGCCGACAACGTGGCCTCGGTGCCGGAATTGACCATGCGTACCATTTCGCACGACGGCACCAGCCGCGTGATCGTCTCCGCCATCGTTACTTCCAGTGCATTGGGCACGCCGAAACTCAGCCCATCGGCGGCCGTGCGCGTCACCGCCTCGATCACCGCAGGATGTGCATGACCGGCGATCATCGGCCCCCACGAGCCGATGTAATCGATGTAGCGGTTGCCATCGACATCAAACAGGTACGGGCCGGTAGCGCGCGCAGCGAAGAACGGTTCGCCACCTACCGACTTGAAGGCGCGTACCGGCGAATTGACCCCGCCGGGCAGCAGTGGGCTGGCGCGGGTAAACAGGTCGTGGCTGATGGTGTGATTCATGGGGTTTCCTGGTTGCGTTCGGACGAAAGCGGCTGATACAAGGATTGCAGTTGGCGCGCGACAGCGAGCGGGTCGGGCGCGTCGAATACGGCGCTGATTACCGCAAGCAGATCAGCGCCAGCATCCACCAACGGCCCCGCATTGTCGGCGCTAATGCCACCAATCGCCACTCGCGGCACGGCAAGGCCGCCACTTGCGTGCAGCACAGCAAGCGGTGCTAGCCGCGCCCGAGGCTTTGTCGCCGACGCAAAAAAGGCGCCAAACGCGACGTAGCTGGCGCCAGCGGCGATTGCGTGTTGGGCAAGCACGATGTCGTCATAGCACGACACGCCAATCACGGCGCCGGGGCCGAGCACCGCACGCGCCTGCGCGATGCTGGCATCATCACGGCCCAGATGGACACCGAGCGCACCGACCTCGACGGCAAGCTCCAGATCGTCGTTGACGATCAGGCCAACGCCGTGATCGGCACACGCTCCCGCCAGGGCAAGGGCCTGGGCACGCCGTTGGGTGTGCGGCAAGGATTTGCAGCGGTACTGCAGCAGTGCCGGGCGCACGGCCAGTAGCCGCAGCACCGATTGCAGCAGTTGGCAGTCATCGGCGCATTCGGGCGTTATCAGGTACAGCCCACGACGCGGCCACAAATCGCTCAACCCGGGTTCCTTATCGCACGTGGGGATGGGATAATTCTAGCGCTCTCCCTTTGTGCAAGCCGCAAATGACTACGTCAATCCAAACCGCCGTCTACCGTTCGTACATGTGTGTCGTGTGCGGCTTCATCTACGACGAGGCAGCCGGTCTGCCCGAAGAAGGCATTGCGCCCGGCACGCGCTGGGACGACGTGCCCGACAATTGGGTGTGCCCCGATTGCGGTGTCACCAAGGATGACTTCGACATGGTGCCGCTCAACTGAGCGCTGCGGCGGCAACACTTTGCGGACGCCCTGAACCGGCGTCATTGCGAGCCGCCTGTTCCGGTGGTTGGAACTGCACACGAACCATGAACCCGACCGGCGGAGCGTAGAACTTTTGATCCGCAAAAGACGCAAAGCGCAAAGGTGAACGCCAAGAACATTCAGGTGTGGATGTCGGTTCCACCGCTACGCGGTGCCCCGGGTTTCGGCCCGTTGGGCCTCAACCCGGGCTACCACGGCACATTGCGACATGTCGGTGGGATGAAACAGAAAAGCGGAGCTATAGCGC
>Ga0100391_1005531_pt1 | contig 11746 bp, 8 predicted proteins | sample CryGeymeta201515_FD_81541 | JGI IMG/M metagenome (GOLD analysis project Ga0100391, IMG submission 81541) | Groundwater microbial communities from Crystal Geyser aquifers in Utah, USA - Crystal Geyser metaG 2015-15 | ecosystem: Environmental > Aquatic > Deep subsurface > Groundwater | place: USA...
AATATATAATGGGGTCAAATCTTTATTCTTGACAGCCTTCTTCAATTCTTCTAACTAAATCCCTTAATTCGCTATCATTTGATTGTTTCCTCCATATTCTAAAAGCACAGTTTGGTAATCCACAAAGGATTATGTACTAAGATTGGCCGGAGGAGTTTCTAAGAGAAGGTGGAAATGATTGGGCATTAGTACATAACTGTAGAGAATAACATTATAGGTATTTAAGAATAAAGATTTGACTCCATTTCCATTTCCTTTAGTTCTTTAAAATTTTCTTTCAAACTGTAATACAATTTCTTATATAGCTGATAACCTTGATTATATATTTCGTTATTTTGAATCCCGGGAACGATAGTCTTTTTAACTTTAATAATTCTATTCACTGCTTCTGCAAAACTGTCATATACACCGACACCCACACCAGCAATCAAAGCAGCTCCAAAAGCGGGTCCTTCCTCTATATTTAATAGATTTATCTCTTCACCTAAGATATCAGCCAATATCTGCTGCCATATCCTGCTTTTTGCTCCCCCTCCGATAGCTCTTATCTCTTTAATCTTAACCCCTTTATCTTTAATTAATTCCAGAGAATCTTTTAAAGCAAAGGCTACTCCTTCTAAGACAGATCTTGTAAAATGCCTTTGATCATGTTTACCGGATATACCAAAATATACACCACGAGCATTAGCATCATTATGGGGAGTCCTTTCTCCATAAAGATAAGGCAAGAAGATCAATCCTTCACTACCAGGCTCTATCTCTTCAGCTAATTGATCTAATTTAGTATAACTTAATCTATTATTAAATAATTTTTTCTGTAACCATTCATAGGATATCCCTGCTGATAAGGTTACTCCCATCATATACCAGCTATCTGGGCAGGCATGATTAAATAGATGTATCCTCCCTTCTTGGTCAGCTTGAGGATTATTAGTCTGAGCCAAGACTACCCCTGAGGAACCGATACTGACCATCACCCTTCCTTCTTGAATAATTCCACTTCCCACTGCTCCACAGGCATTATCAGCTCCTCCAGCAACTACTGAAGTTCCGAATTTTAAACCGGTTTGCTCAGCTATATTTTTAGTTATCCTACCAGCTAAATCGAATGAATTAAGCACCGGAGAGAGTAAATCTTGGGTAATCTCCAGTTTTTCCAATAAGCTGGTAGACCATCTCTTTTTTATTACCTCAAACAATAGAGTACCGGCAGCATCAGAGACTTCGGTAAACAGCTCACCGGTTAATTTATAACGGATATAATCTTTGGGTAAAAGGATATGTTTAACCTTTTTATAATTTTCTGGTTCATTTTCTTTTAACCATAAGATCTTGGGAGCAGTAAATCCCTCCAGGGCGGGATTAGATACATAATGGATTAGCTGATCCAATCCTCCTGCTCTAGCATAAATCTCTTTACATTGTTCTGAGGTACGGGTATCACTCCAGAGGATGGCCGGTCTAATAACTTCCATCTTTTCATCAAGGAAGACCGAACTGTGCATTTGCCCGGATAGGCTTATTCCTTTAATCTGGTTAGAGTCAATAGGATTATCAGATACTGTTTCCTTTATCACTTTTACAGTGGCCTCCCACCAATCATAAGGAGATTGTTCTGCCCAACCAGGATGAGGAGTTGTAAGGGGATATGAAACTGTTTTACTGGAAATAATCTTACCTTCTGGGGATACTAATAGAGCTTTTACTCCACTGGTACCGATATCTAATCCTAAAAGATAACCCATAAAACACCTGCTTTTTAATTTTTGTATTTTTAATAATCACTCTTTATACATTCGGTCAAAGTATTTTTGAGCATTTGTCAGAGCTTCTCTCATAATATCCTCTGCTTTAGCGGTTTCTCGATTGTTGAGGTATTTCATTAATTGCTCTTTATCGAGTTCTTGGGCAGCTTGGGCACAGGCCTCCCAGCTTAGCACACTCCTAATCACTCTGTCGATTCCTTGTTCTTCATTGTCATATGGCCTTACCTGCATATCGTGGCCTTTCCAGCGATTAAAATCTGCTTCCCGGATTAAACCGGCTATGGCTATATTCATACCATTAACCCGCGTCCCGTGGTCAATATCATATTTTCCCGGTCCGCCAAGAATTATACCATCATTATAACCCTGACTGTTTAAGTGCATATGAACTAAAGCATGGTTATCTATTTCCTCAATAGTATCATATACATGGTCGAGCCCGATCATTTCTGAATGACCAAACTCTTTATTCACTCCCTTTTTATTACGAGTAATTTTAAACTCTTCTTCTAACTTATTCCAAAATATCAGGGCACTGGCTACGGTTGGAATTAAAAGAGCCGGATGTCCTTCATTGGGTTTTGGTTCTAAGGCAAAATAGAGGTTTCCTCCCAATTTTTCTTCATATTGGCATAGTTTTGCCATACTCTCCTTAAGATTCTGATACATTTGAAAAATTCCTATAGAGGCAAGGTCATAACCAAACGAACCATTCCAAATAACCACAGTTGGCCATTTTGAGGGATCGGGATGCCAGGCTTTCCGAAGAGTCCCATAAGCAAGATTAACCGTCCTCTCCCCAAATTCTTCTGCTTTCTTTCTCTCCTGAGGATCTAAGGAGGCTACACCACCATAAGCATAATGTCTGTGAGCTCCTGGAGTTACCATAGCCAGATATATTTTGGAATCTACTAAGGCATCGGCTATTTCAGGAGCAGTCTTTTCATCAAACTCATTATCATAATGCATTTCAATTCCTAACTCTATATTACCCGGTAATCTCGGGGCAACTCTATTTCTTACCAGCTTAATCATATCAACAGTATTTAAATTTTTAGAATTCCATTTTGGCCTCATATCATCGGGGACAAAGCCACCCTTCCCCGCATTAAAAGTCCATCGACAGATACTATGTAATGATTTATTTTCTTTCATTTTCCACTCCTTAAATAGTAAGGTAATTATATTAATTGATTTACAAAAAAGGACCTTTTATGATTTGACCTTCTTCCTCTCTGAAACCTAGATTAAATAAATTTAATTCTTTCATTAATAATTAAATCAGCCATCCCATAAACTGCAGCTAAACCAGCTAATTCACTAAATTTAATTTCTACCTTCTTATACGAAATAGATAAGGCACTTTCCTCAAGTTTTTTAATAATTTCATCATAAATATAATCTTTTATCTCTACAATCCCTCCGCCAATTACTAACAATTCAGGGCTAAGCCCATTAATAATATTGACTAACCCTATCCCAATATTCCTTCCTACTTCATTAAATATCTCAATTATCTTTTTATCGCCATTTTTACCTATTTGATATATCTCTTTCTTAGTCAATTCTTTATTACTATTAGATAATTTTAAATACCTATTAACAATATAGCTTTCCGAAGCAAGTGTTTCCCAGCACCCTTTATTACCACAGTGACATACTAAACCATTATTATCAATAATTATATGACCGAATTCCCCTGCATTTCCACTAGCTCCTCTATATAGTTCACCATTCAAAATAACCCCGCAACCTATTCCTTCATTAATTGAGATAAATACCATATTATCCATTTTTGGATAGATAAATTCTCTTTCCCCAATAGCTGCTGCTTTCGCCTCATTATCTAAGATTACCGGAAGGTTAAATTTATCTTTAAAAATCTTTAAAATATAAACATTTTTCCATCCTAAATTAGGCGCAAATTCTAATATACCCTTCTCTTTATCAATTAAACCAGGTACTGCTACTCCTATTCCCAGGAGATTATCTAATTTTAAATTCTTTTCTTCCCTCATCTTATCCATCTCAAAAAATACTTGTTCAAGGTTCTTCTGGTAATCATCTTTATAGGTTATGGGAATAACACTCTTGGTTATCACTTTTATTTCTAAATCAAACATCACTATCTTTATCTGGTTAACCTCAATCTCAATACTAAAAATATAAGCTTTGTGGGGATTAATCATTAATTGTATTGGTTTTCTGCCGCCAGAAGAAATACCTTTTTTGGTTTCAATCATGAAACCTTTTTTAATCAGAGTTCTAACATGGTTTGACACTGTACCGGCACTACATCCTGTAATTTCAGTTAGTTCTATCCGAGAAATAGAACCTTGCTTGCGAATTGCTTTAAAAATATTACTTAAATTCCATTTTCTGATTACGATTGAGTTTCCTAACCTAGCTTTACTTCTCTTCATTATATAAAATTTTCTCCTTCTTTTTCTAATTTATTTCTAAATATTATACACTCTCTTATAAAGACTTGTTTTTCCTTGATGTTACATCTACATAAACTGCTAAAATCAGGATTAAGCCTTTAACTATATACTGCCAGAACACACTCATATTCATAACGCTCATTCCATTTTCGAGACTGGTCATAAGCAAGGTACCCATTAGAGCTCCAAAAACTGTTCCAATGCCTCCCATTAAACTTGTACCACCCATAACACAACCACCTATAGCTGAAAGTTCATAATTCATGCCACCACTAGTGGTACCTGCGGCAACATAACCAGTAAGAACAATTCCAGCAACTCCACCTAGAAGACCTATCAGTGCATAAGTTTTTAAAACAACAGATTGAACATTTATACCTGAAAGTCTGGCTGCCTCTCTGTTTCCTCCAACAGCATATATGTACCGACCAAACCGAGTGTTATTAGTTAAGTAGGTAAACAAAATTGCTATTATGGTCATAATTAATACTGGAATCTGTAACCCCTTATAACTATTCATAATCAGAACGAAACCTAAAACAAGGGCTGAATACACCGATGCTACCACTAAATCGTAAGGAAGAGGTTTAATTTCAAGACCATATTGTTTCTTTTTTGTTCGACTTTGCAAAGTAATCAGAAAAATAATTATTATAGCAATAACTGCTATAAGTATACCTGGATTTTTAGACAGATATCCTTGGGCTATTAACCGGAGAGAATCTTCAATAGGAACTATTGTTTTCCCTCGAGTAACACCAAGAACTCCTCCCCGAAGAACAAGCATTCCTCCCAAGGTTACAATAAAGGCCGGTACCCCTCCATAAGCAACAATATAGCCTTGACATATTCCAATTAATAAGCCTAGTAAAAGACAGATAAGGATAGTTATAATTGTACTCAGTATACCTAACAGTTCGACAGATAGAGTTGGAAATAGTCCGGGGAGAAATGTAGGGAACATAACCGCCTGTAGATAAGCAGCTATTACACTTATAAAACCAATCATCGATCCCACAGAAAGATCAATATTACCAGTTATAATAACTAAAGTCATTCCTATGCTAAGGAAAGAAACGATAGTCATTTGCCTTAAAAGGTTTGAAAAATTTCTTGAGGAAAGGAAGACCCCGCCAGTTAAAGAACCAAAAAGTAACCAGATAATAAGCAGAGCAAATATCAGTGTATAAGCTCTAATATCAATCTTAATTTTCTTAATTTTATGAATAAAATTTAATGGTTTCATTAACTATAACTATGGCTTCTTTTAGTAGTTGAAGCCAAAGCCATTATCCTCTCTTGTGTTGCATCTTTTCGGTCTAAGATTCCAGTGCATTCTCCTTCGCACATAACCGTGATTCGGTCACTCATTCCAAGTATTTCTTCTAACTCAGAAGAAATCATAATTATACCTACACCATTTTCTGCAAGTCTGTTTATGAGGTTATATATCTCATATTTAGTCCCTACATCAATCCCTCTGGTCGGATCATCGAGAATGAGAATTTTTGGATTTGACATTAACCACTTTGCTATTACTACCTTCTGTTGATTACCTCCACTTAAAGATTCTGTAATTGTAAAAAGAGATGGCGTCTTTATAGTAAGATAATCAGCATATTTTTTACATTCTTTTAATTCTTTATACTTATCAATACTCAATGCATTAGAAAATTTTCTAAGGTTTGACAATGAGATATTTTTAAAGACTTCTTGTATTAACACCAGCCCCATCTTTTTTCTATCTTCTGGAACAAGACTTATTCCATACTTCATAGCATCTCTTGCTGAATTAATTTTTACTGGTTTCCCTTCCAAAAATATTTCTCCGGTAACATGCTTTCCATACTCTCCAAATATAGCGGTAACCAGCTCGGTTCTTCCGGAACCCATAAGGCCAGCTATCCCCAATATTTCGCCTTTTCTTAAATCAAATGAAACGTTTTTGATTACCATTTTACGCTGAGCTAATACCGATAAGTCCTTAACTTCCAAAATCTTTTCCCCAGGCTTAGAATTTCTAACGGGAAATCTTTTCTTCATTTCGCGTCCTACCATCATAGCAATGACCTTCTCTTCACTGGTATCTACTGTTCTTACTGTATCGACCACCCGTCCATCCCTAAGAACTGTAATATTATCTGTGATTCTAAAAAATTCCTCCAGTCTATGAGAAATGTATATACAGGTCACTCCATTATCTTTCAAGTTCTTGAGTATTTCCATTAAGTAATTAACTTCAGCCTCATTAAGAGCAGAAGTAGGTTCATCCAAAATTAGAAGCTTAATCTCCTGTACGAGGGCTTTAGCAATCTCAACCATCTGTTGTTGACCAACACTCAGCGTCGATACCTTAGCAAAAAAGGGAATGTTTAATTCATATTTCTTAAGAATTTTTTTAGTATCTGAAAATAGTTTACTCCAATTAATAATACCTTTATCTTCCGGTTCTCTTCCCAGAAAAATATTTTCCCCTACTGTCATTTGAGGAACAAGAACAGGTTCCTGATAAACGGTAGCAATTCCTTCTTTGATTGCCTCTTCAATAGAAGAACTGGTAAATTTTAGCTCTTTATCATTAAAGTAAATTTTCCCTTCGTAAGTATGGTGAGGATAAACTCCTGCAAGAATTTTCACTAAAGTAGATTTCCCAGCACCATTTTCCCCGCACAAACCATGAATGTCTCCTTTTTTTATTTTAAAGGAAACATTTGATAATGCTCTAATGCCTGGAAAGTCTTTTGTTACACTCTCTATTCTTAAAATGCATTCATCTTTCAAAATATTATTACCCCCCATAAAGGGTTGACTTTTTATAGTTTTCACTTATAAAAATTGAGTGCACCGCAGATATTAGATATTAATAATAATCTGTGGTGCACTTTTTTAGTAATTAGATTTTTGGTGGTCTATCTTTTTCAGGAATATCTTTATACACTTCATCGTATTTCTGATAACCACTCTTAACAACTACATCATAGAGATTGTCCTTGGTTACCCCTACAACTTTTAAAAAATTACAAGGTACAGATCCTGGTAAGTTTTTATCTCCAGTAAGTACGGCAAATGTGAAATTTTTTAGTCCTTCTGGCGTTTCATCTTTAGCTAACTTCATAGCTATGTCAATTGCCAATGGAACAAGAAGTCTTATATCTTTGTATACGCTCACAGTAAGCTCTCCCTTAGCTACAGCATTACAACCAGCTGCTGTGGCATCTTGCGCGGAAATTGGGACCTTTCCAGTAAGACCTTGAGCTCTCAGGGCTTCGATTGCACCAAGTGCTGTTGAATCATTTGAAGCAACTACCGCATCAATCTGATTATTTGTGGCAGTAAGCATATTCTCCATAATCTTAAGTGCTTCAGTCGTATCCCAATTAGGTACCCACTGATCAGCAACTATCTTGATCTTACCACTATCAATGTAAGACTTAAGAACTTCCATCTGTCCTTGTCTAACGAGTACAGCATTATTGTCTGTTGGGCTTCCACCAAGAAGTGCAAATCTTCCACTATCCTTCACCGCTAATACTCCTCTTGCCTCAGCTCGTCCTACCTCAACATTATCAAACGAAATATAAACTGACACATTAGGCGATTTGATTAATCTATCATATGCTATGCATTTAACTCCTGCTTTTGCTGCTGCGTCTACTGCTGTCGCTGCAGCTGCACCGTCCTCTGCAACAATAATAATAACATTTGCCCCTTGAAGAACCATGTTCTCAATCTGGTCATTCTGTATCTTTGGATCATGATTAGCCTCTTGGACTATAACCTGAGCACCAGCTTTACGCGCTAACTCAGTCATGTCAGCTGCTTCTCTTACCCACCTTTCAAGAGTAAAATCAGAAAATGATAAACCAATCTTTATAGGTGTATCTGCAGCAAAAACCGAGAGGCCTAATACCACGAACAATACAATCGTTAATAAAGTGATACTAAATTTTTTCATAATAAAAATCTCCTTTAAACATAAAATTAAAATTTGTAATACTTGTACCCAAAGCAAGAACTAAATTTTCTGCATCGCAATTCGTGTTAGCCAAATTTACGTTTTTAGAAAGATACATCCCCCCTTTCGTTGTTTGATAGTAACTTGCAGGTAACTTTAGTATAATAATTCATTGAATTTTTGGAGATTACTTTTTTCATTACTTATTTTAAGTATTATATTATTATCTTTTAGTATAATACACTACTTTTAAAATTTAGTCAAGGGACCCTAATTGTTTTCACATTTTTTGTATTCTTTTTTCAGTGCCCTCATAGAAAAAGGGGACGGTTCTATTTTTTATAATCAACCCCTCTTTCTAATTATTGATAAAACTTTTAAATCCTATCTAAAATAGTAATTTCTCTCTTTTACCAGGGCTAGAAAAACCCTTCTCTTGCTGATAATTATAAATCAAGCAATATTTTATAAAATTATTTTGATAGAAGATCTTTAATTTGTTTTTCCGGATACCGGGTCATAATTATAAGCCCTAAGAAAGCTACTATACTTCCCAATACCGGAGCTAATCTTACTCCCAGGGGATTACTGATATCTTTCCCGAAAATAGAATATAAAAGAGCAAGACTTGCAGTCGAAAGTCCTAAATTGAGTTTCATAAAGAAACCCTGAACCCCAAAATACATAGCTTCTCTTCTCTCTCCAGTTTTTTTATAATCAACATCGCAAAGTTCAGAAAGAATCACATTGGGAATAATTATTAGAACTGCGGTAGGAAAGCCCATAAGTCCTACAAAAATTAGTCCCCATGTCTTAGGATTTACCGGGGTCAGACCGGTGAGGGATAGAAAAATAGAAAATATTGAAAATAAAACAAGACTTATAATCATAATCGTTTTCTTCCCTCGAATCCTCGTTAAAAATCCCACAAGCGGGAAACAGATAGCCGCAATAACAAAGAGGATAGTAAATATATTACTGGCAAAGGCCTCATCAGCACCCATCAGAGTAATTACAATAGGTATAGCAGATGAACGGACAATATTAAAAAGAAACCATAAAGACATATTAGCAAGAAGATAGATAATAAAAGCCTTATTCGTCACTGTTTTTCTAAAGGAATCAATCAGGGAAACTTGGCTGGGCCTGGCATTGGAGAATCTTTTCTCATCTACCGCAAATACAGCGGTATATAATAATAGTGCTCCGAGAGTAGCCAGACAAATAACCATTTTCCGGTAAGACCCTACATAATCAGTGTTCTGCATAAATAAAGTCAAAAGAAGAGGTCCGCCAATCATCACTATTGCTGAACCAATTAGAGAGAAGTATCCTTGAGCTGTGGCAATACCAATCCGAGCTTTTTCATTATGACCGAGTTCAGGAATTAAGGCAAGATAGGGAACGACATATACAGTAAAGAAAAAAAAGTAGAAACCAAAAACAATAGCCAGATAGATACCATTAATGAATGAAGTATGGACTACAGGTGGGAAGAATATCAGAACTGTAGATACTGCCAGAGGAAGTCCGCCTATAATAAGGAAAAATCTCCTTCTGCCAAATCTTGAGGTGGAGCGGTCAGACCAGGAAGCCACTAATGGATCAGTAATAGCATCTACTATCCTTCCAAAGAACATCATTGCTCCCAACACAGTAATAATTCCGAAAAACCTCTCATTAGAAACAAAGAGGATCATACCTTCTGCTACCTTCTCTTTGGGGGGAAGTAGAAAGGCTATAGAAAAAGTCAACCAGATCGAATCTAACAATACCCATCCTGTTGTGGACAGGTTGTACAGAAAAAATCTTTTACCCTTAAATTCTTCCATCTCTTTCTCCTTTCTTAGAAATCCTACTATTAATTCACACCATAGGTTTTTTCGATATATTTCTCTTCAAACTCAACATTTTTATCTTCATGATACTCTGCTTTTTCTCTTGCCTCATACAATCTTTTTAGGTTTAAATTAGCCGATATCAGTTGATTTCCCTCATAAGAGGAAGATAAAGATAAAATTCCATCTTTTTTTTTAGTCATTAATAAAGGAGCAAATACGCCGGCCTTTCCGGTAAAATGCATCCCGGCAATCCATCCATTTAAGGAGGACTTTAAACCATACAGATATGATTCTTGCACCCTGGGCCAAATTCCTCTTAGGGCCTTCCATATAGTATATTCTTCTAAATTAGCAATAGGCAAAATAACCATATCTGCTCCTATCTCTCTGGCGATACGGAAAGTCTCAAAGTAAGTAGCATCCATACAAATAGGGCATACTACTTTACCAAAAGGTAAAGAATAAACCTCCATTTTATTGCCTCTTTTCATTCCTAATTTAACCTCGAAATCAGTAAGGTGTATTTTCTTTTGAGTTCCTATTAAATTTCCATTAGAGCCAAAGAGAGAACCAGCATTATAAATTGCTTCTTTCTCCTTTAAAATATAACTTCCGGTATAAATATATATTCCATATCCCTTTGCTAACAGAGCAATAATTCTTTTAATTCCCGCCTCTATCGGTTTTGCAGCTCCTTTTAAAATTGTAGTCAGAAAATGATTACTTCCTTTTAAATGAGACTCTTTCTCTTTGTCTTTGTCTTTGTCTTTGTCTTTGTCTTTGTCTTTGTCTTTGTCTTTGTCTTTGTCTTTGACCTTTATTGCTTTTTTATTTAGAATTTGATTTAAGAAGTTAAACTCGGGAATTAAACCGAACAAATCAAAAAAGTTATATTCGGGGAAGATAACCAGGTGACTACCCTCTTTTACAGCTTGATCTATAAAACCACAAAGCATATCTATATATTCTTCTATGTTCCCTACCGGCTGAATCTGCCTTTGAACACAGGAAACTCGAATGTTTTCCAGATCAATATCTTCTAAAAATCTTCTTTTTTCTATCCTTAATTGTTTGTAATATTTCTCTATTCTTTCTAAAGAGATCTTTCTCTCAAACCATTTTTCTATTAAAACTTCTATATTCACAGCATCTACCTTTCTCTAAACATTTTCATCTGCTGATAAAATTCTCGATTTAATTGGGATAGTACATCAAATTTGGAAATAGCCTTTCTTCTCTTATTATTATCCAGCTCAGCAATTATTAAGCTTTGCTGTCCTTTGCTTCTTGCCAGGAATCCATTTTCCCTCCTGGTCATTGCCAGTGGGGCGTGAATCATTGATTCTCCCCAAAAATTTTGCTCCCCTAAGAATCCATTAAATCCACTCTCTACCGCAAAAAATTGATTCTGTTGGACTTCTTGCCATATGCCACTGATTTGTAAAGCCGGATTGTTTTCTCCTCTAAAGCCTACCGGAGATAGAACAATATCTGCACCCCTTAAAGCTATCTTCCGAGAAACCTGGGGATAGAAAACATCAGTTGAAATTATTAAGGCAAGTTTCCAATCCTTTATTTCTCTTAACTCAATCTTTGCTCCCCGGGAAAATCCTAATTCTCTTTCCCAGCGGGCTAAATAAATTTGCCGCTGATTAAGTTGGATTTCTCCATTTATTATCAAACTGGATTCATGATAGATATTACCTTTTTCTTTTTGCCAGTAACTTCCCGGGCAGATTG
>Ga0100391_1005546_pt1 | contig 11723 bp, 11 predicted proteins | sample CryGeymeta201515_FD_81541 | JGI IMG/M metagenome (GOLD analysis project Ga0100391, IMG submission 81541) | Groundwater microbial communities from Crystal Geyser aquifers in Utah, USA - Crystal Geyser metaG 2015-15 | ecosystem: Environmental > Aquatic > Deep subsurface > Groundwater | place: USA...
CAATATGTTTGAAAAGCCTCAATTAGTTCTCCCCATGTGATGCTTACAGATTCTTTTTCTGTCACATTTCTAATGACCCTTTCTATCCATCTATCTCTAAGTTTTCTAGCAACATCAAGATCACTTATAAGTTCACCATTTACTCGAAGTATTCTTTTATCCTGTCTTGCAGAATTTTTTTTAGAACTTTTCTTAGAAATATAAATTCGATAGAAAGTGGAGCCATCTTTTTCATAAGAATGGATGTATTTCTCAATTTTTTTAAATTTCATCTCGGTACCTCTCTAGTTTTTAGAGGCGTCGAGTAGTGCATTTAATTCTCGTCTATTGAAGTACAGTCGATTATGAAACTTTCTGGCTTTGAGTTGTCCTCGATAAACCATGTTCCTAATTTGTCCTACGCTTGTGCGAAGGTACTTAGCTGCATCTTCACTTCTAAACCATGTTAAATTGTCAAAGAGCTTTACTTCATCCTCTGATGAAGTCTTATATTGTTTAATCATATCAGTTCCTTTGGGCTTTGAGAGGTCGGAAAATGACCTCGGGTGAAAAAAATTGGAAGAAAAAAAGGTGTAAAATTAGGAGTTTACAGAGGTAAGAATGAATATTTTTACTATGAGCTTTGAGATGGTGAATTTTGCTTCAAAAGAAGCCCAAAATATTCATCCTTAGAAACTTGTCCGTTTTGTTTGCAATACTCCTGATAGGCAACTTCTAGTCGATCAGCATTTGATAATGTTGATTGCTTTATTTCTTCAAGGTGTTCGTCACTTAGAAGTGAAAGTAATTTTTGAATCACATCATCAGGTTTTACTTTTCTTCCAAGAGGCTTTTTATTTAATTTGGTCAAAATTGTTTTAAGATTTTTTGCCGTTGTTTTGTGAACTCTTATGGCCACAGTATTTAACGGAACTCTCTTGGTAATTCTTGGGGCGACTTTATCTTGTTCCACTATAGTTATCTCCTAATTGTTTAAAGATTGATTGATACGTTTTTGAGAAATTTTGAAATAGGATTTATCAAGCTCAATACCGATGAAATTTCGATTTAATTTCATGCTGGCCTTTCCTGTTGTTCCTGCTCCCATGAACGGATCAAGTACAGTATCTTGTTGATTTGACCATGAAAGAATATGATCTTCGGCAAGTTGTTCTGGAAACATGGCAGGATGTTCAAAAGCGTATTTATCGGTGGTCGTTTTCATATAGCCATTATTGATCTGCCAGATATTTGTCCGCGTACCAAATTTACTAACGCTCTTAATTCTTTTCAAAGTTAGTGAACCATCCCGTTGACGTTCAGAACCTTTAAGCTTTTCTCCTGCACACTTGTTTTTTCTGTCTTTAAGAGGATTAAAAGTTTTTGGCCTTCCTTTTGTGAAAACAAACATATATTCAAAAACTTGTTGATAACGATTTGTCATCGGAAATTGAAAGCCACATTTTTGATAAATCATGGTGTCGTGGAGATTGAAGCCTATGTCTTTGAAGTAGAGAGCTTGACGAAAACTTGTGCCGCTTTCACTTCCTTTTAAAACAGCATCACCAACAACCCAAACAATAGTGCCACCATATTTGAGAACTCTGTTAAGTTCGCTAGCAATTTCTTTAAAGTCTTCAAAAGTGAATGGCTTTTGATTGTTATATGTCCGCAAATTGTCATAGGGGGGAGAAGTGACGACGAGATCAATGCTATTTGATTTAATATTCTTTAAAAGATTTTTGCAGTCTCCATGCAATAGAGATGCGTGTCCATTACCTGAATGGATTTTGTGTGATTTCATGTGAATGTCCTTTGGATTTTTTTATTGAAGTTAGGTAAAAGAAAGATCGAAATTTATGAGAGATCGACAGCCATCAGCTCAGGAGTAGTTAAAAGTTGTTCTTGCTTCCATGTCTTAAAGACGCCTATCTTTTTCCATTCGCAATAATAGTCATTGATCGCAGTTTTTGAGCCGTATTCCTCTGGCATTTCTCTCCATGTAACTCGGTTGCCTTTGACGAATAAAATTCCTTCAAAAACCTGTTTTAGATTTAAGCGTGGTCTACCTCCCTTGGTTGATAGTTGGTAATTAGGTAAAAAATGAGCAAGACGAGTCCACAACTCGTCAGAGATTGAAAAATGTTTCATGTGAATGTCCTTTGATTGATAGAGGGATTTACGTCCGAGAACGCGCGTGAGATTAGCTAGGTTAGATGATCTAACCTAGCTAAGTTTTGATTTGATTAGGCTGAGAGGAACGGGATGAACCCAAGAACAATTAGAACAAATAGGCCTTGATTTTTTGAAAAAACACCAAGCAAAAAAAGGAAGCCAGAAAATAATCCACAGAGGTAAAAAGAACAACGGAAAGAAGCCAAAGAAACAAAGCCATTTTTCTAAAGTCTTAGGGTGTTTCTTGGTTTTTCCAATATGTCCGCATTGACTGCAATGATAGACTGTTTTCATTTGTCGTTATCCTCAAAAGAAATGCAGTCCATGACTTTGTTTACTTCTGTTTGTAGGTCTTGCATTTCTGTCCGAAAATTTGTCCATGTCTGGGGCATTTCATCATCAAGTGCATTGAAATTTTTCTCCCTTAACAGCATGACTTTTAAAATTGTTTCTTGAACATTGGCCAAGGCCTTGTCCATAATTTGTAAATTCTTTAAAATTTCTTGAGAAGTTTTCATTTTAGGCCACCTCCTTTTCTGCTGATTTTTTTATATCCGTAATGTCTGCATAGGCGGTTTTCCATTGTCCTTTTTCCCAAATCCAATTTTCAAAAGTAACAGTTTTTTGATTTACTCTAACGACTGGATACCAAGTGCCTCTGTACTTAACTAGATCACCTTTTGAAATCGTAGAGGGGGAAGGAATAACTTTCCCATTCTCGGCCCTCTCTTGCATTACTTCATTTAAAAGACCTTTGAAATAGTCTAATTTTTCTGTGACTTCTTGTTTTCTTGAATCGTAGTCCGATAACCTTAATTTATTTTTTTCAATTTTTCTAAGTCTTGCCTCGTTTTCCTCAATGCGGTTATTTAGATAAGTAGGGTTATATTTTTGTTTTTCTACTTTCCAATTGATATGAGAGATTCGGTTTTTATAGTGATCTGCTTTGTCGCTTTCTTCGATGCTTCTTCTCATTCGATTATCAATTTTTTCCAACTCTCTGCGGTGGCGTTTTTCTGAGTGGTGACCAACTAAAATAGGAGTCCCGGCCATGCAGTGGAGTACATCCATATTCGTTTTATAAAGTTGATTTGAGCGTTTAACGGCGTTGTCCGCATACTGCTCGTAACGCTCGGCCCTGTTGATTGCTCTTTCTTCTTTTATCTCTTGTTGTTCAACAAATGAGAGGCGGCCATTTTCTAAAATTGCTTTAGCAATATCTAGGCTTGGATCACCTTCCCAAAAAGAAAACATTCCACGCCAACGACGACGAGAACAACCGAGATTGTAAAAGATTTCCTCTAGTCCGCTTGTTCGTCCTGAAACTTGCCAAACTGGGCGCGGTTGTTTGCCTGCTTTTTTTGGAGCTGTGACAGTTTGCTCAACATGGACACCTTCCTTTCTTAAAAATTCCTTGGCTTCTTCTTCGGTGACGTTTTTAAGGCCAAAAGTTACAAGTTCTTTTTTAATTTCTTCTATTGTTTCTTGCTCCTTTAGCCTCTCCTTTTTTTCTGTCCGTTTACTTTTTGGAGTAATAACAGGGCGAAACTCATTTGAATCAAACGTATGACAGCAGATAGTTACAATGCCGTTGCCATCTTTATTCACCCACCAACCCGAAGGGTCTTCGATGATACCTTTAACAAATTTAACAGGGTCTTTTATTTCTCCTGCTCCGAAATCTTGGCAAGTGTCGTCTAGGTGTCGATACTTGCAACGAAGCCCCTCATATTGTCCATTTACTAAGGCCCTAACGACATGGGGGATAGTCCATTTTTTAGGTTCTTCTTTCAGTGGCTTAATTGTTGAGAGATCAACGGCCAAAAGTCTTTTTGATTCAACTTCTCTAAAGTAGAATTTAAAATTTTCTTTTTCCAACTTGGAAGGTAAGACTTTATTGGTAGCAGCTTCAAATAATTCTATAAGGTAGTCATTTAGTAACTCATTCCATATTGCACAATCTGGGGCGTCATAGTTGGCATTGACTGAAAGCTCATTGCAAGTTGTTCCTCGTTTTCCTGCGTTTGTAATGTCAGTAATTAAAAAAGCGTTGTGGTTCCAAGTTCTGACTTTGTAGAACCTTCCTTTATGCTCAAAGTGTTGGGCCTCAAATCTGTTCATTTTTAACTCTTCTTGGATTTCAATTCTTAATTTTTTCATTTTTACCTCTTTGTTAGTTCTTAACTTACTTATCGTTAATTCATAAAAATATATTAGCATAAAAATACTAATAAAATAAGTAAAAAATTACTAAAAAATAAGGTAAAAAAATACTTGTTAAGTCAAGGTGAAGAGGAGAAAATTACAAAATGATTATAGATATAAAAACCACCAGAGAACATTTAAAGCCACTTTTAGAGCGTGAAGAAGTCACCCCTTCGCTTAGTTTTTCTAAGGAACGAAAAGAAAATTTTAAGGCAGCTTGTGAGCTAGAAGGAATTAAAAAATTTTCAATCGTTCTTGAAGAGTTGATCGGCCAAGTTAATCAATCTTTTTTTGAGTCAGGCAAAAAATTAAAGATTGAACTCGAAGGGTTTAACGATAGGGCCGTGACTTCTATTGGCTGTGAATTTAAAACATGGCAAACATTCAAAGATGGATGCAGTAAAAACCACCTGAAAATTAGCGACGTTTTGGAGTCGATCATGGGGGATTACATCGTACAAGTAGAGAGAGAGAGCGGAGTTAAAATCAATAAAGGGAAAATAAAGAAGCAATAAGTGAAAATCAGCCCAAGTACAATTCAGTCAGAATTTTTGAGCAAATTTTTTTTGCGAAAAACCCCAATGATTTCAAGAAATAAGAGATTTTTCTGCAAAATATCTACTGTCAAGGCCTAGACAGTGATTAGACGGTTTTTTCTTTATCAATTAGACACTAAAAAGTGATCTTTTCTTTTTTCCAATTACTAAAACTTGTATCTTTGTCGTGTATCAGTCTGTTGTATGTAGTGTAAAAGAATTTTGCTTTTTTGTTTGTATCTACTTTTTTTTCCTGACTTATAATTGAATTGATACTTGTTGAGTTATCGACAACATATAGAACTCTACTAATACCACTTTCTGAATAATATGATTTTATTTTTTCACTAATTCGCTGCTTATTCTTTAAAGTCAATTCAAGTTCTAGTGCAAAATAGATAGGAGTTTCATTTACTACTAACTTAATCGCTGCATCGGAATTATTGCGAACAAAAGGCTCATATTGTTCCCCTAAATTCCTAATTGGAAAAGTTTGTAAAGTGTTCTCTGTTACATAACTATTTACAAGTTTACTTTGCAAAAGAGTTTTACGGATTTCAACAAGGCATAGATCGTGTTGAATAGCATCACTTTTTAACTCATTCCTTTTTAAGTCACTCTTTTTGATAAAGTTATTAAAACATTTGCGAGTAATGTGATAGATTTTCTTTCTATTTGATAAAGACGAAATGTGTCCTTGTAACATTCCAACTTTTTCAAGTCTTAGAAGTCTTTTGTAAAGGCCGGGATCGGCGAGATTGTAATAGCAATCCCGTCCGATTTGACCAATTGTTGCAATTTTGACTGAGTGAAGATAGTGAAATAAATCAATATCTCTTGAGTCGATCCCTATTTCATACTTTATTTTTTTCATCACTGTCCTTTGGCACAATCACTGTCGTTACCGCACCTTCTTGTTCTGACGCTTCCTCGGTCGCAACTTCACCGATTAGAGGTGTATAAATGAATCTTTCTTTTGCTTCAAATTCATTTGCAATTCGTTTACAGATACTTTTGATTTCAAAGTCTTTGATATAGGGAGCTTGCACAACAAACTTTTTATTTCCAACACTCCAAATTCCACGACCTGCAATTTGAGGAAGCTCAGTGGAATCTTTGTTTCCTAAAACAACTAAACTACCTTGTAGTGAAGTTGATCTAAATGCCATTCTTCCTGTGATATTTTCAGAAACAGAAGTTGGAATAACGTCTTTATCAAGTTTTTGAGTTGCTAAAATTAAGTGAATTGCAGCGGCTCTTGAAAGTTTTGAAATTGAGTCTGCAAGTTTTCTAGCTTCTAGCCCTAGTTTGTAATCATCATCGTATTTACTTCTATTTTTATAGAGAACGCTGGCCTCATCAACAGCAACAATAATTCTATCTTTTTTATCTCGACTAGGTACGATTTCTTTCTGGCTTTTTTCTTCAAGATAGGCAAAACGATTCATCATTTCTTTTTCAACAAGACGTAAAGTATCTACTGCATCTTGAACTTTTTTAATGATTTTTACGTTTGGAGCATCTTTAAAATCAATCGCCTCAAGTCCTCCTTTTAGATCAATAATGTAAACTTGGAGATTCTTTGTTGATTCTAAAAGTCCTAATAGGCATTGCTTAAAAAAGACTGATTTCCCTGAGCCAGTTGTTCCAGCAACAAGCATGTGTGGTAAATCAGCAATTCTTTGTGTGACAATTCCTTCTGATGATTGGCCGACATAGAATGAATCAGGCGGCAATACTTTTTCTTCTGAAATGACATCATAAGTAACGGATGTTGGGATACTTCTTTTATTAAAAGTAACAAGTACACGGCCCGGGCGTTTACCAACAAGAATGGACTCAATTTCCATTCCAAACATGGACTCGATACGCTCTTTTTTATCCTCAAACTCACTAATACCAATGCCATTAGCATCAAAATCAAGTTGTGTTCTGTACTTGTCTAGTCTCTTTGTATAAACAAGTTTAGGAGTGTCACCAACACCATTTGTTAGCCCTGATGTTGTAAAGATTTTGATGAATTTAGTGCGTGTAAAACGCAATTTCATTCCAAGTAAAATGCAGACTGAAATAAGTAAGAATCCTAAAATGGCGATATGGTGATAATAAATTGGAAATTTTAATGTCCACTTTAGAATCGAAAGTGTGAATATTTTAGGTTCAATACTGAATAAAGAAGTAAGGTGAGAGAGCCTTAAAGTATAATAATTTGTTACAGCGTAAATTAGATAATAGAGAACGGCTGTTAATGGGAAGTATCTAACTGTGAATTTACAGATTTCACTAAATCCAATAGCTCCCATTACACATAGTTCTTGGCAAATATCAATGAACATCATTGCGCCTTCATCAAATGTTTTCATCATTGATTGAGTTTCAGATGACACACTTGATGTGGCCTTCTTATCTTTTTGCATAAAAAAGTCTCCTGAGTTGTAAATTTGTTAAATTAAGGTTGAGATTTCGGATTAACCGATTTGAAAAAAGGGCATCAGAACGATGCCCTAGCTATTTTTATTTTTTGTTGGGAAGACCTTGCGGTTTGTAACCCATATTACCTGCTGCTGTTTTTGCTCCTGCTGAAAGTCCTGCTCCAACTCCTGCACTTGCACCACCAGTTACGGTGGCCCCTGCAACAGAAACAGCACTAGAGACACCTTCAGGAGCAGACTCTTGCTGAGAATCGCTTAAAAAGCCTGTAAACATTCCCCAAGCAAGGACTACTGTAGGAAGTGGACCAATAACCAATTGTAGCCATGAGTAGATGGCGTAAAATTGATAAGCTTTGTTGGTTATGAGATCCGACGAGTAGAGAGAGATACCATCATTAAGCCTTCCAAAGGCCTCCATTACGTCTGTAGAAAGGGCAATGGTTGTCATCAAGTGGTAGAGTAAGGTCCATAGCGGAGTCCACAATAGGACTGAAATATAGACTGACCACCATGAAATAATAATTTTCCATTTTCCTGCAAAAATGAAAAAAATGAGCCATGGAAATGCTGCAACGAGAAAGAGTTTTACTAGACCTTTGAGGTGAGGGGCACGTTTTAGATATTCATTAAACTGTAAGGCCCGCTCTGCTGTAAGATTTGCTCCTTCTAAATCTTCTTGTCCTAAAAGGCTCAGCACACCATCCCAAGACGTTATTCTTTTCCAACCAAGTAGAAATTTCGCAAAACCGCCTGATGGAACTTCCGCTCCTTTTTGGATATTGAGCCAGTAGGTTTCAGCTTTCTCATTAAAGTAGTTATTTAACGCCGATGATGAAATTTCATTGATCGAATCACGCCTTACTTTTAATGAGATAGTTTCCTCGTATTTAGCAACTTTTCCTTGAATCTTACGAGAGTAGTTGTAAAGATCAGTTTGAACTTTCTCTTTCAAGTCGTAGCAAGTTATTTCTTCACCATTACTTATTGGTATTTTGATTCCTTTAAGTGATTCATCTACAACACCGTAAGGACGAAAGAACTCTGAAAGTTTATCGCTACTTTTTGCCATTTCAAGCTGTGGAATTACTTTGTCAAAACATTCTCCTGAGTACAAATCAATCAAAGAACGTAAATCTTGATCTTCAATTGAAACTGATCCTGCATACATAATGGCCTTGTAAAAAGCTGAAGGTGCATGAAGCTCAGAGTTAGATTTTTCAAATAGCTTATCAACAATAAGATTTAGGAAATTAGCCACTTCTTCTGCGGACTGAGTAAGTACGTCAAAGACAAAACTAACTTTATACTGTTCTTGAAGATCAACTACCTTTGTTGCAATGTAGTTATTGTCGTGCCAAGTAACTCTATTGAAGTTTTGAACATTGCTAAATGAACCCACTTTTAATAGTGATACGCCCAGTAAAAAAGATGCAATCAATTTTATAAAGGTAGTTAAACTTGCCCCCCTGAATCCTCCTAGAGAACCTGGAAGGTAGCGTTTGAAATATCCCCAAGTCGCAAAGAAGAAAGCACTTGCAAATGTTAGAGCAAGGATTCCTGCTAAAATTGCTTGAGAAGTGATAATCTTAATCGAGGCTTCATGGAAATGGAGTCCGATTATTGTGTAAAAGGCTTCATAGGCCGTAGATGAAAACATAATTACTCCTAATGTTTAAAATCTTTGTAACAACCAATTCCATCAGCACAATCAAAAAAGAGGTTATCCATTCTTTTAGTTAATTCTGAACTTCGATCAACTTTCATTTCTTCATCCACAACAATGCGTTGGTATTTTTCACCTTCCTTGTTAATTTGTTGTAGAACTTGATTAAGTGGTTCAGAGTTTTGCTTTTCAAGAGCTAAGGTCATTTCAATTTGATCTTTTAAAACTCTTGTCTTTCTGATTGCTTCATCCTGTCTCTTCGTTGGCAAGTGTGGATTGGAAGTTAGTTTTGATGATGCAAAATCAACAGTTCTTCCCATATCATCAGAAAAAATATTCATGGCCAAAGCATCAGAGAGCTTTCGACAAGCAATTTCTCTTTTATTGTGCGGAAGATAAGCGAGAGAGAGAATAGTTTGACGATCAATTAGATTATGGTCGGCACCGCCACTTAAACCTTTTAAATCATCATCACTAATTAAGTTATAAACATTACTTCTATAACCACCTCTATCAACAATATTTTTGACAACACCACCACAAAGTTTAGAGAAAGTATCTTTTCTAACATCCATGAGATAAGTTCTAGGAGTTAGTTGTACTCGATGCGGACCGTAATCAATGCTAAGACTACCTCGTTTAATTATAGTATCTCCAATGAAGGACTTGGTTAGATTAACCACGCGATCAGCACTAGCACCTTTGAATCCGGCCCACTTAGCTGTACTTTCAATTAAACGGTTTTCTGCTGATTTTCCATCTCCTGACCAATTGGCAATGTCAGCATCCAAATAGTTTTTACAAGACTCCATTGATTGCTCGAAATTACCACCGGACTTTTGATTAGCTTTTCTGACACATTCAGCACGTTGTTCGTAAAATTCGCTAACTTTTGAATCCGTATAAGAGTCGATGGCCTTACATTGGTTCATTCTTAATTGAGCTAGAAAATTACTTTGAATACGAGAATGTTTGAGAATACTGCACCAAGTAGGAGAAAAATAACAAGTAAGTAGCATTGGACTAGCGGCCATGATGTCTTTTCCCATATCTCCAAGGTAGCGAGCATCTAAAATGTTTTTCAATGCTGCTCTCATGGTATTTTCTATTGAGATTCGACCGCAATCAGCTCCAAGTCCAATATCAAGACTTAAATCAATTGTTCTATATTCATCAAAAACAGGATCACGACCTCTGCCATGTGAACCTAAGAGATAGTCAGAGGGGGAAAGTGTGCCAACATTTCGATAATCAAGATCGTTGTTGGCAAAAGAGTTTGGACTCATGGCCATAAAGACCATGAGTATAAAAAGATAAGTTTTCATAGGATTCCTTAAAGATTATTGAGGGAAATTTTTAACGAGATAATCAAGTGCTTCCCATTTATCTTCAAACTTCTTCAGGGCCTTGAGTGCTTCTCTTGTGTCATTGGCATTAGTGGGACTAAGCCAACGGCCCATTGGAGTTTGAGCGTAACAGAAAGCTCCCTGAATAGTTTTATTCTTATTGGTGAAGAATATCTCCGAATGTTTCCCCTTTATTGTTTTGAGAGAACGCACGATTTCCCCCGTTGCTTCATCAAGTAGTGATGATTTTTCTAAAATGTAATCTACGTTGTCAGAGTTCATTTGTAGAAAAACATAATTAGAAGCAACAGACCAAAATGCCTTACCGACTTCCAAATCAAAATAGTTTTGTGGCCTTGGTGTGAGTGTAATAAGCCAACATCCTCTTTTTCTCATGGTTTCTGCAAAATCAATGGCAAAGTCTCTAAAGGCTGGGTTATTTCTCCCAAGCATGGCAAATTCCTCCATGATGAGAAAACCTGTTCTCCCTTGATTCTCTGGCAACGAAAGAATACGTCTAATTTCTTCAATTACCGCCATTGTCATTAGTGTTTGTAGAACAGGATCACCGTCTAGGGCATCTAGGTCATAAATATAGAAAAGTTTAGACTTTCCTTTTTGTTTATCACCACCATTGAAAAACTTTGCATAAACACCATCTGAATAAATAGGCCGTAGCTTTGATAAAAGAATGTCGATGATCTCACGACTTCGTTCATTCTTTTCATCGGTAAGAGAGCCAAGTTCAACAATGAAATCTTCCATTGTTAGTTCAACTTCTTCATCCGATTCCTGCTTGATGAGCTTCCCATCAAGGTAAGTGAGTCCATTTCGTTCACATTTTTTCAAGTAAGCAAGTTTTAGTGCCTTTGTGATTGCTGCCTGATGTTCACTTTCAAGCTCAAAGCTTGGAGAAGTTAAAAGTACAGCAGAAGAAATGAGCTTTGTGAGAAAGGCGATCTTTTCTTCATCATAAACGCCACGGAACGGAGAAAACGGAACATTGGCATTACGATCAAACACGGTTAAGTCGCCGTCAAAATATTCGGCCAGCATTGAATAAGAACTTTTCTTATCAATAATGAAAATAAGAGGTGCGGGCGACATCCTCTTAGCGGCGATTATTGATTCAATTACAAAAGCAGATTTACCAGAACCAGTATCGGCCAAAACTACAGTGTGATTAGAAGTCTCATTTTCAAGTAGAGAGAAAGGAACAAGATTATTTTCCCTAGACATAAATAAAGAAAGGGGCTTTTTCATTCCTCTAAACGAGTCAAAAATTGGCACAAATTTAGATGCGTCTGATCTAAGAATACGAATAGCTCTTTGAGTTGAATAATCAGCATCAGGTGAATAACAAAGAGGCAGTGAGTTTAGAGTAAGA
>Ga0100391_1005548_pt1 | contig 11721 bp, 15 predicted proteins | sample CryGeymeta201515_FD_81541 | JGI IMG/M metagenome (GOLD analysis project Ga0100391, IMG submission 81541) | Groundwater microbial communities from Crystal Geyser aquifers in Utah, USA - Crystal Geyser metaG 2015-15 | ecosystem: Environmental > Aquatic > Deep subsurface > Groundwater | place: USA...
ATTCGTTTTGGCACACCAGGCAACGCAATTCCTCGGCGATGGTGATCAGGCGTTGCTCGACGACCGGGTCGTCAGCCAGTGGGGCGGCCTCTTCTGCGTGCGCACCGAGGGCACATTGCAGGGCCATAAAAAGAATGATCAGGAATTTCATGATTGCAGTTCCTTGATCAGGGGCACAAGTTTGTCACGCAGGGCTTCTTCGGTGAACGGACCAATCTGCTTGTAGCGAATGATGCCGGCCTTGTCGATAAGAAAGCTCTCAGGTACGCCATAAACGCCGAAGTCAATGCCGATGCGCGCATCGGAATCCACGATGGTGTGGGTGTATGGGTTGCCGTAGCGGGCTAGCCACCGCAAGCCATCGGCTTCTTTGTCCTTGTAGTCCAGGCCAACAATGACCAACGGATTCGTTTTGACAAACTCAACCAACAAAGGGTGCTCTTGCCGACAGGCAACACACCAGGAGGCCCAGGTGTTGAGCAGCCAAACCTGTCCCAGCATGTCCTTTTTTGAGAGGGTTTCTCCTGGCTTGCCAAGTACCGGCGCTGTGAACTCTGGCGCGGGCTTGCCGATCAGTGGGGAGGGAATTTCGTGCGGATCGCGCGTCAGTCCAATGGCCAGAAAAATCAGCAAGACCACAAAGATACCCAAGGGTATCAAACCTTTTTTCATGCCGTCGCACCTTTCATGTCAGTCGCGCTAACTTTGGCAGCTGCCTTTTTGCGATAGCGCTTGTCCAGTGCCGCCAAGGCCCCGCCGAACGCCATGAACAGGCAGCCAACCCAGATCCAGGCAATAAAGGGCTTGTGATAAACGCGCATGGCCCAGGCGGGTTTGCCTTCGCCTTCGAGTTTTTCACCCAGCGAAACATACACGTCGCGGGTGAAACGGGTGTCGATGGCAGCTTCGGTCATGGGCATCGTGGAGGAAAAATAAGTGCGCTTTTCAGGGTGCAGGACGCGCAAGACGCGGTCACCCTTGATCAGTTCGACACTGCCACGGTCTGCCTTGTAATTGGGTCCGGGGACTTCTTCGATGCCGGTCAGGCGGAAGGTGTAGCCACCCACTTCAACGGTGTCGCCAAAGGTCATGCGAACGTCTTTTTCGGTTTCGTAGCCTTTGACCATGGTGATGCCGACAACACAGATGGCAATACCGATATGCGCTGCGTGCATGCCCCAGTAAGACACAGGGGTTGACTTCCAGTTCACAGTGTCCTTGAGTTGACGGTAAATCTGCACGGCCGATGCCAGCACAATCCAGATGGCCAGGGTCAGGCCCATGGCGACCAGAGCCGACCACTCACCAGCCAGCAGCGGCGCCGTGCAGCCGAGCAGTACCGAAACGATGGCAATGGGACGTAGTTTTTTGGTCAGGTCAGCCACCGTGTCGTTTTTCCAGCGGGCATAACTGCCAACGACCATGAAGAACAGCACCGGCGTCATGATGGGGGCAAAAACGGCATTGAAATAGGGCGGGCCCACCGACAGCTTGCCCAGGTTCAATGCATCGATGATCAGCGGGTACAACGTGCCCAGCAGCACGGCGGCCGCCGCTGTGGTGAGTAGTACGTTGTTGACCAGCAAAAAGGTTTCACGCGAGACGAGCGCAAACGAGCCACCGGAGCGCACTTTGCCTTGGCGGGCAGCAAACAAGATCAGTGAACTTCCCACCACCACTGCCAGAAACAGCAAGATGAAGACACCGCGTTTGGGGTCGGTGGCAAAGGCATGGACCGATGTCAACACACCCGAGCGCACCAGGAAGGTGCCGAGCAGGCTGAGCGAAAAGGCAATCAGCGACAGCATGATGGTCCAGCTTCTAAATAAGCCGCGCTTTTCTGTCACAGCCAGCGAGTGCATCAAAGCGGTACCAACCAACCAGGGCAGGAAAGAAGCGTTTTCGACCGGGTCCCAGAACCACCAGCCGCCCCAACCCAGTTCGTAATAAGCCCACCACGATCCCATGGCGATGCCGATGGTCAGGCAAATCCAGGCAGCTGTGGCCCACGGGCGCGTCCAGCGCGCCCAAGCCGCGTCGAGCCGACCGTTGAGCAGGGCGGCGATCGAGAAGGCAAACGGAATCGACATGCCGACATAACCCATATAGAGCATGGGTGGGTGAAACACCAGGCCGGGGTCTTGCAGCAACGGGTTCAGGTCGCGACCGTCCACCGGGATCTCGACCAGGCGCTCAAACGGGCTTGATGTGAACAACATGAACATCAGAAAGCCCACCGCAATCAGTGCTAGAACCCCCAGCACGCGTGACACCATGGCGTCGGGCAGCTGGCTGGAGAAGAGCGACACCGCCATCATCCAGGTACACAGCATCAACAACCACAACAACAGCGAGCCTTCGTGACCGCCCCAAACGGCAGCAATGCGGTAAATGTCGGGCAGTTGGGAGTTAGAGTGCTGCACCACATACAAAACTGAAAAATCGTTGCTGTAAAACGAATAGGCCAGACAGACAAAGGAGAAGCCGACCAGCAGCCACAAAACCTGGGCACCTGGGCGCGCCAAAGCTATCCATTCAGCTTTTCCCTGCTGACCACCTGCCAGACTCAGGGTGCCAAAGACGGCAGCAACCAGCATGGCAAGTATCAGTGCGAAATGTCCAAGTTCAGGAATCATGATCGATCTCGGTGCGTTAAAAAAAAGAAAACCACCCGGTCAGGATGGGACGGAAACAGGCCTTACTTCAGGCTCTGGCTTGTTTTTTCGATTTCAGCCTGGTCCAGCGCGTGCTGGGCTTCGGGCGGCATGTAGTTTTCGTCATGCTTGGCCAGCACCTCTGAGGCGGTGAACTTGCCGTCGTCGCCGAGTTGCCCTTGGGCGACCACGCCCTTGCCTTCGCGGAACAGGTCGGGCAAGATGCCGGTGTAGGTTACGGGCACTTCTTTGAGCGTGTCGGTAACGACAAAGGATACGGTCAGGTTGTTGCGAGTCACCGAGCCCTCCTTGACCATGCCGCCCACGCGAAAGGCGCGATTTTGCGGGGCTTCACCGGCTCCCACCTGGCTGGGTGTAAAGAAAAATACCAGATTGCTTTGAAATGCGTTCAGGACAAAGTAGGCGGCGATGGCGATGGTGGCCAGGGCGCCAACAATCATGGCGGTGCGTTTGTGACGAGGTTTCATGGTGATGTTGTGTTGCGGGTTTAATCGCCTTGTGATTCGGATTCGTTCAAAAGGTTTCTCAGAATGTCGCGCCGCTTAGCGCGCACTTGCCAGATTTCGGCAATGACCACGACGGCCGTGATGCCGAAACTGCCCCATACATAGAAGGCATAGCCTCCCATTTCCAGAAATTCTCCAACGCTATGCCACTGCATGTTTCACCCACTCCGTATGACGTTCCCGATCCAGAATAATGCTGCGCACCCGTAGCAGCGTGATCGCAATGGTGTACATCCAAAAGGCAAAAACCATGATCAGCATGCCCGTGAGCATGGTCGAGGCCATGGATGAGCCTTTCATCGAGACCGACGCGCCTTGATGCAAGGTGTTCCACCATTTCACCGAAAAATAGATGATGGGCACATTGACCGCGCCTACCAGGGCCAAAATGGCGCAGGCCTTGTCCGCGCGACGCGGGTCGTCAATGGAGGCTTGCAGGGCCAGAAAACCCAGATATAAAAATAGAGAATCAATTCAGAGGTTAGTCGTGCGTCCCACACCCACCAGGCACCCCACATCGGTTTACCCCAAAGTGCGCCTGTGACCAGTGACAAAAAGGCAAACAGCGCGCCTGTAGGCGCCAGGGCTGAAGCCATCATTCCTGACAGGCGCGTGTTGAAGGCCAACCCGAAACCGGCCCAGGCGGCCATGACCAGGTAGATAAACATGGACATTTGCGAGGCCGGCACATGAACAAAAATAATGCGGTAACCCTGACCCTGCTGGGCATCGACGGGCGCCACAAAAAACGAAATCCACAAGCCAGCCAATGTCAGCAGGGCTGCCAGAGTGGCAAACCATGGCCACATTTTTCCGGCCAGGACATAAAAGTTCTGCGGAGAGGAGAACTTGAACCAGTGAATCACACGCGTTTTCATTCCAGGGAAATCCTCAAAGCGGCTGCTGTAGCCAAGGGTGAGAAGAAGAGCGAGAGTACCAACAAGGCGACCATCAAGGACAAGTGGCCTCCAATACCCATACCCGCTGCATCAGCTTCAACCGCACCCGCACCAAAAATCAGCACCGGAATATACAGCGGCAAGATTAACAATGACAGCAAAACCCCTGCACCGCGTACGCCTAAGGTCAAGGCGGCGCCAATACTGCCAATCAGGCTCAGCGTGGGTGTTCCCAGCAGCAGCGACAGCATCAGGATGCCCAGAGCGCGAGTGTCCAGACCAAATTGCAAGCCCAGCACCGGCGCCATCAGCACCAGCGGCAGGCCAGCCAACAAAAAATGCGCCAGTGCTTTGGCCAGCACCAGTAGGGCCAGTGGCGTGGTGGACAGTGCCATTTGTTCCAATGAACCGTCGGCGTAGTCGGTGGCAAACATGCGTTGCAGCGACAACATGGCCGCCAGCAGTGCGCTCACCCACAAGACACCTGGCGCCATGCGCAACAGCAAGGCAGTCTCTGGCCCGACGCCAAGCGGAAACAGGCTCGCGATCACCACAAAAAACACCAGCGGCGTCAGCACTTCGCCTTTTTGCCGCATGCCCAGGGAAATCTCGCGCCTGAGTACGGCCAGCAGCACATGGCCCAGCCCGACAGGTTTTACGGCGTTGCTCATGCGGCTTGTAATTCCAACATCTGGGCGGGCACATTGCCGATGGCCACGCGCTGGTGGCTGGTCAGCACTGCCAGGCCGCCCGTAGCCAGGTGCTCGGCAACCAGGTCGGCCAGCAGCTTGATACCCGCTTCGTCCATGGCCACATAAGGCTCATCAAGCACCCAGAGCTTAGCCGGGCTCAGCACCAAGCGCGACAAGGCTACGCGCCGCTTTTGACCTTGCGACAGGTGGCGCACCAGTTGCTTGCCACGCCCACGCAGGCCAAAACGTGCCAACACCTCATGGGTTTGCGCTTCGTTTGCAGCAATGCCGCCCAGCGCGGTCATGAAAGCCAGGTTCTCATCAACGGTCATGGATTCCTGCAAGGCGTTCAAGTGGCCCAGATAACACAGGTCCTGGCGGTAAGCTTCGCGTTGTGCATGAATGGGGGTGTCGTTCCAGAGGATGTCGCCAGACTCGATGGGCGCCAGGCCGCACACCATGCGCAACAAGCTGGTTTTGCCAACGCCGTTGGCGCCTGCCACATACAACCATTGACCAGACTCCAGGCGGCAATCTACGTTATTAAATAGCTGCCGTCCGCCTTTGATGCAGCCAAGCTTGGAGAAAGATAGTGATGGAATGATTTTCAAGGGCTCAACGGTCGCAAAAACTTAACCTGAGGATTTTACGTTAAGCCGACCTCTTGGAACTGTGGCCAGATCAACGAGAAATCACCACCTTTTGGTACAGCCCACCAAAATAGGTTTGCTTGTCAATCGCCAATTTTTGGCAGTGTGCTGGCAACCAGTCAGCAATTTGACCGTTCCACAAGTCCATTGCAAAAGGCTCCAGCGTGGTCAGGATCGGCACCATGACATAGCGAAACGGGTTGCTCGCTTTGGGCTTGTGGTAATCAACGAACACGACCTTGCCGCCTGGTTTGGTCACCCGCAAAGCCTCGGAAATCGTTTTGATTCGAACTTCGGCGGGTTGCTCGTGGAGCAGAAAAAACACAACCGTGGTGTCGTGGCTGGCATCGGCGAAATTCAGCGCGGATGAATCCTGCTGCAACACCGTGACCTGCTTTTGCTGGCCCAGTTTGGCGTGCAGGTTGGTGATTTGCACCGGTGCCACGTCAATCACATTCAAATGGCCTTTGGGACCCAAGCGGCGCGCCAGGTGCTCCGTGAAATTGCCATAGACGCAAGCCACTTGCAACACGTCACCATTGATGACGTCTCCCATTTCCTGTAGTGCCAGATCACGCAAACGTGAAAAATTGCCCCACAAAATCAAATTGACCAGCCATTGGCGCTCGAACACACGCACTGCGTTTGGGTGGGTGTAAGCCCACCAATAAGTGGATTCAAGGTATTGGGGAACGACGACAGGGGCGATACTACAGGGGGCTTGCGCGGCGATGCTGGCATCGCTCGGCTCGGTGCCGGGTTTGTTGAAAATCATAGGTAATCAATAGGATGACAGGCAACCATGCCTGAACATTTGTGCCACGAAAAAATGAACTTTATGTGGCGATCCTAACCGAATTGAATACCAAGGTTCAGCAGCATGGTTTGTGTTGGCTTTTTTGATGCAAAGTCGGCACCTTGAAAGAACTTCTTTTGATGTACATCAAAAAAATTTTTAACAGGGGTATTTCGATGGTAGTAGTATTGCGCCTTGGTACATTCAGTATCTTTTATTCATTCAACTTTTAGAGGATTCACATGAGCAACACGAAACATTCCTATCTCCTGAGCGCTTTGATGGCTGCCGGTCTGGCTTTTGCTGCAGTTTCGGCACAAGCGGCTGTCGACGTGGCAGGTGCTGAGGCAGCGCTCAAGGTCAACAAGTGCGCCAAGTGCCACTCGGTCGATAAGGAAAAGACAGGCCCCTCTTATAAGAAGACAGCTGAAAAATACAAGGGCCAGGCTGATGCCGAAGCCAAGCTCTACACCCATCTGACCACTGGCCCCAAGATCAAGATGGACGGTGAAGACGACGTGCACGTTAAAGCCAAGGGCGACGAAGCCTCCATCAAGAACATGGCCCAATACATTTTGTCTCGTTAAGCATTTAAGTCAGGCACTTCAAGATGTCAGTAATCAAAAAATTGCGCCAACACTGGATGTTGGTTTTGGGGTTGTTGGTCGCGCTTGGCCTTTTCTCGGTTTCCGTAGGGATTGCCGGTGCTTACGTTTTGGCGCACACGAGCACTGAAGAGTTTTGTGTGTCCTGTCATGAAATGTCATACAACTTTGCCGAGTACAAGGGCACGATTCATGACACCAATCGCACTGGTGTCCGTGCCATTTGTACCGACTGTCATGTGCCGCATGAGCCCGGGCCTTTGGTGCTTGCCAAAATTAAGGCGACCAAGGACCTTTACTACACCTACATTTCTCCATCCATCGAGACCGAGGAGAAGTTTGAGGCCAAACGTGCACACATGGCTCAAGGTGTGTGGAAGGAAATGAAGGCCAATGACTCTGCCACTTGCCGCAGTTGTCACCGCGCCGACAAGATGAGTGTGGAGCTACAGTCCGCTGGTGCGCAAAGACGTCACGCCAAGGGCAAAGCTGAAGGAAAAACCTGTATTGAATGCCATTATGGTATTGCCCACAATGAACCTGAGGGTCCTAGCCCGACGGAATTGTTCAATTCTCTGGCGATCAAGTAAGATAAATTCTTTCAACTTGAGGAGTAGATGATGAAAATGAAACTATTGGCTATTTTGGCTGGTGCTGTGGTGGCCTTGCCTGCCGTGGCTGCTGATGTGACCTATCGCAATGACATTGCGCCCATGCTCAAGAAATTGTGCTCGGACTGTCACTCTGCAGAAAATAATGCTCCCTCGATGGCTGAGTTCAAACTCGACGAAAACAAGTACAAAAAGCAACTTAAGGTGGGTCCGCGTGCCGATACCTATGAACATCTGTTGCAGCTGGTAGACGGTAGGTCAACAGGTGCTTTGATGCGTCGATTGGACGATGGCACGAACCCCTATGCCAAGGGTAAAGCTGGCAACATGCACAAGTACCTAGGCGAAACCGATGCTGAACGCGCTGCTAACCTGAAAATTGTCAAGGCTTGGGTTGTGGGTGAAGGCAAAGAGTGGAACCTCAATGGTATAAAACAGCGCGGTGAAATGCCGCCGATCACTTTGGAGCAACTGCGTCAAGTAGAAGCCAAATATTGATTTTAAATTTATTTTGAATGCAAAGGCCGCTGTGATCCAGCGGCTTTTTTGTACGTAATTTACTTTGGTAAGGATGGAGATTGATCCTTGCCGTCAACCTGCTACTTGATCAGACCTTCAGCCCGCATCGCCTCTTGCACGGCGGGCCGTGCGGCAACGCGGGCCATAAAGGCGCTCAGGTTGGCCAGTCCGCTGATGTCCACGCTCACAAACTTACCCCAGCCAGCCACTACGAACAGGTGAGCATCGGCCACGGTGAAAGTGTCACCCATCAGGTAACTCTTGCCAGCCAGTTCGCCATCGACCCATTTCAGGCGCGAAATTAGTCGTGTCTTGGCAATTTCCTTGGCTTCGGCCGGCATGCCAGGCGTGAACAGCGGCGCAAAGCCTTTGTGCAGTTCAGTGCCGATGGTGTTGAGCCATTCCTGTAGCTTGTAGCGCTCCCAGGTGCCGTTGGCGGGAGCAAGTTGCTTGGTCGGCACCTGGTCGGCAATGTACTGCGAAATGGCAGGCACCTCGTGCAGGGTACGGCCATCGTCAAGCACCAGGAACGGAACATAACCCAGCGGGTTGATGGTGTAGTAGTCGGTACCATCGGCCAGCTTGTGGGTTTTGGTGGGCGCGGCAACGGCCGCAAAGGCCAGGCCTGATTCTTTGAGGGCGATGTGGGTTGCCAATGAACAGGCGCCGGGGGAGTAGTAAAGCTTCATGAAATTCCTGTAGACGTTGCTTGGGATTGACCTAATCGATCAACGCCATCATGCTAACTTGCCGCCGCAAGGCTTGCCGGAACAGGCTTATTGCTGACCCTGGCTTGACGGCGTCAGCCGCTCTGCCGCCCACAGCACTTGCTTGACGACCGACGCGACACTTTCTCGTTGCTTGTCATGCTGCAGTTGACCTTCGTTACCAAAGGCGCTGGCCGCCTGGCCCAGGGCAAATTGTTGCGGCGCCACCCAGCACTGCAGGTTGCTCAATAACGGGGCAAGGTGCTGTAGTGAGCGCAGGCCGCCCAAAGCGCCCGGAGAAGCAGACAGGAGCCCTACAACCTTGCCGGCAAAGGCTTTGCTGCCCTGGTTCCATTGCGAGTCGCCCTTGACCGGGCTGGAGGCCCAGTCCAGCGTGTTTTTCAGCAGCGCGGTGTAGCTGCCGTTGTATTCGGGCGAACAGATGATCCAGCCTGGATGCTCGTAAAGGACTTGTTTCAGTCGAAGCACATCGGGCGGCGTGCCACGCGCTTCCAGGTCGGCGTTGTAGAGCGGAATATCGAGGCTGGAGAGTTCCAGCAGCGTGACCTCTGCCCCGGATTGACGCGCCAGGTCGGCGGCGACACTGGCCAGTTGGCGGTTGTAGGACTGGGCCCGCGTGCTGCCCGCAAAAATCAGGAGTTTCATAGTCGATTGCCTATTTGTTAAGGACGCGTTCTACCGGGTGGTGGCGCAGCCTGAAAGCGTCGGGCATGCCAGAGCCCAGCAGCGGGCGCAGGTACATGCGAAAGGCATCGGTCACGTCGGTGCCGCTGGGCGCGATGAACTCGTCTTCCATCACCCGGGTTTTACCGGCCACGGCTTCCAGTGGCAACAATTCGTAATCGACCGAATAAAAACCAGTGCGCTTGATGGCGACCGAGCCATCGTGTTGCCCCCACATGGCAAACTGAACGGCTTTTTCGCCTACTTCACGGGCTTCGCGCTGATCGACATCGGACACGCAACCGATGAACGAGCGTTGCAGGTAGCCAAAGGTGTCACCGCGCACGCGTTTGATCTTGAGCTTGGACTTGATCTCTTCGCACAGCAAATCGGCCAGCGCGCCGTTGCCTGACAACTGCACATTGCCGTGCGCATCATGCTCCATCTCCTTGGCCAACAGCGCCGTGATGGGTGTGCCAGCGGCATCGTGAATGCCCTCAGAAACGGCAATCACGCAACGGCTATGGCGCTCGTAGGTGGCCTTGACATCGGCCAGAAAGTGATCAATGACAAAGGTACGCTCGGGTAGATAGATCAGGTGCGGACCGTCGTCCGGAAATTTTTTGCCCAATGCCGATGCTGCGGTCAAGAAGCCCGCATGGCGGCCCATCACCACGCCCACGTAAACACCGGGCAGCGCCGCGTTGTCCAGGTTGGCGCCGGCAAACGCCTGCGCGACAAAACGTGCCGCCGACGGAAAGCCGGGCGTGTGGTCGTTGCCGACCAGGTCATTGTCGATGGTTTTGGGAATGTGGATGCTGCGCAGTGGGTAGTTGGCAGCGCGCGCCTGCTGACTGACGATGCGCACCGTGTCAGAAGAGTCGTTGCCGCCGATGTAGAAAAAGTGGCCGATCTTGTGCGCTTGCAGCACCTTGAAAATCTCGCGGCAATAGGCTTCATCGGGCTTGTCGCGGGTGGAGCCCAGCGCGCTTGACGGTGTGCTGGCCACCAGTTCCAGGTTGTGGCTGGTCTCTTGGGTCAGGTCGGCAAAGTCTTCATCGACGATACCGCGCACGCCGTGGTGCGCGCCATAGATGTGACCAATGTGGGCAAAGCGGCGCGCTTCGAGCGCCACGCCCACCAGCGACTGGTTGATGACGGCGGTGGGGCCGCCGCCCTGGGCGACGAGTATTTTTCCGGTGGCCATGTGGATTTCCTGTGCTTGCTGGTATCGATGAGTGATGTCTGAATTGTGCCTCCGATGCGGCTTGAAATTCGCCAATGACGGCGGCCCTGTGCGCTTTTTGCAGGCATCGGTAAAATCCAGGCTTTGCTTGCGCACAGGCCTTGCAGACTGCCTGATCTGCCCTATTCCGATTGACCACCATGCTTTATCCACAACATTTCGATGTCATCGTCGTCGGCGGCGGCCACGCCGGCACCGAGGCCGCGCTGGCTGCCGCGCGCATGGGCTGCAAAACTCTGCTGCTGAGCCACAACATCGAGACGCTGGGTCAGATGAGCTGCAACCCGTCGATTGGCGGCATTGGCAAGGGGCATTTGGTCAAGGAGGTTGATGCGCTCGGTGGTGCTATGGCTTCGGCAACCGATGAAGCCGGTGTGCAATTTCGCATTCTCAACTCAAGCAAAGGCCCGGCGGTGCGCGCTACCCGCGCCCAAGCCGACCGCATTTTGTACAAGGCTGCCATCCGCCAGCGGCTGGAAAACCAGACCAACCTGTGGCTCTTCCAGCAGGCGGTGGACGACCTGATGGTGGAAGGCGATCGTGTTGTCGGAGCGGTGACGCAAGTCGGTATTCGCTTCAAGTCGAGCACGGTTGTGCTCACGGCTGGTACGTTTTTGGATGGCAAGATTCATGTTGGTCTGAACAATTATTCAGCGGGTCGTGCTGGTGACCCGCCAGCAGTTTCCTTGAGCGCACGCCTGAAAGAACTCAAGTTGCCGCAAGGACGCCTGAAGACCGGCACGCCACCGCGGCTTGACGGGCGCAGCATTGATTTTTCTAAATGCACTGAGCAGCCCGGTGACGGCATGCCCGGTGGCATGAGCCCGCAGATGCCAGTGTTTGGCTTTATGGGGCGCGCCGAGCAGCACCCGCAACAAATGTCGTGCTGGATGACCCACACCAACGAGCGCACCCATGACATCATCCGCAGCGGGTTTGACCGCAGCCCCATGTTCACCGGCAAGATCGAAGGCGTGGGGCCACGTTATTGCCCCAGCGTTGAAGACAAGATCAACCGTTTTGCCGACAAGGACAGCCACCAGATTTTTCTCGAGCCCGAAGGCCTGACCACCCACGAGTATTACCCCAATGGCATCAGCACCAGCCTGCCGTTTGACATCCAGTACGCGC
>Ga0100391_1005552_pt1 | contig 11719 bp, 8 predicted proteins | sample CryGeymeta201515_FD_81541 | JGI IMG/M metagenome (GOLD analysis project Ga0100391, IMG submission 81541) | Groundwater microbial communities from Crystal Geyser aquifers in Utah, USA - Crystal Geyser metaG 2015-15 | ecosystem: Environmental > Aquatic > Deep subsurface > Groundwater | place: USA...
ATGCAGTTTGTGGAGGGCTGCGCCACCAGCATGAAGAGTTTGTCATAGCTGGTACTGGGGAGATTATGATCAAGAGGATCATTAGAAGAAAGAAAGAAGAAGAAGATGACAAGAAGTCATAGCCAGAGATGGATCAGTTTTAAGGAGAAACCCTCAAATACCAATCCAAGGGGACCGAATTAAGCGAAAGGCCCTATCTCAGGAATAGACTACTAGTAGTAAGACCTCATAATTTTAGAATTTGACCTTTACTATGATTTGCTTTAAAATAATAATGATGAACAAATATTTAATAAAAAATACTCATCTTTCGTCATACGTACCTACTGTACCTGGTAATAATTTGATATTAATAATAACAACAAGATTTGGAAATGCTTAATACTGGGAAAAGAAGTGTTCTCAACCTATCATCATTACTACTGCTAGGTCTACTATTGCTACTAGTAGTCATACTACTGGTAGCCGTCCATTTATCTTTTTATAGCACAGTCATCATATTTGGATATCAGGCAGATTTAGAAACTCAACACACCAGGGAGAAAGAATACCACAATCAGCAGGGTTACCACTTTGATGGCTTGACTATTTTAGCTGATTTGCAGCATTGCGGAGAAGCATGTCTCTTTGTGCATCCGCTCCTACCACCTTGGGTACGCTATCAGTATCGCCACTTTGATGAGATAGGTGATATTGCATCACTACCAAGATCCAGTCATTATCTGTTCGTAGCCCGCAGAAGCATTTCGGGTATAGCACGCTGGGCAACAACGCAGGGGAAAAATCAAAGTGTGGGACTCTGGCTCATGGCAGACGAACTTGGCAACTTTCAAGAACACCAATACTTTACTTCGTTTGATTATGTGCTGCGACACTACTTCTTTCCCAATGACAGCCACCACCACCAAAATCACCACCTCTATTATCATGTTCGGGCTCTGGGAAATAGCACTTGTGGATCGTCACCACCACTGCCAACCTTGCGGTCCACAGAACCGAGATGGGGGGTTCACTGGGGATTCCTAGATGCACACAAACCCCACGCCCTTTTATTGCGATCACCTTCCTCCATTGTACCTGTCTCGCAACGCAAGCATAATTGCGGATTCATTGGTAGGCACACCAAACAGAGGGAACTTATGAAGCAAGAGCTGGAACAGACTGCACCCAAAGCCAACTGCCAGATTCAATTTTCAAAAGGATTTGCAGTAGGAAACAGTAAGCTCCAGTATTTGGCGGACAACTTGCAAGATATTAAAATTGGGATCAATCCACCAGGAAACAATGTGGAATGCCATCGCCTTCCAGAGCTGTTGGCATTGGGAACTATTCCTGCCATGCTCGATGCTAACTATCTCCATGCTACGTTTCGGTCTGTTCCTGGCATTATAGGGCAAAATTGGACCGATGTTGCCTGGCAAATAGAAACTGCTTTGTCGCAGGAGAACAAAAGAATAATCGACGATCTATCATGGTCAGGAGCAAAATTTTACGAGGAATTAAAGTTCTGCATGCGAAGCGACATGGATATAATTTTGAGTGGTTCTTTTGGAGATTATTACAAATAAAAAATGAATCATCACCACGGTTGCAAACACTTGAGCGTTGAGCCGGTCGGTTGAAGACACAATAGTCTGCAGTCTGAAATCTGAAATAATTTTCTTGTTTGCATGTTCATGGACGATGTATTGCCAATGAATATTAGATATTTCTAATGTTTGATCTACAACGGGCTTTTTCATGGGGGCGAGAGAGAGAGAGGGAGAAGCCCTATTTGAATGGGAAAAAACTGGAACGTCTAATTTACGGGGACCACAACTATTTGCATGGATGGAAGGCGCCTCTAGCTCAGCCTTTTGAAGTTACTACCAGCAGCTATTCACTGCTGTACTCAGTCCTATTAATTATAGAACACCTAACCATTCATTGAGTTTTGCATCTGTAATTACTTTAACTATTTAGCTTATGGAGTGTCATTCTCCGGAGTATAGAAATTCCATACCTGGTAGTCGTTCGTCGTTCTGTTTTAAAATTTAAAATCCTTTACTAGCTTCTTTCGCAGCTGCTCGGGTACCCCTAACAAAGTCTTCTACCTTGATGTGATCCTTATTGCGCGGTGATGCTTCCAAGCCAGAGCTCACGTCAACCCCCCAAGGACGAACGCTTGCGACGGCATCCTGAACGTTTTGAGGAGTTAGGCCACCCGCAATAATGACGGGCAAACCAGCATTCTGAAGTCTCTCTGCAATGGACCAATCAAAGGTCACTCCAGTTCCACCTCCTTCTCCTCTTACGCCTTTAATGGACGTATCAAGCAAGATAGCTACGGGGTCACTAGTGAGAGATTCGAGCAGAGTTTCCACGGTACTTGACGTAGCTTTTCCGGTTTCGGAGTCCGTTTCAATGTCGACTACACGAATAACTGGGGCTCCACACACATCGTGACTCGCAGCCGCCATTCCTTCACTGCCATGCAATTGCACCATGTCTAGACCACACTCTGCTACCATTTCTCGTATGAACTCTGGAGATTGGTTTTGAAAAACTCCTACAACAAGTGGCCGTTGCGCCAATTCTTCCAAAGTGCGGGATGCTTTCACAAGAGACGTCAGTGGAGAATCTTTGTTGTCTCTACGAGGGAACTTGACAGCACTGGTTCTTTCCCCAAACTTTCGCACAGTTTGTACAATTTCTTTCGCGTCGCTAGCCGTCACACATCGCTTACTATTGGGGACGAAAATAACTCCAATAAGATTGACACCCTCTTGGCATGCTTTAAGGGCATCGTCGGAATTGGTTGTTCCGCAAACCTTTACCAACTTCGTTCCAGCTGTGTAGGCTCCACTGACAAGACGACGCTGCGGATTGGATTTTTGGAAGTCATCTGGGTGTAGACAGAGACTGTCAATGGCGGCTGCAGGATCCGCTGCTCGCATTAGAGATTCCCCAATCAGGCACATACCCAGTCCGAGCTCACGGTAGCGTTGGACATCAAAGGCCGTGGACATCCCAGATAGAGCACAGAGCGAATATTCGGCTGTTTCATCGTTGTGTTCAAAATTGATTCCTCGTTTTGTCAACTGATTCGCCGCATGGCGAGAAGTTTCCAAATCTAGTTGGAATGTGTGCAGGTTACGGTTGTTGACTCCAATCACCTTGGCTCCCGCTTCCAAGGCAACATCTAACTCCGAATCCGAATGTACCTCCACGAGCGGTTCCATCCCTAGGCTGCGTGCATAGTCAATCAGGTGTTTCAATAAATGCTGTGGAAGCACTGCCACAATGAGAAGAACGGTATCGCCTCCTGCTGCCGCCGCCTCTGCAATCTGGTAGGCTTCCGTCACAAATTCCTTGCGCAAAATGGCTGGTCGTTGAACTACCCCAATTGCCAGCTTTTTACTGTTGTTGGTCTGTATGCGTGCATCAGTCATGTCACTAAGGGTGCCCTTGAACCAGCGCGACTCTGTCAGGACCGAGATGATATTGGCTCCTGCTGATGCATACGTGACTGCCTGTTCACCAGCATTAACGTCAGTGGCAATATCTCCCTTGCTGGGAGATGCTCGCTTGAATTCTGCCGCGAGTGCCATACGAGGAGATTGACCGCGGATCACCTCTCTCAAATCCAGAATGGGTCCATGTTTGTTGGCAAATTCGTTGGCAGCTTCTTCCAATTGAGCTCTGGAAGGAGATTCTGGTTTTGCCTGTCACGCATTGTGTTGAATGAGTACCAGCAGTAGCAACAGCAGCAGCGACAACAACAACAGCAGCAGCAGAAGAAGAAGAAAGTTGTGTTAACAGAAAATTATGACAATAACATTGGCATTGATCCCCGTAAATTAAACGTTCCAGGTTTTTTAATGACAATGCTGCGATGGCGTCACAAGTACAATCAAACCAGTTACCAGTGCAGAGTACTGCCCTGGCTCCGAGCTGAAGAACATTACCAAATCAGAAAAGATGCAAACTCCCAAATCCTTACCATAATTTGCCGATAATCCAAAATGCGAGTGGCAGCAATGATCTGCAACATGCTCAATTCATGGCAATCAGGTTGATTGTATCCAAAGATGTGCCTTGCATCGTAATCTGGATTCTCAGAATCCTCCAACATGGATTGAAGAGCTTCTTTCAGTTCTTCTGCGGAGTATTCAGAATCTACCATGCCTTCTTTTGATTTCCTGGATGAAGAATGGTTTTCTGAAACTTTTTCTGTTGTGGCAGCCAGGGTTGGGATTGCATTTCCTGAAAAAGGATGAACACTGTTGCTGTTGCCTTGGCCTTGCTGCCCATTAAAAGTCCCAAATGTTGGGAATACTGTAAGCGAAGATGACGACAATAACGATTTGGATTCGTGCACCAGAAGGAGGCTTTGTAATACAAACAGAGTAAGGGATAGATACGTGTACTGATGATTGTTGCTAGAAGCTCTCATGTTCATCTACGTTGTCGTGTGAGAGTTAATAATTACTGTAATGATTACTCTAATTTTAAAATACTGTAAAATATATCAATGGCCCCTGGCGGGGTACGCCAACCACTCTTTTTTTGCATTTGTGGTTAAAACAACAAGTAAACGGACCTACAAAATTTGTCACAATTGGAAATATTAGTACCTGCGATTATTGTCGTAACCTGAAATATTTGACCAAGCTGGTGTAGACTGCAGTACACTTTCTACAGGAACAAGAAGTATGTGGACCTATGATAATTGTGGTAACCTGAAATATTTGACCAAGCTGGTGTAGACTCCAGTACACTTTCTACAGGAACAAGAAGTATGTGGACCTATGATAATTGTCGTAACCTGAAACATTGAACCAAGCTGTTGTAGACTCCAGTACACTTTCTACAGAAACCAGAAGTATGTGGACCTATGATAATTGTCGTAACCTGAAATATTTGCTTGTTGCAGCTAGAACTCGGAGTAGTAGTTAGTAGTAGTAGTACTACTACTACTGGTAAAATCACACCACGTCTACCAATACGAGGTCCGAGGTCTGTGCTAAGAATTTAGTACTTTTCTCTCCACAGTGCATGAGGTCCATGGACCTCGAGTTAAGTTTGATTATAGAAAACTTTAGTACTCCACTTTGAAAATAGTAAGCTAAATATTTATCTTGGTCGGAATTTGAGGTCGGAGGTCGTCCCAACTTAAGGTTTGACTATACAAATTTTCAGTATTCTACTTCTAAAATAGTAAGCTAAATATTTATCAGTACCAGACAAATAAAACTTTCATAGGCCACCCACTGGCTAGTAGAGTCGTTGGCGATAACAATAATAGTAGGCTATTATAATATTTTTATTTCTGATTTTGGTGGCTGTTATTACATCATCATTGCTTCCAACGCTCGCATTTTCGTGCCAGAAAAAGAATTCAACTATATGTTGTGAACAAATATTAATGAAAAACACATATCTATTCAAGTTTAGATTTGCAGGTACTCTTCAAGCTGTTGCTGGTGCTTGCGAAGAGTGCCCCAATGGTTCTTGCCCATGCCAGACAACACAAGGCACATCCACCAATACTCCATAGTACAGGAAATAAATCTGGTAAATGCGATGGAACTGGAACAAAAACTTCCAGCAAATGAAGACCAAACATGGCAAAAAAAGAAAATTTGACGAGAAAATGCCAGCATCTGGCCAAAACGGATGGAACTCTTGAGTATTGCTGTGGCGGCTTGGATTCGCGCAATATCCATACCACTATCATGAATATTGACAGGACACAGACGTATGCCACTTGCAATCGATCTACCACCAAGAGTGGCCACAATGTCCAAGCTGCAAAAATGCCAAACCAATCTACAAAAAGAGCATCCTCCCAGCCTAACATGGACGCTGTGGACAGTGCTAGCAAAATACTCTTTTCGTGCACTTGGAAACTTGCCAAAAAGAAAGCAAGGGCTGAGCTTGTTAAACCCCACAAAATGATTTGTAGATCTGATGACTGCTTTGAATTCGCAGCACTTTTGGTGGTTTGTTCCGTTCTTTTTCCTATCAAGAAGAGCTTGATACATGCTGGTATCATGAGTAGTACTGTCATTACAAGAGCTGCCAATGGTTGTACACTTGCTGGGATGCGTTCTCGAATATTAATTGGCTTTGTATCCAGAGCACACCAAAGATTAGAGACTTTGCCTTCAAAGAGGCCCCGTTCTAGTGGAAATATCCTGTGCAGAACATGCTTGCCACGATTCACGACGAGATGGAGGGTGCTATCAGAGGGCTCTTCGTCACTCGGACCATGAAATAGAAAGGGCATCCACAATATTGCAAAACAAATGAGCACGGTCAACCCCAACGACACAAATCGTGGTAAAAAATTGCTGCTACCACTGGAACATCTTGGCTGGGAAAAACATCGCCCCAACAGATAGGCAAAAATTACAGGCGCGTAGTAAAGTGTCATTTGTTTGAAGTTCAACGCCAGACAGTAAAAGACGGAACCCCAAATGCAACCCATGAAGAAATCAGGTTGGGTCAAGAAATACACGCTCCAGAGAGTCAAACCAAGAGCGACAGTGTTGTATTGAAAATGACCATGATCAATCAAGATAACCGAAGGCTGCAGTAATGCTATTGCAAATGAAATTGCGAATCTGTTTTCAAGACTTCCAATGACTTGCCGATGTATGTTCGAAATTTTTGCTTCACAAGACCACAACGTCTTCAGTATGTAATAGGCTGCCGGCATGTAGACTATGGTTTCCAGTACATAAACCGTAGCTCGCATGTACGCTTTGTGTATTGGATCATTTTCGTATCCTCGGGAGGTCACCAGAGCTACAGTTTCTGGTCCTACTATCCACTCGGAAAGTGCGCCACAAATATAGCTGATATATGCCGTAAGTGGTGGATAATCGAGCCCCCAGTATTGCAAGTCGTAGTAGTACCATTCACCTAGTGGCAAGTGCCAAGTCAGTTCCATCCAATGTCGTTGTGCCTCATAATCACCACCCCATGCAACTTTACTTCCATGATGGTTGTTTTGACCAGAATGAGGTTGGTAGCCAACGAGGACTCGGAGAAAGAGTGCCGTGCTTACCACCAGGGCAATCAGACTGTGGCTGATGGTGGGAAGGCCATCAGTGCTCTTGTCAGAAGAGCCCGATCGTGCGTCTAGCACTGCTTTCGGGGTTTTCATGGCTTTTTTGTGTCTTATGCTAATGATACGTGACATGTGATTGTCTACCAAAATTAATGTTATCTCTTTTACGGTATTGTAAACATAAAGTTGTTTATTATTTGGTTCATTGAGACAGGAAAAGCAGAAGAGCACGAGTAAGTTGAATTGAATAATAATTAATGACAACAGTCCCAGGTGGTGTTTGTTACGGTAGCACGGTAAGGCCTACTAGCTACTAGTCTAGTCTACCTCTTCTTCAATATCTCTGATCATCATTATTAGTGTTAAGTGTTGACATCAGTACCTGGAAATTATTTAAAAAATTCACTGCGAAGTGCGAATACAGAATACAGTGATTGTAATTTTCGAAATTCAACAATGCGCAGACGATAAAACACTACTACTAGTCGTACAATCATACACTAGTACTAGTCTAGTAGAGTGTAGCTAACGTGATAAATCACAAAATGATGCTTCTCAGCAGAAGGTTTATAATAATTGCTATTGCAGCCGCACTTTTTCTTCTTGTGTTGATATTCTTGCACCCCTTGTTGCATTCTCCTGTGAAAGCAACACTGGACCATAGAGCACCCTATCCTGGGCCCACATCGAACCTGTCCTGGGAAAAGCTAGCACTGCAGATTGGAGAATCCAGTCTCATAGCCAAGGCAGCAAAGAGGAGTTTAAGTTGGGAAGATTCTGACAGACTGGCTCTACAATCTCTCAGAAATAACAACAATGCCTTTGTATGCCTTCTTAGTTCACAATCCTATCCTTTCCTGGAGGATATTATCACCTTGATAAAAATGACTGGCAAAGTTCACTATTTGAAACCTCTTTATCTGGACAGAAGTGAACCAAAAGAGTTGGTCCGACTAGTAATGGACGGCACATTGCGGAACCAGCCATTGGATTGGACTGGACTAATGCGGCGCACACTTCAGTGGGCAACACGGGCAACATTTGGGAGTTCCCACCCCGTTTACGCACTCTATGTTGAATATCCTCATAAAATGGCAGCTGTGGCTGCCAAGATGCAAATCTGTGGCAAGTACAAGCTTGGAACTACAGGAATTCATATCTCAGATTCGCAAAAGGAAACTGCCAAGATTGCAGAATACCTGTTTAACAATGAAAGAATGAAGCATAAAAACAACAAGCAATAAAAATAGAAAAATATAGAAAAAGCAAGGCTACACGACAACTATGCAACGACCAAATTCCCATTTCAATCTCCAAATTTCCAATTTTGAGGCCATGTTAACATGTTAACAAGTTTAAAGTTGTTAAATGAGTCTTTCATGGACAGGCATGGACCGTCTATGTGGTTGCTGTGGTGGTTGTGATCTGTATATCCTCTGCCATAACAGAGAACAAACCAGCAGCTAAAAATGGATTCACATTTCAAATGGAGATGAAACTGTCCATTTTTCTTTGTCGCAAGGCAAAAAGCAATCTTATTGTCAACTGTCTTGTTTCCTTTATGACCTGGTTGGGTGGCTGGGTAGGTTTGCTGGTTACCTTGCAAAGGCGTTTTCCATTGTTTGCTGTTGACTTGATGAGAGTTAGGTGCGCAACTTGAAACGTCCAATGGAAGACCATCAAAAATGGAATCAATAGGTACAAGTTTACCAAAGAACAGAGTAGTGAATTTGTATTATTTCGCTGTCAAATGCCAAACTTGCAATAGGCTGCTGTAACGTGGTTGCCAACAGGACTTAGATAACATATTGTAGTTTTTTTCATGAATTACTACATTTGCGTAAGCTGCATAGTGGCAATTTCCTCAACCTCCATAACAACATTACACTCTTTTGCAATTATTTTGTCCCTTCCTGCAGGCAACACTGCGCGCAACAAGCATCCAATGCAATGTTCCAGAAACTTTCCTGTAACACACTAACGAAGTACTCCAACAGCTAAATTAACGAGGTACTTCAAATGGTACGCTTAACCCCACCAATTGAAGCCGCCGGCATCACCACCTGCCCCAGATCCATAATAACTGCGAGCATCCCAAGCTTTGGTTTCTTCACCAGGTTGAGCTTGCTGGTGGTGGTTGGGTGGAGGAGGCGGAACGGACTGGCCATACTGCCCAGGTGGTGGTTGTCCAAACTGACCTCCAGGTGGTGGGGGGTATGGTCGGAGTGGAGGCTGTCCACCAGCATGATAAGGGTGCCTTGGCTGTTGGCCGGCGTAGTGTATATTGGAGGGAGGTGGTGGTGCTCCTCTACTATAGTAGTTGTTGTTAGGCTGTTGCCCAGCCATATGCGGTGGAGGAAGCGGGGGTGGTCCTCCTGTTGGTGGTGGTGGCAAAATAGCAGTCCCAGGTGGTGGAGGAGGTTTCCCGATGCTAATACCAGCAGCAGCAGCTGGAGCAGACGCGGTTGGAGGGAGTAAAGCTCCAAGTGCAGACCCAGCATTGGGAGGTGGAGGGGCCGAGTCAATGGCCACGGCAGGCGCCTTCTCGGCCTTCTTTCCATCCAGTTCGTTCATAAATGCAGCATAGTCCGAATCCAGTTCCTGCGGATTGGCTTGGTCCGCCTTCGACGCTCCTTTTCGGGTGCAATCACGCGTCGGATGGCTCGTATCGCCACATATGGCGCACTTGACCGACACCGAGTTCTTGTTCATAGAGAATCTTTTGGGGCATTCAAAAGAGCGATGCCCTTTTTCTGCACAAATCTGGCAAAATTCATCTTCCTTGAGCGTACCATTCAACAATGCCAATTCACGCAATTGATTTTGCTTGTGAACGTTTCGTTCATCATCAATGACCACAAGCATTTGGTTGATCATATCAGTGGCCGCATCGACAGACTTTTGATCGTCACCAGTGATGACAACATGAAGAGGATCGTTCTCTCCTTCTATCAACTTGCCATCACGTCGTCCTCGCGCTCCGACCTTGACGGATCCTCGTCCACGAATGGCAATCTTACATCCTGTCTTAGCTTCGAGATCTTTTTGAGTCTTTCCGCGGGGACCAATAATAAGACCAATAAAATTGTAGGTAGGGTGCTGTTCGATGGGAATTCGAATCTTGTTGGTACGTTTGCGCTTGAACAGGCCACTCTTGCGAGCGGCGGGATTCATTTGCATAATCTCTTCCAAGATATCGTGGCGTTCGGCACTGTAGCGTTCCCTCCACCGAACTGCGCGCGTGTTTTTGCGCTTGCCGTCTACACCATAAACTGTGGATTGGTTTATTTGTAACAAAGAGGTTTTGAGGAGATGAGATAATAATTATAATAATATAAAGTACAGAGTAGGTTTGTGCAGAACATCAACAAAGCCAAAGCAAGAGCAAAAGCAATGTATACAGTATACATGTATACTTTCTGTAAAACATTTAACATCCACTTTTCACCATTCATGCAACGATGACTTACCTGGCGGAGGCGAAGGAGATCGCTCACGATGACCACGAGGCAATGCATCAACTCGAGCTGCCTCGGCATCTAAATTCTCCAACGTCTCGTTAATAGTCCTTAAACGAGACTGCAAAGTTCGCATCTTCTCCTGCTCTTGAGGTGGGAGATTCGTGGGCATACCAGGAAGTCCAGGCAGGGCTGCAACAGCACCGATTCCTGGCAAGGGAGCTGCGATTGCGGTTGCGGGTGTAGTTGCGGGGGCAGGCGCTGGTTGATCTCGGCCCCAGCGGGATCGTCGCTGTTTGTTGGGGGGTGGCTGTTCTCCGCCGTTGGAACCACAAGTGTCATTATTATTATTATTTGTGCTCTCGGCAGCATTCGTGCCCCAGCGAGACCGACGCTTCCTAGGAACGGCAGCAGCATCTACGCCAGGCTCTTCCTTCTGATAGTGCGCCAAAAAAGTCTTACGGGATTCCTTCCAACCAGGCCAGTTCAGAACTTCTTTCCACAGACCAGGATAAGGTCCGTACTTTTCACGCAGAGCCTTAGCTTCAGGACTGTGGCCCATGAACCAGGTCTTCATCACCACATGCTCCCCACGAATGGTAGCAACCAGCTCTGCTGCGGCTTCGCCGTCTTGTCCCATTGTTCAGCAAAGATTTAAAAGAAGTACGGGGTACTATGTACTATGTATGTTCATTCAAGCTGAGCAATCGTGTTGTGTTGTTGTACTACTGGCTACTACGTTCTGTACATACGGGAAGTATCCGTTCTTACTACTCCGTATTTATTTTGGTGGAAGGTCCGCCAATTAGAGCTCATAACCTCAATGAATCCTGTGCCTTTGAGTCATGTTGAAATTTGTTGAAATTTGTTGATATGTGTTGATATGTGTTGAAATTTGTTGACACGTGTTGAAATGTGTTGAAAGCAGTACTACTACGTACTACTACTACTACTGCTGCTGAGGAATCGAACCCCAGACCACCAGCATAATACCTACTAGCACTGTGGTCCTCATGTGTCATGCGCGGCCGGGAATCGAACCCAGGCAGTAGTAGTAGTACTAGTAGTAGTAGTAGTAGTAGAAGTAGTAGTAGTAGTAGTAGTAGTAGTAGTAGTAGTAGTAGTAGTAGTAGTAGTAGTAGTAGTAGTAGTAGTAGTAGTAGTAGTAGTAGTAGTAGTAGTAGTAGTAGTAGTAGTAGTAGTA
>Ga0100391_1005555_pt1 | contig 11717 bp, 9 predicted proteins | sample CryGeymeta201515_FD_81541 | JGI IMG/M metagenome (GOLD analysis project Ga0100391, IMG submission 81541) | Groundwater microbial communities from Crystal Geyser aquifers in Utah, USA - Crystal Geyser metaG 2015-15 | ecosystem: Environmental > Aquatic > Deep subsurface > Groundwater | place: USA...
ACAATTCAAAATTAAAAATGGTAAGAAGATTTCATACGCCCAAATTATTAAAATTAGAAAAATCATTGATCGGTTGGAAAATTGATAATTGAAAAATTAAAATAATGATCAATCATTTGAATAAAATCCGCCACTCCGGAAGTGGTGGATTACACAGCAAGTTGATGTTTTAGGATAATTTGAGATAATAAGAGCTATGGCAGAAGTAAAAATTGCTATTTTCAAAGGCAGAAATATCCGTAAAATCATCTATAAAAATGAATGGTGGTTTGTCATTATTGATGTGGTATTGGCATTAACGGACTCTATTCAGCCTGATGGCTATATTAAAGATATGCGTCGTCGTGACCCTGAACTATCAAAAGGGTGGGGGCAAATTGCCACCCCCCTTATTGTCCAAACTCTAGGTGGCAAACAAAAAATGAATTGCGCTAATACGGAAGGAATTTTGCGTATTATCCAATCTATCCCCTCGCCTAAAGCTGAGCCGTTTAAGCGCTGGTTGGCAAGAGTCGGTTACGAACGGGTGCAAGAAATAGACGATCCGGAATTGGCAACCAAACGGACTCGGGCGTTATACAAACTCAAAGGTTATTCCGACGGTTGGATAGAAAAAAGGATGCGAGGAATCGCAATCCGTGAAGAATTAACCGATGAATGGCAAAAACGAGGCGTAAAACATCATAAAGAATTCGAGATACTGACTGCAGAAATATCTAAAGCGACATTTGGCGTAACACCAAGCGAATATAAAAAACTAAAAGGGTTGCGGAGACAGAATCTCCGTGATCATATGGATGACTTTGAATTAATTTTTAATATGCTAGGAGAAAAAGTGACGACTGAAATATCTACGCAAGAAAAACCAAATACATTTATTAAAAATAAGATTGTAGCAAAAAGAGGAGGCAATGTTGCGGGTAATGCCAGAAAGCAGACGGAAAAAGAAATTGGTAGGAGCATTGTTTCAAAGGGCAATTATTTACAAACATCAGAGAGCATTAAAGGTGGTAAAATAAAAAAGCCCCCGACGCAGACGAAACTGCATTAGGGTCCTTTTTGCAGTGATTAAATATATTATTACATAATTTATATCAATGTTAAGATTACAAACAGCAAGAAGTGATAAATCGCAATTAATAATTAATAGATTATTTATTATAATTTATTTTATATTTCTTATATTTCCGCAAAGTGCTTTGGCTCTTACGAGCACTAATTACGGTATTCCGCAGTATCAGATTCCGGATTTTGGCGGGAAAGCAAGTAGCGAGCATTATATTTTGGATGCCACTGGTGGTCCGATTGTCGGGGTGGCAAGTAGCACTAACTACGGTTTAGACACCGGCTTTCCATCGGTTACTGGCGGGACGATTACACTATCTCTAAATTCGGGGACTGTTGATATGGGTGACTTAAATCCGGGAACGCCAATTACAGGGCAAACAACCGCTACTGTTGCTACTGATTCGAGCGCCGGCTACAGCGTGGCAATCGAAAAAAACCAACTGTTAACTCACTCAAATTTAACCAATACGATAGCCGATATTGCCGGCACAATTGCCTCGCCGGCGGTTTGGAGCGGGACAGGTTTTGGTTTTACAGTTTCAAGCGCTACTAATTTGGAAGCCAAATGGGGAAGCGGATCAAATTATGCTTTAATCCCAACGCAAACCGCCACAACTTTCCATACTACCTCACAAGCCATAAACACCCCGGACGCTACGGTAATTGACTACAAATTAGACACGGCGTCTGCTCAACTTGTTGGTGATTATACTAATATTGTGGCAATTTCGGCAACAGTGCTACCGTAGTTCATTTATCATTTATCATTGATCCCCGTCTGCAGTGACACCTCCCCCGTGTCATCTCGAGCGAAGTCGAGAGATCCCTTGACTTGTTAGATGATTGCCACGCTTCACTCGCAAAGACAGGGTTTAAGGGATTCCTCCGCTCGTTACACTCGGTCGGAATGACATTAGGGAGGCACTCGGTCGGAATGACAGAAGGGAGGGTAGATTGATGTATCAAACCTAGACCCCGAATTTGACACTACGGCGAAAAATGAAATTTTCTTGCATTTTGAACTAAGATTTGGGAAGATACAAGTACTTTAATCTCAAGGGGGTTAGGCACATGAACAAAAAGGGTTTTACCCTGATCGAGCTGTTGGTTGTCATCGCCATTATCGCTATTCTGGCGGCGATCCTGTTCCCCGTTTTCGGACGGGCACGGGAGAAAGCCCGCACTGCCAGCTGTGCCAGCAATCTCAAACAGATCGGGTTGGCAATAATGATGTATTCGCAGGATTACGACGAGTTATTGCCACTTGTCTGGCTCGACGACAACGGCACTGCCGGGTATCAAAGCGGTGATTCAACTTGGGCGGAATTGATCCGCCCGTATGTAAAGAACAGCCAGATATTTAAGTGTCCCAGCGCTTGGGGAGATGACGAGGCGTTGGTGTATCACTACGGTGTAAACAATGCCAACTATGGTACTGGAGATTCATTGACTCCGCCAATTGGTCAGCCGGAATCGGCACTTGTTGGAGATCCGAGTCGAACTTTTTTGGCGATGGATCGCAAAGCCGGTGTTTTGGCTACCCCCCAAATCGCATGGGAAGATTCCAGTGGTCGTTGGGGATTTTCTAACTTCACTGACCGTCACAATGGCGGTCTCAACATCCTTTACTGCGATGGTCATGTCAAGTTTGACCGTCGCACCCGAATCGCCTCGTCTTCGGCGACTTCCGATTGGACTATCGAAGACGATTAGTCAACCCCTCCCCGATTTCCCCGTTTGCCAGCGCAAGCACCTATTGCGCTGGCGATTTTTTTGCTATAATAAAACAAACATAATATTATACACAATGAAAAATTTTATTTCTTTGTTACTGGTGCTATCTTTATCCTTGATTTTTATCAGTGGCGAGTTTAATGTTGCTCATGCCGCCTCACTTTCCAGCGCTTCGGCAACTTTATCTACACCGGCGGCGAGCGCCAGTTCCGTCACCTATACCATAAATTTTTCCGGAGTTACCGTTTCAACCATTAAATGTATTAATGTCAGGTTAACCACTGTTTTAGGTTCAAACAGCAAACCGACTGGAATGATTATTACCTCGGCGGCGCTGGATGCGGCTTCAGATTTTATACCGACTCCCGGATCTTGGGGCATTTCTAACAATAACACGACCGGCGTGTCTTCTATTACCTACGCAACCGGCGAAACGCCGGCTTCCGCCAGCAATCGGACAGTGGTTTTAACCGGTATTACCAATGGCTCAACCGCCAATACCACCTACTTTGCCGAGGTTGATACTTTTAATAATACTGATTGCGCATCCAGCGGAGTTGACAGCGGAGACACTACCTTTGCTTATACAACAGGAGTAACTGTTTCAGCGACTGTTAATCCGACTTTGACTTTTACTGTTGACTCAACCACTTGTTCATTAGGGGTTTTAACTACATCAGCGACTGGGTCTTGCTCACACACCATGACGGCGGCAACCAACGGTACTAGTGGATATACGATTTCTTATATCGCTGGCAACACTTTAACAAATGCCGATTCCGACACAATTTCTGCTATCGGAGGAACAAAAGCCGCCAGTTCAACTAGTAACGAGCAGTTTGGAATTAATTTAAAAGATAACGCTACGCCAAATGTGGGAGCGGAAGCCAGCGGCGGAAGTGGAGCGGCGAGTGCTAACTATGATACCGCCGATCAGTTTGCATTTAATACTGCTGGCGCCAGCATTGCCAGCGTTGCCGGTCCATCGGCTGTTACTACCTTTACCGCTTCTATGATCGCCAATGTTGCATCGACTACAGAGGCTAGTGCCTATTCAACGACGGTGACATACAATATTACTGCAACCTATTAGTTGCAGTAATAAATGCAAAAATCAAAATGCAAAAATCAAAATTACAATTAAAAAATCGAAGATATTTGTTATTTTCTAGTATGATGATTTGCATTGGGCTATTAGTAGTTGGGTCAACTGCAAAAGCTCAAGATAGTTTTGGGGTTTCGATTACGCCGCTTATTAGGGAAGTAACCGTCAAACCAGGAGAGGAAATTACTGGTACAGTTGATATTACCGACACGAGCGGTACTACTCAAACACTTTACCCACTCGTGCGTGATTTTGCACCAAGCGACGACCCAACCAGCGCTTCCCCAAAGTTTTACGAAGCGACTCCCGATGATTATGCCTATGCTCTTTCCAAGTGGGTTGGCTTTGATGAAGAGTCTTTTATGCTTGGGAGCAAGAAAACAAAAAGTATAAAATATACAATAAAGGCTCCAGCCGATGCCGAGCCGGGCGGACACTATGGGGCGGTTTTTGTTACCAGTCAAGCGCCCGATCCAACCGGCAAAAGCGAAGTAGCGATTAATGCCAGAATCGGATCGCTAATTTTGATGACTGTTTCCGGCGATATTAAAACCAGTGGCGAAATTGTATCGTTTAAGCCAAGTAAAAAAATCTACGCTAAACCGCCAGCAACGCTCAAAACTAAGATTAAGAATACCGGCAATATTCATTTAAAACCGTCGGGAGAGATTAAAATTACTGGTTGGAGCGCTACCGAAGAGAGTTTGGAGTTTAACAAAGAAGGCGGGAATATTTTGCCTGAAAGCGAGCGGGAGTTTACTAGCGAAACAAAAACTCTGTCTTGGGGCAGATACTACGCTAAAGCCGATTTGAGCTTACAATCGCCCACCGGTGACAAGTTTCCATTTACCGCTGTTGCCACTTTTTGGATAATTCCAATAATTCCAATCCTTATCGGTCTAGCAATCCTCCTCATCATCATTTTCTTCTGGCGCAAATGGCTTAAACGCCACGACCAAACATTAAAACAAGAACTCAAGAAATAGCAAGACATTTATCAATTAAACATTTATCAATTAAAAAACTATTATAAAAAGAATTGTTTATCGTCATTGCGAGCCCCTCGACTATGCTCGGGATAAACTCTGCGAAGCAATCCGCTTGTCATTGCGAGGAAGAAAGTGACGAAGCAATCTATCATAGATTGCCACTCCTTCGACTACGCTCGGGATCGCAATGACCATTTACCATTAATTTATTCATTTAAACATTTATCAATCAGAATAATTAAGATTTCAAAATCCAGAATTCATAATCTAATCCAAAATCTAAAATTAAAAATAACAATAATTCTCAATTCTAAATTAGATTATTAACTTTGAGATCTTAATTCTTAATTTTGTTCTAAATGGTCACAAATAAATGTAATTGTTCATTATTTTCTGTTATAATTAAAAGTATGAAAATATGGAGGGTGGTTAGAATCCATAAGTTTTTGATTTGGGTTATGGTTTTGGCGTTGGCGTTAGCCATTGGTTTTGGTTACTTCGCCAAGAAATTTACGACTAATGTTAAAAAAATCTCTGAGGCGGAAGGGTCGGTCTATTTTGAGAAAGCTAGAAAAGCGCAGGAAGAAGGCGATCTGCAAAAAGCTAAAGAACTCTACGAAAAAGCGCTCCAAGCTGGGGATAACGAAGCATATCTCGAAAAATATGCGCAAGTCAGTTATGGTTTGCAACAGTTTGACGATTCAATTGAGTCGTACACAAAATTGTTAAAACAACGGCAAGACAGCGCCAGCACTTGGAACTCGATCGGCAATGTCTATCGGGACAACGGCAATAGCGATAAAGCGATAGAGAGCTATCAAAAAGCCATCGCAACAGACAGCCACTATATCGTTGCTTATACCAATTTAATTAACCTCTATCTTTTGCAAGCTAATAACGAGAAAGCTAAAGAAGTATTAGAACAAGGATTAAAAGCCAACCCAAATGATGCAAATTTGGCTGGGATTAGGAAAAATATCAAATGATAACAAATGATAAATTTCTAATTAACCTAATTATTCTAATTTCTAAAAAAATCCCAAATCCCAATTTATTAATTAGTCATTTATTAGGTCAATTAGAGCAATTAGAAATTAGGTCAATTTAATTATTACTCAACTTACAATGCTAAATCATTTTCATAATTTGCGTCATCACACTACGCATAAACTCCACAATCATTTGTGCGGGCGTTGGGGTTGGTACGACCGGTGGCACAAGCATCCGGCGCACCACTATATTCATTTTGGCATATTTTTAATTTATATTTTTTCAATTTTTATTGGCGGATTATATAGCTTTTATCCGCAAGGAGCCAGCGCATCGTCCGACTACACAATTTCTACCAACACCGTTTGGTGCGACAGCGACGATCTGCCAAGCGATATTGGAACGCTAACTATCAACAACGGTGTAATTCTAAGGATGGGCGGAACAACCGGCAATGCGACCGGTGGTTACAAAGGCGGAGCGCCAACCGACGCTTGTTCTCTGGATGCGAGTGGGATTACAGTCGCTGGATCGGGTAATTTGGTAGTTAACGGAACGCTCTATGTCGCCAGCGAATCGAGTACTAACGACGATGGAGTTGGTCATACTTTTAATTTTACTAATGTGACAGTCGCCTCAACCGGTGTCATTAACGGATTCGCTTGGGGCTATCCAAATGGTTATGGAACTGGAAAAGGATCTTACAGTTCTTGCGGATCGGGAGCGGGTCATGGAGGCGCCGGGGGATCGGGTAGCGCCGCTTGTAGTTATCTACCATCTGGCGGAAGTACATATGGTGATAGCGTTAATCCAATAACCTTAGGATCGAGTGGTGGCACAGACCAAGGCGGGCAGGGCGCCGGGGGGAGTGCTATTACAATCAATTCTTTATCGGGAACAGTTACGGTCGATACGAGTGGAATTATTAGATCCGATGGTCAGTCAAGTTATACTGCTAATTCAGGTGGTGGCTCTGGAGGTTCAGTTCTTATCAACGCAAATGTTATCGCAGGTGGCGGGATTATTACAGCGCTGGGTGGATCGGCGGCTAACTCGAACGGCGGAGCCGGGGGTGGGGGGCGAGTGGCACTTCACTATGTCACCTCAAACGCCATTACTCCGAGCGTTGTCAAAGGTACGACCGGCTATGGCGGATCAAACGGGACAACCAATCTAACATCAATTCCAGCAGTCCCCTCTTTAAGTTCGCCGGCAGATGCCTCGGGATCTGGCGCAACTGGAGTGGCTTTCCAATTTTCCACCACCAATGCCGATGCCAGTAATATGCAGTATCAATTTCAAATTGATGACGACAGCGCCTTTGGATCGGTTTTTGAAAGCGCCGATCAAAGCAGTGCGCAAACCGGTTTTAGCGGACAAAACGGCGACGGTTCAACCACCTATACGACAGGAGCATCGGCTACCTATACTCTGCAGGGAACGCTCACGAACAATACGACATATTATTGGAGGACAAGAGCCAAAGCGCCAAGCGGATCTAATTCTTGGGGAAGTTGGTCAAGTAGTCGTTCGATTATTGTTAACGATCCTCCACAAGTATCAATAACTAATTCTCCAAGCCAAGATTCGAGCGGAAATATTGCAATAACTTACAATGTTTGCGACACCAACCATTCCAGCTTGACGATGAACATTCAATATACGCTTAACAATTCCGACTATGCGACCGCTCAAAACGCTGGACTTTCGGGAACAAATAGCTATGGAAGTGTAACCGGTGTTTCCAGTAGTTGCGACTCCCCTAGTTCTAAATCAGTAACTTTTGATCCTTCTGCCGATAGTAATATTCCCGCTTCTTATTATTCAGTTGGATCGGGTAATTTTAAAGTTAGAGTTCAGGCAGTAGATGGAATTGCCAATGGCACTGTTAATTCAACTGCGTCGAGCGCTTTAGAAATGGACAACGCCCTGCCGGCAACAGCGACCCATTCCTCCCCCGCCGATGGTTTTGCGTCGCAAGACAATACGCCGACCCTAACAGCTAGTGCTTATTCCGACAATACAACTATCTCGGCGGCGCAGTGGCAAGTCGATGACACCAACAATTCATTTGCTTCGTTAGTCGTTAACGAAACTGTCACCGACTCTCCGACTAATTCTTATACAACCGCAGAGCTTGGCAACGATACTTTTTATTGGCGGGTGCGTTACAAAGACGCAAAAAATAACTGGTCGGTTTGGTCAACCGCTACCAGTTTTAGCGTTGATACTGTATCGCCGGATGCGACATCATTGACGGTTTTCGACACCTCGGTTGCTAGTAGTAGTCACTACGAACATTACTTATGGTGGGTAGCCGACGACGACCCCAACTTTACCAACTATCAAGTTAAACGATCAACCAACGGGGTTGATTATACAACCGTTTCGACCATTACCGATAGTGCGCAAAATTTCTACATTGATTCCAGTTTAAATTCAACCACTACCTATTCTTACAAAATTACCATCAACGACGATGCCAACAATACCTCAACTTCAGCTGTTGACAGCAATCAACCGGCATCGGCGGATAATACGGCGCCAACAATTTCGGCGATAACCACCAGCGACACCAATTTGACTACCGCCACTATCACTTGGACGACTAACGAAAATGCCAATTCAATTGTTGATTATGGAACGACCACAAGCTATGGATCGTCAATGGGCAATGCCGGAGCTTCTGCTACTTCGCATTCGGTAATTATCACGGGGCTGTCAAATGGTACAGCGTATAAATATCGCATCCGTAGCGCCGATGCCAGTAATAATATGACGGTGGATGATAATGGCGGTGCTGGCTATTCGTTTACCACCAGCAGTGATGCGACCGGTCCAGTAATCTCGTCGGTTGTTTCAAATAATATTACCAATACAGAAGCATTAATTAGTTGGACGACTGGCGAAGTAGCAACCGGAGCAGTCAGCTATTCGACTACCACTGGGTTTGCTTACGCTACGGGGACAGCAGTTACTGGCGCAACGAGTGCCGACACTCAAACTCACACAGTCCAGCTAACGGAATTAACCCGCAATACAGTTTATTATTATTTAGTTCGTTCAACCGATGCCAGCGCTAACACCACCACTTCAGCGCAGGGAACATTTACTACAACTGGTGATGCGACAGCTCCAGTTATTAGTTCGGCGACTATCGGTTCGGTCGGACAATCTTCGGCGGTCGTTAGTTGGTTGATCGACGAACCGGCAAGCTCTAGCGTTAGTTTGGGGACGGATGCCGGTACATATTCAATAACCGGCGAGACGGATGCCAAATTAGATCGCAACCACCAAATTACAGTTTCCGATCTCTTGGCAAATACTAGCTACTATGTTCAAATTTCATCCAGCGATAGCAATTCTAATTCATCAACCAAAAATTATGGCGACGATGCCACTTTAACTTTTACTACTCAAACTGTGCCGTCAATTTCTGCCACCACCGTTAGCGCTACCACCGCTACCACCGCTACAATTTCTTGGACGACCAATATTGCCGGTGATAGTTATATTGAGTATGGCACAACGGCAAGTTATGGTTTAAGACAAGGTTCGACAATACTGGCAACGAGTCACGAAGTGGCATTGACTGGGCTTAGCTCATCAACACTTTATTATTATCGGACACGCTCCTCGGATGCTAACGGTAATTTAGCGGTTAGTGCTAGCGGAACATTTACGACCGAGTCAAGTGTCAGCGCCGATGCGGTTGCGCCAGAAATTTCTGATGTTGGACCAAATGTTTCCGTGACTGCCGATAGTGCTGTTATTACTTGGGTTACCGACGAGGGGGCAAACTCGGTTGTGCAATTTGGTACGACCAGCAGTTTGGGGCAGGAACAGGCGCTTGATGACAGTATCACTTCGCACTCGGTAACGCTCAAAGCGCTCACGCCGTCAACCAAGTATTATTTTAAAGTTCGCTCCAAAGATAGCTCTGGCAATATTGGAGAAAGCACGGTTGAAGATTTTACCACCAAAAGCAAAAGCGATATTTCCGAAGTGGCGATAACCGACATTACCTTGTCGTCGGCAATAATTGCGTGGAATACCACTCGTGCCACGACGAGCGTTCTAAATTATGGAACTTCGTCGAGCTACGGATCTTCAACTGCCGATCAATCCCTTGGCTCGACTACCAAGCACACGATTAAATTGGAAAATCTTGCCAGTGGCACGACCTATCATTTCAAATTAGCTGGCATCGATGACGACAGTAAAACGGTCGAGTCGGACGATTATATTTTTACAACCCAAACTCTACCAATAATTTCTAATTTGAAAATTAGCGAAGTTCAAGCCAATAAAACAACGATTAGTTGGGCGACCAATACTGCAACCGATGCGACTGTGTCGTATGGAAAATCGACAGCCAGCGAACACGACCAGGGCTCGAGCGATCTGTCCACCACTCACACAGTCAGTTTGATCGGTTTGGAAGGACAGACAAGCTATGTATTTATCGCCAAATCACGAGATAGTTTTGGCAATCAAGCGGTGTCCGCAACCAGTTCGTTTACCACCCAAAAAGATATTTATCCACCGGAGATTAGTTCAGTAAAATCGGAAGTTTCGACCGTTGGGCGAGGCGCTAATTCACGCATTCAAGTCATTATTTCGTGGTTGACCGACGAACCGTCCACCTCGCAAGTGGAGTTTGGCACGGGCGTTTTGGGCGCAGACTTGGGCACAAAAACTCCGGTTGACGAAACGCTCAACCAAAATCACATTGTTATTTTGCGAGATTTGATGCCGTCAACCACTTATCGCTTTAGATCGATTTCTAACGACAACGCCAAAAATACCTCCCGCTCCAGTGACTTTACAATTCTAACCCCGGAAAAAGAAGAATCGGCATTGCAAATCATCGTCAAATCACTGGAAGAAACTTTTGGATTCCTTGGCAATATTAAAGGATTGTTTAAATAATAACAAAAATCAAAAATCAACCTGCCCGCCAAGCTTCGCTCTGCACCATACGGTACGAGACTTCGCTGGCGATAGCAGGCGGGAATGACATATCAAAAAGAAAAAAGAAGAATAAATAATTTTGAATTTTACTTTGTCATTTTAAGATTTAAGATTTGCATTTTGAATTCTATATCAATATGAAAACCATCGTAATCGAAGCCCATAATTTGAAAAAAACATTCTTGGCGGGGAAGCCAAACGAGTTTACTGCGCTCGACAATGTCAGCCTTAAAATTCATTCCGGCGAGTTTGTGATTTTGTTTGGTCCATCGGGTTGTGGAAAGTCAACGCTTTTAAACTGCATTGCTGGCTTGGAAGAATTTGATAGCGGAACGGTGCATATTCGGGGCGAAAATATCGCCAAAAAAAGCGAAGACGATTTGGCGCTCCATCGGCGCACTAAAATCGGAATGATATTTCAAGAGTTCAATTTAATTAAGGGCATGAGTGTGCTGGATAATATTGCGATTACGGAACTGTTTTCTGGTAAAAATCAACGGACTCGGAGGCACCGAGCGTTGGAACTTTTGCGAGAATTTGATTTAGGTAAATACGCTAAAAGAAAACCGAGCGAGCTCTCCGGCGGACAACAACAGAGAGTGGCAATTTCTCGTGCGCTGGTTAATAATCCGTGGATTATTTTAGCCGATGAGCCGACTGGGAATTTAGATAGCAAATCGGCACAAGAAGTGATAGAAATTTTGCAAAAATTAAACAAAAGTAAACGAACAATTTTAATGGTCACGCACAATCCCGACCAGCTAAAAGTCGCCGATCGGGTGGTGTATATGAAAGATGGGAAGATTGTTAAAACTTCGTAGAAGTTTTAACAATCATTTATCATTTACCATTTATCA
>Ga0100391_1005561_pt1 | contig 11708 bp, 11 predicted proteins | sample CryGeymeta201515_FD_81541 | JGI IMG/M metagenome (GOLD analysis project Ga0100391, IMG submission 81541) | Groundwater microbial communities from Crystal Geyser aquifers in Utah, USA - Crystal Geyser metaG 2015-15 | ecosystem: Environmental > Aquatic > Deep subsurface > Groundwater | place: USA...
TCGAACCTGCTGCCTCAAGATTAGAAGTCTCGCGCTCTATCCAGATGAGCTACGGGCGCGCACCCTGCCCCGATAGCGAGGTTTACACCACAGGCCAATCGCGATTAGGCAGCGAAGATGAAACCTTTGATCGCATCGGGCACCAAGCCCCTTTCGGGCAGCGCACTCGCCAATGCGCATTTCCGCTATTTTCCTTATGTGATGGCGGCCTTTGTGGCGATCCTGCTGCTATCGAACATTGTCGGGGCCTCAAAGCCCAGCTTCATCACCCTGCCAGGCGGCGAGGCATGGGTGTTTGGGGCAGGCGTGCTGTTCTTTCCCATCAGCTACATCATCGGGGACGTGCTGACCGAGGTCTATGGCTATGCCAATGCGCGACGGGTGATCTGGACAGGTTTTGCAGCGCTGGCCTTCTATGCCTTCATGGCATGGGCCGTGGTGGCCTTGCCCCCGGCAGCAGGCTGGCCGTTCCAAGAGGATTACGAGAACGTCTTTGGCAATGGCTGGCGCATCGTGCTGGCCTCGATCACCGCCTTCTGGGTGGGCGAATTCGCCAATGCCTTCGTGCTCGCCAAGATGAAGGTGTGGACCAGCGGCAAGCATCTGTGGATGCGCACGATTGGCTCGACTGTGGTGGGGCAAGGCCTTGATAGCCTGATCTTCTATCCGCTGGCATTTTACGGGCTGGCCGGGTGGCCGCCGGAATTGCTGGTGCAGGTCGTGATCTCGCAATGGGTGATCAAGACGGCATGGGAGGCACTGCTTACGCCGGTGACCTATCTGGTGGTCAATTATCTCAAGCGCCGGGAAGGCGTTGAGGCCTATGATGAGGCGACGGACTTCTCGCCCTTTGGCGGCGAGCATATTGCGGCCGGAGGTGGCTGACGGCTGGCGGAGCTCATTCCGCCAGCAGCCAGATCAACAGATAGACAATGATGAAGCTGCCAAAGCCAAGCAGCGCGCCAGCCACGAAGATGATCCGCATGATCAGCGGATCCATCCCTGCCCATTTGGCAAGGCCGGAACACACCCCGGCAAGTTTTCCGCCCGACCGATCGAGGCGAAATTTGCGCGGGTGACTTGGGCCTCCGGTCTGCAACTGGCTCATGCCACACCTCCCGAAAGGCTCGTGATGGTCGGCGTGAAGACAGCAATCATCATCGAAAAAGTGGTGGCAGCGGCAGCAATCGCGGCCAGCAAGCGTGTGGTCGATACAGTCATGGTTTTTCCCCTTTTGGTGTTCCGAATGTCTCATCCATCCGATAACCAGCTGCTTGCAGAGCCTGTGCCAGTTTGACGAAATGCTACAATTCCGGGGCTTTCGTTCAAATTGGCGAGAGATATCGGCTTCTTCAAAACCAATTTCTGGCAAATTTTGCCAGTTTTCAGGAATGCATATTCGAGTAGCCTTGCCCGTGACTCTCGCTTAACCCTCTTCGTCCCCATGGCGCTTGATCACATCGCACTCACCACGTTTCGCAACCATGCCTCTTCGCGCCTGACGCAGACGGCACAGTTGAACCTGCTGGTGGGCGAAAATGGCGCGGGAAAAACCAATGTTCTCGAAGCCCTCTCGCTGTTTTCGCCCGGTCGCGGCCTGCGCCGTGCGCCGCTTGCCGAAATTGCCGGAGGCGATGGTGCACAAGGCTTTGCCGTAAGCGCCAGGCTCACCAGCGCCGATGGCGGCGCGCCTGTCCAGCTGGGCACGGGAGTGCTGCCTGAAAAGCCGGGGCGACGTTTGGTGCAGGTCAATGGCGCTGAAGCCAGCGCGATCAGCCTTGGTGAATGGCTCGCGGTCAGCTGGCTCACACCGGCAATGGACCGTTTGTTCATGGACAGCGCGGGCAGTCGCCGACACTATATGGACAGGCTTGCCGTCGCGCTCGATCCTGCTCACGCGCGCCATGCCTCGCGCTATGAAAATGCCTTGCGCGAGCGCAATCGCCTGCTGTCCGATCTGCGCGAGCCGGACCCGCAATGGCTGGCATCCATCGAAGCGCAGATGGCCCAGCACGGGGCGCTGTTGGCGCAGGGGCGCGCGCGACTGATTGCCGCTCTGACGCAGGAACTCGCCACGCATCCCGAACAGCCCTTCGCGCAGCCCATTCTGGAACATCTGGCCGGTGGTCCTGTGGAAGAACAGGCGCTCGCCCAGCTTTGGGCAGCTTCGCGCAAGCGGGACCGCGCGGCCTCGCGCACCCTGGCAGGGCCGCATCGCGACGAGCTGAAAGTCACCATGGCGGGCAAGAACGCTGCCGCCGCGCAATGTTCCACTGGCGAGCAGAAGGCGATGCTGATCGCGATTACGCTTGCGCATGCAGGGCTTGCCGCAAGCGGGCGGCCCGGGCTGCTTCTGCTCGATGAAGTGGCCGCGCATCTTGATCCCTTGCGCCGCGAAGCGTTGTTCGCAAGGCTGCGCGACACCGGCACCCAAACCTGGCTGACGGGCACAGAACCGGCGCCCTTTGCCGACATCCTTGGCGAGGCAGCCTGCTGGAAAGTGAGCGCCGGAACGCTCGGGCGGCTTTAGAGCACGCCCGGTTACTCGGCCTCGGCCTCGGCTTCCGGCAGGGCCGCCACCACCGTATCGACAGTTGCGGAGACCCGCACTTCGATCCCCTCTGCTGTGGGATGAATCCGATCAGCCATGTTCAGCTCGGGCCGCTCATAGATCGATTCGAGGAAAAACGGGTAAAGCGCTGCGCCAAATTGTTTGGCAAGCTGGGGATAGAGCGCATCGAACGCCTGCTGATATTCCGGGCCATAATTGGGCGGTGCGCGCATGCCCATCAGCAGGACCGGAAGCTCGCGCTGCGACAGTTCTTTCAGAATGCTTTCCAGATTGGCACGTGTCTGATCGGGCGAGATACCGCGCAGCAAATCATTCCCGCCAAGCTCGACGATCACGAGATCAGGCGCCTCGCCAGCATTATCGAGCACAAAGGCAAGCCGTGCAAGCCCGGCGGCGGTCGTATCGCCGGAAACTCCGGCATCGATCACCCGCGCATTGATGCCGCGCCCGCGCAAGGTCGCCTCAAGCTTTTCGGGATAGCCATCGTCCTCATCGACCTGATAGCCGGCAAACAGGCTGTCGCCAAAAGCAAGAATGGTCTGCTCCGGCCCCATCACCGGCAGCGCCTCTTCAAGAGCGGCCTGCGGTTCCGCCACGCCGGGGGACTGATTGCCGCAAGCTGCCAGCAGCAGCGCCAGTGCGCCTGTCGACCAAATGCGCATTCTCATCGTTCACCACCTTATGACTGCCTTGCCCTGCCCACCTAGCTATGCCATCGCGCGGCTGTGACAAGTCCATCTGCAAACAGTCCCGTCATTTCCGTCCAGAATCTGCGCCTTACCCTTGGTGAAGGCGCGGCAGCGGTGGAGATTTTGCGCGGCATCGATCTGATTGTGCCGCAGGGCGAAACGCTCGCCCTGCTCGGGCCTTCGGGAAGCGGGAAAATCTCGCTCATGGCGGTTCTCTCCGGCCTCGAACGCGCCAGCAGCGGCGCGCTCAGCGTGGCGGGTGAGGATTTCATCGTGCTGGATGAAGATGCGCTGGCCAGGGCGCGGCGCGGCCGGATCGGAATTGTGTTGCAGGCCTTTCACCTTTTGCCCACCATGACCGCGCAGGAAAATGTCGCCACGCCGATGGAGCTGGCCGGAAAAGGCGATGCCTGGGAGCGCGCCGCTGCCGAACTCGATGCGGTTGGCCTTGGCCACCGGCTGACGCATTATCCAACGCAGCTTTCCGGCGGCGAGCAGCAGCGCGTAGCCATTGCCCGCGCCATCGCCCCGCGCCCGCCGCTGATCTTCGCTGACGAGCCGACCGGCAATCTGGATCACACCACCGGCGAGAGCATCATAGACGTGCTCTTCACCCGCCGGGCCGAGACGGGTGCGACGCTGATCATCATTACCCATGACGAACACCTCGCCGCCCGCTGCGACCGGATCGTGACCTTGGGCGATGGCCTGATCGTCAGCGACCGCAAGGTGGGTTGATGCCCTGGAGCACGGCCTGGCGCATCGCGCGGCGCGACCTCAATGGCCGCTTTCAGGGCTTGCGCCTGCTGCTGGTGTGCCTGTTCCTTGGTGTCAGTGCCCTCGCCGCAATCGGCTCGCTGACTTCGGCCATTCGCGGCGAACTTGGCCAGCAGGGGCAAGTGCTGCTGGGCGGCGATCTCGAAGTCGAAGTGTGGCAACGCGCGCTCAATGAAGAGGAACTGGCCTTCCTGGAGCAATATGGCACGGTTTCGCCCGGCTATCGCCTGCAGGCCATGGCAACGACACCCGAAGTGGCCGTCCCGGTCGAGTTGAAGGCGGTCGATACCAATTATCCGATGTATGGCGCGTTGACGCTCGATGGTGGCAGCACCTTTGGCGCGCCGCCACCCGGGCAAGCCTTCCTCGCCCCCGGCGCGGCAGAGCGGCTCGGGATCGGGCCGGGCGAGAAGTTCACGCTGGGCACGGTTGAACTGATGGTCGCAGGGATCATCGAAGATGAACCTGATCGGCTGTCCGAAGGATTTGCCCTCGGGCAGACGGTCATCGTTGCGCTCGATACGCCGGAACGCGCAGGGCTTGTTGTTCCTGGCTCCATGTTCCAGAGCAAGACCCGCGTCGCCTTTGCGGGCGGTGATGACCCGCGCGATGTGCAAGATGCCATGGAAAAAGCCTTCCCCGGCTCGGGCTATGATTTCCGCACGCGTGACCGCGCATCGCCGGGCGCAGAGCGATTTGTCGGGCGAATGGGCGAATTTCTCACGCTGGTCGGGCTGGCTGCGCTGGTGATCGCCGGGATCGGCATTGGTGGCGGGGTCAATTCCTATCTGGAGGCGCGCCGCAAATCGATTGCGACCCTGAAAATCCTTGGTGCGACATCGGGCGATATCACCCGCATCTATGCCTTGCAGATCGGCATTGCTGCCTTGGTCGGAGCAGGCATTGGCGTGCTTGCAGGGGTAAGCGTTACGCCGATCCTCGCGCGCTCTCTGGGAGAGCTTCTGCCGGTCAATACCGATCTGGTCTTTGATCTTCTGGCCCTGCTGCGCGCGGCGGCATTCGGCTTGCTTGTCGCGCTGGTCTTTGCCGCGCCGCCATTGGCGCGGGCGCGCGAATTTCCCGCAATGGCCCTGATGCGCGCGGGCGTATCGCCGCTCAGGCGTGAATGGCGCTTGGCCGCATTGCCAGTGGCCGGCGGGCTGATCGGGATTGCCGCGCTGGCCCTTGTCGGCTCGCCCGATCCGCTGTTGTCGGCTGGTTTCCTCGCCGGAGCGGCCGTGCTGCTGGGCGTGCTGGCGCTGCTTGGCTGGGCCATCCGCAAGGCAGCGGCCAAGGCGCCCCGCCCGGCCAATCCGATTGTCCGCGCAGCGCTGGCCAATATGCACCGCCCCGGCGCAGCGACCGGCGCGCTGGTCACCGCGCTTGGCTTTGGCCTTGCCGCCTTTGTCCTGCTGGCCGCGATCCAGACCAGCCTTGATGGCAATATCCAGCGCTCGGTGCCTGAGCGCGCGCCCGATTTCTTCGTGCTCGATGTGCCCAAGGGATCGCTTGAGGAGTTTCGCAGCCTTGTCGCGAGCGTTTCACCCGAGGCCGAGATTACCGCCGTGCCGACTATGCGCGCGGCGGTGCTCGCCTTTGGCCCGGAAGATTCCATGCAGGTTGTCGCCGAGCTGGAGGAATTGCCTGAGGGCGCCTGGGCCTTGAATGGCGAGCGCGGGATCACTTATTCCGAGACTGTTCCGGATGGCAATGTGATTGTCGAGGGGAAATGGTGGGGCGCGAACCATTCGGGCGAGCCGCTGGTCTCGATTGACGAAGATCTGGCCGCCGCCGCCGATCTCAAGGTGGGTGACATGATCACCATCAGCCTGCTGGGCGTGGAGCGCAGCGCGCGCATTGCCAATCTGCGCCGGATCGACTGGGAAAGCCTTGGCTTCAACAATGTCTTCGTCTTCTCGCCCAATGCGGTGGCCGATGCGCCGCACAATCTGGCGGCAACCATCGATCTGCCCGAAGGCGTTGGCACTGGCGGCTTGCTGCGCGATCTGGTGAGCGCTTTCCCCAGTTCCAGCGTGATCGAAGTCGGCCCGATCCTGACCGAGGCGCGCGCCATTCTCGATCAGGTGGGCCTGGCTATTCTTGCCGCCGCTTCGGTAGCGGTGCTGGCGGGCATAGCGGTGCTGCTGGGCGCAATAGCCGCAGCGCGCGCATCACGGACTTACGACACCGTGATCCTGCGCGTGCTGGGCGCAAGCACGCGGCAATTGCTGGCGCTGCAATTTGCCGAGTTCGGTATTCTGGCGCTGGTGCTGGCAGGCGTGTCCCTGCTGATGGGCACCGGGCTGGCCTGGCTGGTGATCACGCAATTGTTCGAATTTGACTGGCTGCCCGACTGGTCGCGCATTCTGGCCGTGCTGGGCGGCGGACTGGTGCTGGTGCTGGGCTTCGCGCTGGCGGCCTCGCTCCCCTTGCTCAGGGCAAGGCCCGCGCAGACGCTGCGTTCGCTTTAGGCTTTATTCGAAGACTGTGGTCTGGCCCGGATCCTTGGGGTTCGGTCCGAAGCGGTTTGGCCCGTCAGTGCCCGGCAGGAACATGAAGACCAGAAATACCAGCCACCCGATCATCGCCAGAATGTTCACCAGCGGGATAAAGCCGGCAATGATCAGGCCGCCATACCACCATCCGGAAAGGTCTCGATCATGCAGGCGGCGCACGGTGACAGCGATCATGGGGATGAGCGTGCCCAGCCACCAGATGAAATAGAGCGTGCCGCCAATACCGATGATGATCCAGTTGGCCATGTCCAGATCAGGCGGAGTCACCGGCGGGGCGCCGGGGTCTGCCCCCATGGACTCGAAAAGCGCAGCCCAGGGCAAGCCGGCAAAGAGCACACCGATGAGCACCGCCGAGACCGCGAAATTCAGCAACTGGAACATCCAGAATTCCATCCTGCGCGAACGACCGGCAAAGTCGAAATAGCGCTTCAATGGCAAGATCATCCATTCCATGCAGTCAGGCCCTGTTGTTAAGCGTCAAACACCATCCGGCGGGGCAGCAGGTTTGCTGCCCAGCCAGATAGGCAAAAGACTTTTGCCAGTTATTCAAAGACGGTTGGATCGGCAGCGCCTTTGGGGTCCGGGCCATACTGATTGGGGCCCTGATTGCCTTCAAGACACATGAAAACCAGTAAGATGATCCCGCCGACAAGCGGGATCAGCCCGAGCAGGACGAACCAGCCGGATTTGCCCTGATCATGGAAACGGCGAACCTGGACTGCAATTCCTGGAATGATCACGCCCAGCACAAGCAGCAATGACAGCGGACCATAGGCGCCGCCGACCATGCCATCGATACCAAGCAATCCCTCAACAAAGCCGATGACCAGCGCCACGATGATCACGCCCAGCACGAACATCCAGTATTCCTTGCGGCGTGAGCGCCCCGAAAAATCGGTATAGCGCCTGAGCGGCATCAACATCCAATCCATACCATTTCCCCCGTCTCAAATGTCAGATGCGGCAAGCAACCATACTTGGCCACGGCGCGCAACAAAAAGGGGGCCGCAACGGGCCCCCTTTCCATTTATCATGCAAATTGATCAGCTCAGAAGCGCACTTTCGCCGTTGCGCCGTAAGTGCGCGGCTGATTGGGATAGGCCGAAATCGAGCCGGGCTGCGCGGGCGAATCGAACAGCGACAGGAAATACCGGTCATCGAGCAGATTGCGCCCCCAGACCGAGAACTCGAACCCCGCATCCTCGAACACATAGGTCAGCGATGCCGATAGCTCATCCACCTGACGGGTGAACTGTGCAGAGGCAGCAAGCGCCTGTGCGCGGCCGCCATCGGGCAGCGTATCATCGAGGAAGCCGGGCAGGCCATCGACGATTTCGGATTCGCTCTCGTAAGTATAGGTGCTGCGCGCGATCAGCGTATCGCCATTGCCGAGCGGCTGTGACCATTGGCCACCGATGATCACGGTCCATTCCGGGATGCCGGCCGGCGTCAGGCCCGAAAGATCGCCAACCGATGACAGCGGGAAGCTGACATAGCTGGGATCAAGCCATGTCGCAGCCAGACTCACGGTCAGCGGATCAATGGGATTGGCCGTGCTTTCAAACTCCACGCCATAGGTGCGCTGCTTGCCGGCATTGGCCAGAATGAAGCCCTGCCCGGTGAAGACATTCGACTGGAAATTGTCGATATCCTGCCGGAAGCCGGTCAGATTGGCCGAGTATTTGCCCCAATTGCCCTTCAGCCCAAATTCAATGACCTCGGAGGTTTCAGGAGCGGCAAAGCGGCTGCCCGAGGTGAGATTGTTGAACGTGGGATTGGCGGCCCGCACAGCTGCCAGATTGGCCGCCGTCGGGCGACTGTCGCGGCTCAACGAGAAGGAGCTCGCCTTGAAGCCGGTCGCATAGCTGGCATAGACATTGAGATCGGGATTGATGTCATAGGCGAGCCGCACGGTGTAGGAGAATTCCTCATCGTCCGTTTCGTTCTGTTCAATCGCGTTGGGAATGTTCACGAAGCGCGGGAAATTCTGCAAGGATTGTGCCGCGAGCAGCGGATTGACTGCCGGATTCTGATCATTGGCATTGGCAAAGGCTTGCACCTGCGCCTGCGCCCCGGCGGCGATTTGTCCGAACAAGGCAGGCTGCGCCATCTGGAAGGCGGCAATTTCCGCCTGTGTCGCCACGTTGCCGGCACAAGCGGTGGGAACATTTGCACACAGCCCTTGAGCGATTGCGCCAGGGGTGCCCTGCGCCACAATGGCCCGGTTGCCCAGCACCACCAGATCAAGGTTCGAGAAGGTGCCGAATGTCTGATAATCGGTCGTTCCGACCTTTTCGTCCATCGTGTAATTGCCGCCAAGCGTCAGCGTCAACCTGTCGGTAATCTCGAAATCGAACTGGCCGAAGATCGACAGGGCCGAGTTATCAAGCGTGAAGCGCCCGCCTTCAACCTGGCCCGCGGCAAAGAAGGTGCCGATGAACTGTGCCGGATTGCCCGACAGCGTGCCCAGCAAACCTTCCGCTTGCGTCAACGACTGGCCAAGAAATTGATTGGTCAGCACATTGCCGAAAGGACGGAAATCCCTGCCATAATTGACCTGCTGATCTTCCACGACGCTTTCGTCGAAATAATACACCCCGAACAGCCCCGTGAGCCGGTCCCAATCCGCCGCAATCCGCAGTTCCTGCGTGAAGGTTTCCAGCTTCTGCTGATTGAACCGTTCAAGCAATGAGGCCGAGGTGAATCGACATCCTGGCCGAATTCGGCTTCGGTTTCGCGGTAGGCAGTGATCGATGTCAGGGTGAAGGTGTCGTTGATATCGTAATCAAGCTGGCCCGAAATCCCGTAATTGGTCACTTCATTGGTCGAGGGAAAATTGTTGAAAACGGTATTGCCAAAGGCATTGGCAGGTGTGTTGACCTGCCCGCCGATGGCCTGAATGGCCTGGGTGAAGTTGGACGGCTGCACATTGACGACGCCGCAGCAATTCTCGTCGATACTGTCATAGTCGGCGATCAGGCGGAATTTGAGGTTCTCGCCATTGTCATACAGCGCCTGACCACGCAGGAACCAGCGGTCCTTGTCATTGGTCTGTGTGCCGGATGCGGGATCATTGTTATAACCATCGCGCTTGTTGATGCCCACCGCGCCGCTCAGCGCGAGGCTGTCACTGACCGGGCCGGTGACATAGGCCTTGGCAACCAGCGCATTGTAATTGCCATAGGACAATTCAGCGGTGCCGCCGGGCGTGAAGGACGGCTCGGAAGTGACGATCGAGATGATCCCGGCCGACGCATTCTTGCCAAACAGGGTCGATTGCGGACCGCGCAGCACTTCGATGCGGCTGACATTGGGCAGATCGCTGATCTGGGCGGAGGAGCGGCTGCGATACACGCCATCGATGAAAACACCCACCGAAGGCTCGATCCCGGCATTGTTGGCGCCATTGCCGAAGCCGCGAATGATGAAGTTGGTGTTCACCGCGCTCTGCAACTGGGTTACGCGAAGTGACGGGACCACAGACTGCAAGTCCTTGAGATCGCGGATCTGTTCACGATCAAGCGTTTCGGCAGTCGTCACGGAAACGGCAACGGGAATTTCCTGGAGTGTCTGCTCGCGCTTGGTCGCGGTAACAACGATCGAATTGCCCTGGTCAAAACCCGCTTCTTTCTGCGCGGCATCGGCGTCACCGGCGGTCTGCGCCTGAGCCATGGCCGGGGTAATCAACGCGAATGCCGCGGCGCTGCACAGCAGAGTCCGCGATAGGCCGGCAACGCCGGTGTCAAGCTTTACCATTACTTTCTCCATCTCTCTCCCTCCGCCCTTGTGTCTGTCGCCTTTGGCGGCGCCTTGCACAAAAACAGAACAACCCTTTTTTGGTTCAATTCAAATAAGGCTGCAATCAAAACGACACAATCGCCACCCGCGAAACCGTTGCGGATGAAACTGCAACTGTATCTTTGTCGCAACAGTTAGTGTTCTAACCTTTACGTAAAGGTAAGTCAAGGTCAGGTCGTATGCCGCTTGCAGGGCGCACATCACTTCGCTAGGGGGACGGAAATTTCTCGCAGGTGCAGCATCGTCGTTGCCCCTGCCTCCTACAGACCCCAGGAATTCAACCATGTCAGCGCCCCTTCGCAATGTGGCGATCATCGCCCACGTTGACCACGGCAAAACAACGCTCGTCGATCAGCTCTTCCGCCAGTCCGGCACCTTCCGCGAAAACCAGCGCGTGGAAGAACGCGCAATGGATTCGGGCGATCTGGAAAAGGAACGCGGGATCACGATCCTTGCCAAGTGCACCAGCGTGGAATGGCATGGCACGCGCATCAATATCGTCGATACTCCCGGACACGCCGATTTCGGCGCTGAGGTGGAGCGCATCTTGTCGATGGTCGATGGCGTGATCCTGCTGGTCGATGCGGCTGAAGGGCCGATGCCGCAGACCAAATTCGTCACCGGCAAGGCGCTCGCACTGGGCCTGCGCCCGATTGTGGTGGTCAACAAGATCGACCGGCCCGATGCCCGCCCGCAGGAAGTGCTCGACGAGGTGTTCGATCTGTTCGCCAATCTTGATGCCAATGACGATCAGCTCGATTTCCCCTCGCTATGGGCCTCGGGCCGCGATGGTTATGCCAGCGCGGACGAGACCGCGCGCGAGGGCACGCTCGATCCGCTGTTCAAGATGATCATCGATCATGTGCCTGCCCCCGATCTTGATCCCGATGCCGATTTCGCCATGCTGGCGACGCTGCTCGACCGCGACGCCTTCCTTGGCCGTATCCTGACCGGCCGGATCGAAAGCGGAAGGCTGGAAGTGGGCATGCCGATCAAGGCGCTCGATCTGACGGGCAAGGTCGTGGAAAGTGGCCGCGCGACCAAGGTGTTCGCTTTTGACGGGCTGGAACGCGTGCCGGTGCTGCATGCCAAGGCAGGCGATATCGTCGCCATCGCCGGGCTGGCCGTGGCCACGGTTTCCAACACCATTTGCGATCCCAATGTCTCGGTGCCGGTGCCCGCGCAGGAAATCGATCCGCCCACCCTGTCGATGACCTTTTCGGTCAACAACAGCCCGTTTGCAGGCCGCGAGGGCGACAAGGTGCAAAGCCGCGTCATCCGCGACCGGCTGGAGCGCGAGGCGGAAACCAATGTCGCCATCCGCGTCACCGAAAGCGACGACAAGGACAGCTTCGA
>Ga0100391_1005572_pt1 | contig 11697 bp, 10 predicted proteins | sample CryGeymeta201515_FD_81541 | JGI IMG/M metagenome (GOLD analysis project Ga0100391, IMG submission 81541) | Groundwater microbial communities from Crystal Geyser aquifers in Utah, USA - Crystal Geyser metaG 2015-15 | ecosystem: Environmental > Aquatic > Deep subsurface > Groundwater | place: USA...
GCCCATGGCGCGGCGGTGCGACAGCTCTCCGGCGATCCGGCCTTCGGCGAGACGCTGGCGCTGAACTGGCGCATGGCCGAACTTCCGCCGCGCCATCGCGCCATGCTGGGCTTCGCCGAAAAGACCGCCGAGGCCAGCGCGCGGATCGTCGAGGCCGACCGGCAGGCGCTGCGCGACGCGGGGTTCAGCGACCGCGACATCTGGGACATCGCCTCGGTGGCGGCGTTCTTCGCCATGTCCAACCGGCTCGCCTCCGCCGTCGCGATGCGGCCAAACCCCGAATACCATGCGATGGCGCGCTAGCCTCGCGGCGTTGGCGCTGGCGCTGACTGCGGGCGCCCGCGCCGCGCCGCCCGCGCCGCCGCCCGGCGCCGTCGAGACCTATCGCGCGGAGCGCGGGCGCGACGGTTTCGCCCTGCCGGTGCGCCCGTTCGGCGGCGATGCGCCGGTGAACGCGCGCGTGGAGGGCGCGCTGACGCTTCAGGCGCTGCGCATCGGAAACGACGTCACCAGCCTCGGCGTCGCGCTGGCGTATCGCGAGCGGCTGGCGGCGGAGGGCTTTTCCACCGTGCTGTTCTGCACCGCGCCCGACTGCGGCGGCTTCGACTTCCGCGCGGCGCTGAGCGTGCTGCCCCAGCCCGCGATGCGGCTCGATCTGACCGACTTCACCCAGCTCACCATGCGGCGCGACACGGCTGAAGGGACGGACTGGGTGGCGGTGCTGGCCAGCGGCGCCGACGGGGCGACCCATGCGCAGGTGGCGACGGTGGAGGGCGCGCGCCCGGCGGCGCTGGTGGCGGCGCCGGGCGACGCGCTGCGGGAGACGGCGGCGGTGGAAAGCGCGCCGCCGCCCGCCGACGATCCCGGGGCCACGCTCGACCGCGACGGCCATGTGGCGCTCGACGGCGTGATCTTTCAAACCGGCGCCGCCGAGATCGCCGGGGGCGCCGAGGACGTGCTGGCGCGCGCGGCGTCGGCGCTGGCGGCGCGGGCAGATCGCGATTTCGTGGTGGTCGGCCACACCGACGCCTCCGGCGCGCTCGACCTCAACCGCCGCATCTCCGCCCAGCGCGCGGAAACGGTGCGCGCCGCATTGATCGCCCTCGGCGCGCCGCCCGAACGCCTGAGCGCCGAGGGCGCGGGCTGGCTGGCGCCGCGCGCGCCCAACGCCACCGAAGAAGGCCGCGCGCGCAACCGCCGTGTGGAGATCATCGCGCGATAAGCCGCCCGCCCGCGCCGACGGGCGCAGATTTCATGCTCTGTCCCCGATAACGGTCGGCGTGAGGCGGCGACGACGCGCTACCAGCGCCCGGTCGCCGCCGCCCACAACAGCCCGGCGCGGTTGCGAAACGCCGAAGCCTCGCCCGGACCGGTCAGCGGATCATAGTCCGCGCGCAGGCAGGCCCCGAGCGTCGGCCCCGCCCGCCAGCCCGCCAGATAGGCGGCGCGCGCGGCGGGCGGGACGCGGGCGCGCCGCGCGCGGGCGCGGCTGAGCGCCGCCAGTCCTTCGCGCGCCAGCGTCTGCGCCGCCGCGCGCGGCTCGGCGTCCGCCGGGAACGGCGCGCGGCCCGCCGCCGCCAGCGCGGGCGCCGCCGCCAGCCATGACGCCGCCCCCAGCGCAAAGCCCGCGTCCTCCGCCGGTCCGTCGCCGTCGCCCAGCGCGCGCGCCGCCAGCGCCATCAGCGCGCCGCCGGTGTCGCGCAGATAGGCGTTTAGCGCCGCAGCGTCGGCGAAGGGTTCGGCGGTCACATCCTGCGCGCGCGCGTCCAGCAACCGCTCGAACGCCGCGCGCGGCAGGTCTGCGGCGCGGATCGTGCGTGCAAGCGGCTCGGCCACCTCGTGCCCGGCAGCGCGCCCGGTGTCGAACGCCGCCGCCACCGCGTCGCGCCACCATTGCAGCCGCATCAGGCCAAGCATCGGCTCCGACACCACGCCCGGAATGCGCGCCAACTCCAGATTGAAGGCGTAGAGAGCGAACAGCCGCTCGCGCAGCGCAGGCGGCGCGGTCATGGCCGAGAGAAAACGGTCGGGGTCGCCGCGCCGCACCAGATCGGCGCAGGGGCTGAGCGGCGGGGCCGCCGTCATCCGATCCGCCCGCGCGCGCCCCCGGTCTGGGCCCGGTCGAGCAGCAGATGGTCGAGCAGCACACAGGCCAGCATCGCCTCGCCCACCGGCACCGCGCGGATGCCGACGCAGGGATCGTGGCGGCCTTTCGTCACGATCTCCGCATCCCGCCCGGCGCGGTCGATGGTGGCGCGCGGCGTCAGGATCGAGGAGGTCGGCTTGACCGCAAAGCGCGCCACGATCTCCTGCCCGGTGCTGACGCCGCCGAGGACGCCGCCGGCGTTGTTGGACAGGAACTGCGGCCCGTCCGGCCCCATGCGCATCTCGTCGGCGTTCTCGACGCCGCTCAGGGCCGCGCTGGCGAAACCGGCGCCGATCTCGACGCCCTTGACCGCATTGATCGACATCAGCGCCGCCGCGATGTCCTGATCCAGCTTGCCGTAGATCGGCGCCCCCAGCCCGGCGGGGACACCCGAGGCGCGCAGCTCGATCACCGCGCCGATGGATGACCCCGACTTGCGGATCGCGTCGAGCTCGTCGGCCCAGTCGGCGGCGGCCTGCGCGTCGGGGGTCCAGAACGGGTTGCGCTCGACCTCGTCCCAGTCCCACGCCGCAGGGTCGATGGCGTGCGCGCCCATCTGCACCATGGCGCCGCGCAGGCTCAGGCCGGGGACAAGCTGCGCCAGCGCCGCCCGCGCAACCCCGCCCGCCGCCACCCGCGCCGCCGTCTCGCGCGCCGAGGAGCGCCCGCCGCCGCGCGGGTCGCGCACGCCGTATTTCACCCAATAGGCATAGTCGGCGTGACCGGGGCGAAAGCTGTCGGCGATGGCGCCGTAGTCCTTCGAGCGCTGGTCGGTGTTGCGGATCATCAGCTGGATCGGCGTGCCGGTGGTGACGCCCTCGTAAATTCCCGACAGGATCTCGACCAGGTCCGCCTCGCGCCGCTGGGTGGTGAAGCGGTTCTGGCCGGGCTTGCGCCGATCGAGCCAGTGCTGGATCGCCGCCGCCGCCAGCGGCACGCCCGGCGGGCAGCCGTCCACCACCGCGCCCAGGGCGGGGCCGTGGCTCTCGCCCCAGGTGGTGACGCGAAACACATGGCCGAACGTGTTCATGGACATTGCGCGCGGGCCTCCCAGGGTGCGCCGCCGGCGTAAAGGCCGCGCCGCCTCAATCGAAATCTCCGCCCCCACCCCCGGTCAGGGGCCATCCGGGCGATGTGGCGGCGAGCGGTCTGCGCCCCGGCGCAGCGGCCACAGCGGCGCGCGTCGCGGCGGTGTTCACGGATGTCATCGCCATGCTCTAGCGCGCCGCCGCGCAAGGAAAAACCCTCCCGCGCGTTCTGCGCGGAAGGGTTGAGGATGGGTCGCTGTGGGAAGGTCAGTGATCGCCCTTGACCGGGCGCCACACCTTCTTGTTCACAAAATACATCAGCACGGCGAAAATGCCCAGCCAGATGATGTTGCGGAAGCCCGCCTCCTTGCGGTCCACCAGCTTCGGCTCGGCGGTCCACATCAGGAAGGCGGCGATGTCCATGGAGACCTGATCTTGGCTCGCCTCGGTCCCGTCCGAGTACTCCACGATTCCGTCGCTCACCGGCGGCCCCATCGCGATCCACGAGCCGGGAACCATGTGGTGGCCGTGCTCGTCCTTGCAACTGTCGGGGAAGCCGCCCGCCGCGAACGCGGTGTTGTAGTAGCCGCCGATGTCGCTGTCCTCGGCGCAGGCGGGCGTCTCGGCATAGCCGGTCAGCAAGGCGTGGACATACTCCGGCCCGCCGGTGCCCTTCAGCAACTGATTGATCCCGGTGCCGACCGGCCCGTGGAACCCGGCGCGCGCCTTGGCTATCAGGCTCAGGTCGGGCGGAACGCCGTCGCCGTAATACTCCGGCGTCGGGAAATAGTCGAAAGGCGCGCCGGGGCGCATCTCCTCGGGGTCGTCCTCGCGCGGGAACTCGCGCTCGGCGGCGAAGGCCTTGACCTGCTCCTCGGGGAAGCCGGGGCCGGTCTCGGAGCCGAGGTGGCGGAACGCGACGTATTTCATGCCGTGGCAGGCGGAACAGACCTCGGAATAGACCTGATAGCCGCGCTGAAGCTGCGCCCGGTCGAACACGCCGAACGGGCCCTCGAACGAGAACGCCACATCCTCGACATGGGTCTCGACCCCTGCGGCGAGGACCGGCCCCGCCGCCAGGGCGGCGACGAGAGCGGCGGCGAGGGTTGTCTTGCTACGCATCGTCATCTCCTGTGCGCCTTTCGCTCACTCGGCCGGGGTCGCGAGGGCGCCCGCGGGGCCGGGACGCGGCGCCTCGGGATGCCCGGCCGCGAAGTCCGCCTCGATCGACGCCGGCTGCGGGTCGGGCTGCTCGATCACGCCCAGCACCGGCAGGATCACCAGGAAGTAGGCGAACCAGTAGAGCGTCGCGAGCTGGCCGATGATGATGTAGGGCTGCTCGGCGGGCTGACCGCCGACCCACATCAGCACCGCGAAGTCGATCACCAGCAGCAGAAAGGCGCCCTTGAACTTGGGCCGGTAGCGGCCCGAGCGCACCCGCGATGTGTCGAGCCACGGCGCCAGCGCCAGCAGCGCGATGGAGGCGAACATCACCAAGACGCCGCCCAGCTTGCTGTCGATGAACAGCACGTCGAAGGTGATCGCGCGCAGCATTGCGTAGATCGGCAGGAAGTACCATTCCGGCACGATGTGCGCGGGCGTCGAAAGCGGGTTGGCCTCGATGTAGTTGTCGGGGTGGCCGAGGAAGTTCGGCATGAAGAACACGAACACGCAGAACGCGATCAGGAACAGCACCAGCGCATAGACGTCCTTGATCACGAAATACGGCCAGAACGGCACCGTGTCGCGCTTCACCATCTCGATCGAGTCGCGCCGGACCTCGACGCCGGTGGGATTGTTGTTGCCGGTGTGATGGAACGCCCAGATATGAACCACGGTGAGGCCAGCGATCACGAACGGCAGCAGATAGTGCAGCGAGAAAAAGCGGTTGAGCGTCGGGTTGTCCACCGAGAACCCGCCCCAGAGCCACGTCACGATGCTGTCGCCGACCAGCGGGATCGCCGAGAACAGGTTGGTGATCACCGTCGCGCCCCAGAACGACATCTGCCCCCAGGGCAGCACATAGCCCATGAACGCGGTCGCCATCATGCACAGATAGATCAGGATGCCGATGATCCAGGTGATCTCGCGCGGCGCCTTGTAGGAACCGTAGTAAAGACCGCGGAAGATGTGCAGATACACCGCGATGAAGAAGAACGACGCGCCGTTGGCGTGCATGTAGCGCAACAGCCAGCCGCCGTTCACATCGCGCATGATATGCTCGACGCTGGCAAAGGCGTTATCGACGTGCGGCGTGTAGTGCATCACCAGCACGATGCCGGTGACGATCTGGACGACGAGGAAGACCGAGAGCATAACGCCCCAGATCCACATCCAGTTCAGGTTCTTGGGCGACGGAAACGCCGCGAAGTCCAGCACGAAGGCGACGATCGGCAGACGGGAGTGGATCCACTTCTCTGCGCTCGACTTCGGCTCGTAGTGTTCCTGAGGAATGGTTCCCATGATCTCAAGCCTTGTATTCTTCGATGAGGGTGACCGTCGTGCCGTCGAAGGCGAGTTCGGGGATGTGCAGGTTGCGCGGCGCCGGGCCTTTGCGGATCCGACCCGACGTGTCGTAGTGCGAGCCGTGGCAGGGGCAGAACCAGCCGCCGAACTCGCCCTGCTGACCCAGCGGCACACAGCCAAGGTGAGTGCAGACGCCGACCATCACCAGATACTCGCCGTTCTCGCCCAGCGCGCGGTTGGAATCCTCGGCGCTGGCGGTCGGCGCGTTGCCGGAGCGCGACAGGGCGTCGGGCAGGTCAGACATCGGCGTGGCGCGCGCGGCCTCGATCTCCTCCGCCGTGCGATACCGCACGAACACCGGCTTGCCGCGCCATTTCACGGTGATCTGCTGCCCCTCGCTGAGCGCGGACAGGTCGATGTCGATGGTGGCCAGCGCCAGCACCGAGGCGCTCGGGTTCATCTGATCGATCAGCGGCCAGACCGCCGCGCCCACTGTCACCGCGCCGACAGCGCCGGTGGCGACGTAGAGAAAATCGCGGCGGGCGCCGTCTTCGTAAGTCGTGCTCGACACCTTGCTCTCCCGGTTCAAGCGCCGCGCTCTGGCGCGGCCCGATTGATAGTCTAGCGCGCTTCGCGACGCGCGCCGCACTGTTGCGGTGCGACATAGCGTTCAGGCGGGCGAAAGACGACCTGACACAGCGTCGCGCGCTGATACCCCTGCGCCAGTGCTTGCGCAACCGCCGTCGTGCGCCGCGTCCAAGGCATATAGCGGCGGATGCGCCGCCGTCACGCATGGTGCGGCGGCCCCGCCGAAGCGCGCCGCTCCAGCGCCGGATAGCGCGCCAGCAGCGCCAGCGCGCGCAACAGCAGAAAGGCGTGCAGCGCGCCCCACACGCCATGGTTGCCGAACGCCGCCGCCGCAAGCCACGCCCCCGGATAATAGACGGCGGCGGCGAGGATCATCGCGTCGCGCATGGCGCGCCCGGCCGCAGCCCCGATGAATACGCCGTCAAGCTGGAACGCGGCGAAGCCAACGGCAGGCGTCAGCGCCGCCCAGGGCGCATAGACCCGCGCCAGCGCCCGCACCTCCGGCGCCGTGGTCAGCAGGTCGATCAGCGGCCCGGAGAACGCCAGCAGCGCCGCCGACGCCGCCAGCGCCAGCGCCCCCGACCAGAGACTGGACACGACGACCGCGCGCCGCAGCGCCGCCGGGTCGCGGGCGCCGAACGCCTGCCCCACCAGCGTCTCGGCCGCGATGGCGAAGCCGTCGAGCGCATAGGCGCTGACGATGAAGAACTGCCAGAGCGCCACGTTCGCCGCCAGCGCCGCGTCGCCCTGCAGCGAGCCGAGCCGCGTCATCCAGGCGAACGCCCCGGTCAGCAGCAACGTCCGCGCGAATATGTCGCGGTTGAGCGTGAACAGCGCGCCCAGCGCGTCGCGGTGCAGGATGCGCGAAAGGTCGGGCCGCCAGCCGCGCGGCGCGATCGCCGCCGCCCGCGCGCGCGCCAGCCACAGCCCATAGGCCAGCCCCAGATACGACGCCAGCACGGTGCCCAGCGCCACGCCGTCCACGTCCATGCCCAGCCCCAGCACCAGCGTCAGATTCAGCGCGATGTTAGACAGCGACACGACAAGCTGATGCTGGAACAGCCGCCGCGTCATCTCCTGCCCCGCGAACCAGCCCAAAAGCGCATAGTTCGCCAGTTCCGCAGGCGCGCCGAGGATGCGGATGTCGAAATAGACGCCGGCCAGCGCCTCCGCCTGCGCCGAGCCCTCGAACAGCGCCAGCCCCGCCAGCCGCAGCGGCCCGCGCAGCAAGATCATCGCCGCCGCCAGCGCCAGCGCAACCGACAGCGCGCGCGCCAGCGTGTCGAGCGCGCGGGCGGGATCGCGGGCGCCCAGCGCCTGCGCCGACAGGCCGGAAGTGGCGGTTTGCAGAAAGTTGAAGCTGGAGAACAGCAGCGCAAACATCTGCGCGCCGAGGCCGACGCCCGCGAGATAGACCGCCGAGCCGAGGCTGCCGATCACGGCGGTGTCCACCGCGCCCTGCAGCGGGACGGTCGCGTTCGACAGCACCACCGGCAGCGCGATCAGCAGCACGCGCCGCCCGGTGACGGGCGCGGCGGCGCCGTCTGCGGCGCAGCTCACCTTCCGCTCAGCAGGAAATGGCCGTGCGCGGCGGCGATCGGGCGGGCGCGCTCGTCCTGCCACGCCTCGACGCGCACGTTGGCGACGCGCCGCCCGCGCCGCGTCACCTGCGCGCGGGCGTAGGCGTCGCGCGGGCGGCCTGCGCGCAGATAGTCGATGGTCACATCCACGGTCCTCGGCAACGGCGGAAAATCGCCCGCCGCGATCCGCGCCGCGCCCTCCGGGCCTGATTCCATGATCTCCCACGCCGCGTCCCAGGCGAGCTGCACGATGGCGGTGATCTCAAGGAACGCGCCGGTGACGCCGCCGTGCAGCGCCGGGATCGTCGGGTCGCCGATCAGCATCGCGTCATAGGTCAGCCTGCCGGTCAGCTCATCGCCCATGCGATCGAAATCGACGCCGAGGAAGCGGTGATAGGGCGCGCGCGCCACCAGCGCCGCCAGCGCCTCGTCGCGCCGCGCCCGCAGCGCATCGACCGGCTCGAAGCGGCTCATTCCGGCGCCCCCGCGCCGTCCACGTCGTCCTGCGCGGCGACGATCATGAAGGCGCCGGTGGCGGAGGCGACCGGGTCGGCCTCGTCTTCGTCCCACGCCACTGCGCGCAGGAAGGCGACCGAGCGCGTCACGCGATAACATTCCGCGCGCGCGGTGAGCGCCAGACCGGGGCGCGCCGGGCGCATGTAGTCGATGCGGAGGTCGAGCGTCGCGGTCGATAGCGGCCGCGACGGCGCGCTCAGCACCGCCATGCCGCAGCAGGTGTCGAGCAGCGAGGTCACCACGCCGCCATGGATCACGCCGGTCTCGGGATCGCCGATCAGCCGCGCGTCATAGGGCGCGCGCAGCGTGGCGGAGTTGTCTCCGGTCGCGACGAGCCGCAGGCCCAGCGCCCGCGCGTGCGGCAGCCCCTGCACCATCTGCGCGAACAAGCTGTCGTCCATCGCCGCCGCCCCCGGTCATCGCGTTGAGAACACGTCGCGCGCGGGTGAAGAATTGTAAACCCGTCGCGGCGTAGGCTGCCTCCAACGCAGGGGAGCAGACAAGCGCATGGACGCCACAATCAGCCGGTCCTTCATCCGGTCGCGCTATCTCGCGGCGCTGGCGCTGATCTTTCTCGGCGGCGTGGTGGTGATGGCGCTCGGCTATCGCGAGGTGACCGCGTTCCGCGCCACTTTCGACCGCTATCACAACGCGGAGGAACTGTATCACGGCGTCGCCGCAACGCTGGTCGCCACCAACGACCGGGTGAGCGCCCGATTCGAGGAACTGAGCCGCCCCGGCGCTGCGCTGGCGCGCCGGGTCGCCGCACTTGAGGCGAACGTCGCCGCCCCCGATCTCGCGGACGCCATGCCGGACGCGGCGCGCGCCGCCTTCGCTTCGTTCATCGGCATCGCACGCAAGGTGGCGCAGCCGGTCGCGGGGCCGGAGGTGGACCTCTCGCTGCACCAGTCGATTCTCTACAGCATCGCCGAGACCGAGCTTGAGCCGCAGACGGCGCAGATCGTCGCCGCGCTGGGCGACGCGCGCGACATCGCCTGGAGCCGGATCGAGACGCTGGCCTGCGGCGCGCTGGCGAGCCTCGTGCTGGCGCTGATCGCCGCCGCGATGATGATCTTTCGCCCGATGGAGCGGCACATCCTGGAGGCGCAGGTGCTGCTCGAGCGCGAGACCGCGCGCGCCCAGGCCGCCGAACGCTCCAAGGGCGCCTTTCTCGCCAACATGAGCCACGAGATCCGCACCGCGCTCAACGGCGTGACCGGCGTCACCGAACTGCTGGCGCGCACAAGGCTCGACGCCGGGCAAGCCGAATATGTCGGCCTGATGCGCGCCAGCGGCGCCGCCGTGCTGCGGCTGATCAACGACGTGCTGGACTTCTCCAAGATCGCCGCCGGCGAGATGACGCTGGAGAACGCGCGGTTCGCGCCGCGTCAGGCGCTGGTCGAGACAGCCCGCCTCGCCGCGCCGAGGATCGAAGCAAGAGGCGTGCGGATGATCCTCGACATCGACCCCGCCCTGCCCCGCTGCGCCATGGGCGACGCGGTGCGGCTGCGCCAGATCGCCGCCAACCTGCTCCAGAACGCCGCCAAGTTCACCGCCTCGGGCCGCATCGAGCTGGTGGCGGAATGGCGCGCGGCCAGCCGCACCATGGCGCTGAGCGTCGCCGACACCGGAACCGGCATCCCCGCCGACAAGCTGGACGCCATCTTCGGCGCCTTTCAGCAGGCCGACAACAGCCTGACGCCGAAAAGCCACGGCACCGGGCTGGGGCTGGCGATCTCGAGGATGCTGGCGGAGCGCATGGGCGGCGCGATCACGGTCGAAAGCGTCGAGGGCGAAGGCTCGCGCTTCACCGTCACCGTGCCGCTGGGGACCGTGCCGGAACCCGCCGCGCCGCCGCCCGCGCTCAGCGGGCGGCGCGTCGCGGTCGCGGTGGGCTGCGCGCGGCTGGCGCAGGCGCTGACGCGCACGCTGCGGGCGGCGGGCGCCGATGTGATCGACGCGGAGCGGACCGACGGCCTTGGCGGCGGCGCGCCCTGCGCCGTGGTGTGCGAGGTCGGCACCCGCGCCTGGCGCGCTCAGGCCCCCGACGCCCGCATCGTCGCGCTGTCGCCGGTCGGCGTGACGGCGCCGGACGCCGACGCCACGCTCGCCGAACCGGTCGATCCCGACGCGCTGATCGCCGCGCTGACGGGCCGGAGCGCCGAGGCCGGGGCGGCGACCGCCGCGCAATCCTTCCCCGGTCTGCGGGTGCTGGTGGCGGAGGACAACGACATCAACCAGCTGATCGCGCGGCGCCTGCTGGAGGATCTCGGCTGCACGGTCGAAGTGGTCGCGGACGGCGCCGAGGCGGTGCGCGCCACGCTCGCCACCCGCCCCGACATCGTGCTGATGGACGTCTCGATGCCGCGCATGACCGGGCTGGAGGCGACGAACGCGATCCGCCGCCGCGAGGCGGCCTTGGACCGCCGCACCCCCATCGTCGCGATGACCGCCCATGCGATGGAGGAGCATCGCGAACGCTGTCTCGAGGCGGGCATGGACGACCGCCTCGCCAAGCCGTTCCGCCCCGAGGACCTCGCCGAGACGCTGGCGCGGTGGACTGCGGGCGCCGAAGACGCGGACGGCGCCGCCCCGGCCGTCGGCGCCGCCTGAGCGCGCCTGCCCGGCGGCGGCGTCCCGCCCGTTACGCCACCTCGTGATTGGCCAGCAACTCCAGCGCCCTCACCATCGCCGAGTGGTCCCACGCCGCGCCGCCGTTGGCCGAGCAGGCGTTGAACAGCTCCTGCGCCGTGGCGGTGTTGGGCAGCGAAAGGCCCAGCGCCTTCGCGCTTTGCAGCGCAAGGTTGAGGTCCTTCTGGTGCAGCGCGATGCGAAAGCCCGGGTTGAACGTGCGCTCGATCATGCGGCCCGCGTGGACCTCAAGAATCTTCGACGAGGCGAAGCCGCCCATCAGCGCCTGCCGCACCTTCTCGGGGTCCGCGCCAGCCTTGGAGGCGAACAGCAGCGCCTCGGCGCAGGCCTCGATGTTGAGCGCGACGATGATCTGATTGGCGACCTTGGCGATCTGGCCGTCGCCCGCGCGGCCGACATGGGTGATGTTCTTGCCCATGATCTCGAACAGCGGTTTGGCGCGGGCGAAGGCTTCGTCCGAGCCGCCCGCCATGATGCTCAGGGTCGCCGCCTTGGCGCCGACCTCGCCGCCCGACACCGGGCCATCGACGTAATGCGCGCCCGCCGCCGCCACCTTCTCGGCGAACCCCTGCGTGGCGATCGGCGAAATCGACGACATGTCGATGAACAGGGCGTCGCGGCGCAGGCCGTGGATCACCGCGTCGGGGCCGTCGAACAGCATCGCCGCGACGTTGGGCGTGTCGGGCAGCATGGTGATCACCACCTCCGCCGCCGCCGCCGC
>Ga0100391_1005576_pt1 | contig 11695 bp, 10 predicted proteins | sample CryGeymeta201515_FD_81541 | JGI IMG/M metagenome (GOLD analysis project Ga0100391, IMG submission 81541) | Groundwater microbial communities from Crystal Geyser aquifers in Utah, USA - Crystal Geyser metaG 2015-15 | ecosystem: Environmental > Aquatic > Deep subsurface > Groundwater | place: USA...
CCCTATGGCACTGATTACCCTTCTTGACGCCCAGCTGGCTTTTGGGCACGTTCCCCTGCTCGACCACGCTGATTTTTCCCTTGAATGCCAAGAGCGCGTCGGCCTGATCGGGCGCAACGGCGCAGGCAAGTCCAGCATGCTCAAAATTTTGGGCGGCATGGACAAACCCGACGACGGCACCCTGCAAGTGCAGGGCAACATCCGCATCGCCTACGTGGCGCAAGAGCCGCAGCTGGACGCTGATGCTACTATTTTCGAAGCTGCTAGCGTAGGTATGGCAAGGGCTAGAGCCCTTATTGATGAATATTCTCTGGGCCATGGTGACCTCGACGCGATGCAAAGCGAGATCGAGTCGCTGGACGGCTGGAACTGGGAACAGCGCGTGTCCGAGACCCTGCACCGCCTGCACCTGGAGCCGGAGGTGTTGGTCGGCACGCTCTCTGGCGGCAACAAAAAGCGCGTGGCGTTGGCGCAAGCCCTGGTGGCCGCGCCCGACGTGCTGCTGCTCGACGAGCCCACCAACCACCTGGACCTGGACAGCATCGAGTGGCTGGAAGGGCTGCTGTGCGAGTTCAAGGGAAGCATCATCACCATCACCCACGACCGCTCGTTTCTGGACAACGTAGCCACACGCATTGTGGAACTCGACCGTGGCAAATTGCTCTCCTACCCCGGTAATTTTGCCGCCTACCTGCTGCAAAAAGAAGAGCAGCTGGCGCAAGAAGCGGTGATCAACGCGCGTGCCGACAAGCTCCTGGCACAAGAGGAGGTGTGGATTCGCCGGGGCGTGGAAGCACGCCGCACCAAGGCGCAAGGGCGCATCAACCAGCTCGCCGTGCTGCGCGCCAACCGCGAAGCACGGCGCGAGACGCTGGGCAGCGTCAGCATGGACGTGGCCAGTGGTGCGACCAGCGGCAAGCTGGTGGCTGAACTGACCCACGTCAGCAAATCGTTTGGCGACAAAAAGATCGTGCACGACTTCTCGGCCACCCTCCTGCGTGGCGACAAGATCGGGCTGCTCGGCCCCAACGGCGCGGGCAAAACCACCTTGCTCAAACTGATTTTGGGCGAGCTCAAGGCCGACCCGGCGCCGGCCAACTCGCCCGCGCCCGAACCCGGCCACAGCCCCTGGGGCACGGTGCGCCAGGGTGCGAACATCTCGGTGGCCTACTTTGACCAGATGCGCAGCGCGTTAGACCTGGATGCCACGCTGGAAGACTTCATCAGCCCTGGCAGTGAATGGATCGAAATCGGCAACCAGAAGAAACACGTCAAAAGCTACTTGGGTGACTTTTTGTTCAGCCCGGCACGCGCCAACTCCCCGGTGCGATCTTTAAGTGGTGGCGAGCGCAACCGCCTGCTGCTGGCGCGCCTGTTTGCCCGACCCGCCAACGTGCTGGTGCTGGACGAACCCACCAACGACCTCGACATTGACACGCTGGAACTGCTCGAAGACCTGCTGCAAAGCTACGACGGTACGGTGTTTCTGGTCAGCCATGACCGCACCTTTCTCGACAACGTGGTCACCAGCACCATTGCCTACGAGGGCAACGCCCATTGGCGCGAGTACGAGGGCGGCGTGACCGACTGGCTGGTGCAAAGCAGACGCGCCAGCGCATTGGCAAAAAATAACAGCAAAAATGGCATGCAGACCTCTAAAAACAAGGGCGAGCAGCTATCTAATAAAGAGCAAATAAACGCTGCTGATGTGCCCTTAAACACGTCCGTCAACAAGGTCACCAGCGCCGGTGCGCCGCCGCCCAAAGCACGCAAGCTCAGCTTCAAGGAGCAACGCGAGTTGGACACCTTGCCGGCGCTGATTGCCAAGCTGGAGGCCGAGCAACAGGACATCAATGCGCTGCTGGCCGACGGTAGCCTGTATGCGGTGGACAACGCCCGGGCCCTTAAACTGGCCACCCGCAGCGCCCAGATCGATGACGAATTGATGACCGCGCTGGAGCGCTGGGAGGCTCTGGGCGGCGTGTGATTTAATCCAAATCATGCTAAAAAACTTGAGATGGATCATTGTGTTGTGCTGTCTCAGCAGCGCGGCAGGGGCTTTGGTCATCCAGGCCGATACCAATCTATGGCAGGCTTTCTGGCAGCACTACCAACACGAGATTGAATTAGCGAGCGTGCTGGTGGCTGCTTTGGTGGTGGCGCTGATGGCTTATTTGTGGCGCAGCAACCGGCTGTTGAGCGAGCTTACCGACCTCAACCGTGACGCACAGACCTCGCTGGAGTTGACGGCGGCGGTGTTCAACAGCCAGGTGGGTTTGATCGTGACCGACGAACACGCCTGTATTCAACGCGCCAACCCGGCCATGACCAGCATCCTGGGCTACACCGAGCCGGAGTTGAAGCAGCAGTTCACTTTAATTTTGCGCGGCGCGGGCGTGCTGCATGGCACCATCCGCCGCCTCTGGCAAGAGGTGCAAACCGCAGGCCGCTGGCAAGGGGAACTGCTGTGCCGCCACAAAGATGGGCTGGACGTGCCGTGCATGGTGACCATTGCCAAGGTGCAAAACGGAGCCATTGGCTTGAGCGGGTTTGTGGGCTCGTTCACCGACATGTCGGTGCAACAAAAAGCGCAGGACGAAATTCGGCAGTTGGCCTACTTTGACCCGTTGACCCAGTTACCCAACCGTCGCATGTTCATCGAGGCCTTGCGCACCACCATGCGCCAGGCGCTGCACAACGGCATCCTGGCGGGGGTGATGTTCATTGACCTGGATCATTTCAAAAATCTCAATGATGCCCATGGGCACACGGTGGGCGACCAGCTGCTGTGCCGCATCGCGGAGCGGCTGCTGTTGCTGCTGGAGCCCAACGACATGGTGGCGCGCTTGGGGGGTGATGAATTTGTGGTGATGTTGCCCCATCTGGACACCAGCGAAGACCTGGCCATGACGCAAGCCATGGCCAAAGCCGAGCAGGTACACCAGATTCTGCGCCAGCCGTTTGAGCTGGAGACGCAAAACCGCATTGGCCTGCATGCCATGACCCTGCGCTACACCTGCAGCGGCAGCATTGGCGTGGCCTTGTTTGGTTTGGTGGACGAGCCCCTGACCGAGGTGCTCAAACGCGCCGATGTGGCCATGTACCAATCCAAACAGGACGGGCGCAACCTGATTCGCCGCTATGACCCAGCGGCGCAACAGGCGCTGACGGCGCGTATGGCCATGAGCAATGAGCTGAACCTGGCGCTGCGCGACCGCCAGCTCAAGCTGCTTTACCAGTTGCAGGTGGACGCACAAAACCAGGCCGTGGGCGCGGAATGCCTGATGCGCTGGCATCACCCCCTGCGCGGCATGGTGTCGCCGGTGGAGTTTATTCCGCTGGCCGAAGAATCGGGGGCGATTGTGGCCATGGGAGACTGGGTGGTGCAAAGTGCCTGTGAGCTGTTGGCGCGTTGGTCTGACCAGGTGCAGCTCAGCCACCTGACTTTGAGTGTCAATGTCAGTCCGCGCCAATTTGCCGAGGCCGACTTTGTCGAACGCATCACGGCCATGTTGGCCAGCACAGGAGCCAACCCCCGCTTGCTGCGCCTGGAGGTGACCGAAGGCATCGTCATGCAGGACACCCAGGAGGTGGTTGCCAAGATGCGTCAGCTGTGCGCGCTGGGCTTGAGCTTTTCGATTGATGACTTTGGCACCGGCTATTCGTCGCTGTCCTACATCCAGTCGCTGCCGCTGGCCGAACTCAAAATTGACAAGGCGTTTGTCAATGACATTGCCACCGGTGATCGTTCAGAAGCGATTGTCAAAGCGATTGTGTCGCTGGGGCAAAGCATGGGCATCACCATCGTGGCCGAAGGCGTTGAAACCCTGGCGCAAAAAGACCGTTTGTTGACGCTGGGTTGCACCCTGCTGCAGGGCTACCTGATCAGCCGTCCGATCAAGGGTGATGCACTGGAGGCGCTGGTGCTGGCGCAGCACAGCACAACCGTGCAGAAGTCCTTGCTGGTGTAGCTGGTGTAGCGGCTACAGCTGCGCGACTGACACCCAAGCTTCAACCCCAACCATCCATTAACGTGAAACAACGCCCACAGCCGACAAGAATGGCGTGTCGTAGGGCCGACTTCAGTCGGCCATGGCGGGTTGAAACCCTGCCCTACGCAGGGCACGCGTGTTTCATGCTTTGGGGTGTCCTTGTTGAACATGGACGTTAGGGCAAGAAGTGCCGCCTAATGGATTATTTGGGATAAACCTAGATGATCAGTACCAACACCGGCGTAGCCCGAAAAAGTTCCACGTACCATTTCAGCTGCAGGCGAATGAGCCGGGTTTTGGCCAGCCCGCCAATGCCCGACACCTGCCCCACCGACAAACCAAACGCATTACACAGCAGGCTACAGCCCACCGTGACCTTGAGCCCGCTGGCAAAGAGCTGACGGTATTGCCATTGGCAGCCAAAATTCCGCGCGTACCCGCCAACTCCTTGCTTCAGTGCGGTTGCAATGCTGCGTCAAGATGAAGCATCAAAAGCTGATGATGGCAGGCATTTCTTCGCGCTTGATGTTCATCAGCTTGTCCAGGTTGCTCTGCAAAATCGTGTTGATGGCGTCGGTTTTCGCAGGTCGGCAATCCAGGCGTCAGCATAGCTTTTGCAACGCGGGTCAGCCTCCATGTGCAAGCCTGCGTTGGTGCCCGTGCCCTTGATCAGCGCGGGCATCTCCACGTGGCCAATGCCAGGGTTCTTTTTGACAATACCCGTTATGGCTTTGCTCCTGTAAATTGACAAGTGGCTTGCCGGTTACAAAACAGACTCGGGAGTAGATTCGGATTCATCATAGGCCGCCAGCGCCGCCAGCGACACCGGGCGTAACGGCCAGCGCAGTACGTTGCCGTTAATCGCCGCCGGGTCAAAGTCGATGCCGCGTTCGTGCGCCAGTGCGCTCACCGTGTGGGCGCAAAACCGGCCCTGGCACGCGCCATGCCAAAGCGCCCGACCAGGCGTAGTTCGTGTGCCGAGCCCGCCACTTGCAGCTGATCAAAGGCGCTGCGGCGCAAGCCTTCACAACGACACACCACGGTGTTGGCCGTGGGCGTGACCGGCGCGGTCTGAAACAACCGTGCCAACGCAGTTTGCGTGCGTTGCGCTGCGGTAATGGCTCGGTCGAGTGGGTCGCTGTCGCAGCGCTGACCCAAAGCGCGCACCACTTGTTGCGCCGCACGTCGGCCATCGTCAATGGCGGCGCTGGCTCCCAGTACCTCGCGGCAATCTCCCGCGTGAACGATGCAGTTGTCAGTCCGTTGCACGGCTCCAGGCAGGCCGGTGGTATTGGGTAGCAAGCCATCATGCAGCGCCAGGTGCTTCACGGTGTATTGGCGCGTCAGGCCACTGCTGTGACGCGCGTTGATCCGCAAACCGTCGGCCACCGTTTGCACCGATTGCACTTGCCAGCCGGTCAGGTAAGGAACCCGCGCACGCCACAGTTCACGGGCATATAGCATGGCTTCTTGCACATGGGGCCAGCTGCGCAGCGCATTGAACACCGCGCGGCCTTGCCACCAGACCGCTGCCAGCGGCTGGGCATGCTCGAGCACCGCCAATGGCGGGTTACCTGCTGCGGCCAGCTGTGCAGCCAACGCCAGCAGCAAGGGGCCGCTACCCGCCAGCAATATCTTGCCCTGCGGCGTTTGCCCAGTTTCCTTGAACTGCACCTGCATGCCACCGGCAGTCACCACACCGGGCAGTTCCCAGCCTTCACGCGGGAGTACGCGCTCGACCGTGCCCACCGCCACAATCACGGCCTTGGGTCGCACGCTCTGCACCCGACCCAGGCTCCGGTTGTCGATCAGAAAGCGGCCATCGCGATCCACACCGATGAACACCGACGAAAAAAGTGGGCTCACCCTTGCTTGTGCTTGTGTATAGGCTTGCATCAGCGCGTCACGACGGCGGCGATGGTGTTCGGGCATCAGCAACACATGGCTGCCGTCACCCACATGGCGACGATAAATCGCGCCACCCACCTGGTCGCGCTGTTCCACCAGCAGACTGGTCAGACCCCAACTTGCCAATTCGGCTACGGCGGCCAGCCCAGCCGGCCCGGCACCGATGACCAGCACATCGGCGCGTGTCATGAACTCACCCCGGCTTCGACCCTTTGCGGCTGCAGCGCCGGACTGAGTCGCATACCCTCTTGCGCCAACGTCAGGCAGGCCTCGACCGGGCTGGCATCGTTGACCGACACCAGACACGCCTGGCAGGTGCCGATGCCGCAAAAATAGCGCCCGTGCAGGCCACCGACCGCAGCGCCCAGATCGGACAGCCCGGCACGCTGCAATGCCGCCGCAATGGTTTCACCAGCGCGAAACGGCACGGGCTGTGAACACCAGTAAAAATGCAGCGCAGCAGTTTCAGACATGGATTGATTTGGGCAAATATGTCAACAACGATAACAGATCACTCTGGCTCCATGTTGCGGATTTACCCGTGCAAAAACCATCAGGTAACTCAGTTGGCCTGGCGCACTGACACAGCACCAAAGCGCCCAGGGTTAAGCGCAGACACATCAAAGTGCGGAGTTTGATCCAGCACCATGTCGGCCACAGCAGAGCCGATCACCGGTGCCAGGCAAATGCCATCGCCCTCCATACCCGTGGCGATAAACAGACCCGGCAAGGTCGGGTGGCGGCCGACAATGGGCAAGCCATCCTGGGTACCAATGCGAATGCCGGCAAAGGTACGGATCACCCGTTGGCGCGCCAGCGCCGGGTACACCGCCATTGCCTCGCGCAACAGGGTGGAGACGGTCTGCACATCAGTCTGTCGGTCGGCAAAACCAGTTTCCCGGCTGCTGCCAATCAAAAACTGGCCTGTGGCGAGCGGATCAATGACCAGACTGGTGCTACTTTGTCCCAGAACCATGCGCCGTTTGGCGGCCAGATAGCCGGCCGACAACAACGGCCCACGCAGCGCAGCGCCAGTCAATGAAGCGCGGTCGGTGACGACCAACTGTCCTTTGCGTGGTATCAAAATAGCTTGAAAGCCTGACAATGAGCCACTGCCGAGTCCTGCGGCGACAACGACGCGATCGGCCACCAGGGTTCCGCTGGATGTGACCACACCGACCACCTTGTCGTCCGACAGTGCTAGCCGCAATACGGGTGTGTTGCGCAACACTTGAGCGCCGCTGGCCTGCAGCAGTCGGTCGACCACCTGGTAACCCAGCGCATGCCCGTCATCGGGCACTTTCATGCCGGCCAGCACATGGCGCCCCAGGCCGGGCACGCGTTGCATCAGCTCGGCGTGCGTGAGCGGCAGAATGCGTTCACCCAGCTCCATCAAGTCCGACCCCTGGTGCGCAATCACCGCCACTTCTTCGTCAGTGCGGGCAAACAGGTAGGTGGGGCGCGGGTGGTAGATGTCGCGCATGATGCCCTGGTCGACCCACTGCCCATAGAGCGTGCGCGCCTCGCAGGCCAGCGCCATCATCGGCCCCGGGCGCTTGCTGGCCACCGAGATCGCCCCATCTGATGCCCCCGAAGCGCCCGCTGCAGGTGCCTGGGCCTCCAACAAGGTCACCCGGACACCGACACGGGTTAAATAATACGCAATGGCTGCGCCCACAATGCCCGCACCCACGATGATCACGTGAGTTGTTGTGTACGCAGGAGAGACAGGTGGCGTGTGCAAGGTTCAAAAAAACAAGGTGATCTCAACAACAAACGACCTGAGACGTGATCTTTTGGAGACTGTCACGATGTTGTGACTACAACTGAGCCAGCGGGAGCTGGCCAGCGGTTTCGTCGGCCTGTATCAAGGCAATCAGTTCGCCCAGGTCGTGGTCTAGCCGCTGCAACGTGTTGGGACTCAGTTGTGCCAAAGCGACAGGAAGAACCCCCTCAAATGGCCCAGGTACCGTTTGGAGCAAGTTCAGCGCCTTGGGCAATATCTGCAGGTGCACATGGCGTTTGTCGATGGCATCTTTTTCAACCCCGATCAGTTCTTTTTGCAACAAGGCCTTAACCAGGTTGCTGGCGGTGGACTGGTGCACGTCCATGCACCTGGCCAGTTCTCCCATGCCAATGCCGGGTTGCTCGTGAATCACGCTCAGCGCCCACACCTGCGCGCCGCCTAAGCCGACTTTTTTTTCAACCTGCTGAAAATGGCTGCGAATAGCGTTGAACACCACCCGAAAACGGCGTAACACCTGAGTGGATGAGCTCGACGATGCGTTGTTTTGGCGTGGCATAAAGGACGGTGAAATGGATGCTATGGGCAGCATCATAGAGCCAACCGTACCTATAAAGGGATTGACACGTCGCTGAGTAGTTCATGGCGCACCATGCGCATCATCAAGTCGTCAAAGGTGTAAAACCCGTGTTCGCATTTTGCCAACTCAGTCAGCACAAAGGCCACGCCGGTGCCAAAAGCGCGCCGTTCGATCGAGTTGTGAATCAAACGCACAGTCTGGTACGGAAAGCCAAAAATCACTTCATGGTGACCCACAATGCCGCCCAGTCGCAGCGAGGTGATGCGGTTTTCATCCACATCGATACTTTGTGCAATTTTTCTCGCAGTGCCCGAAATTTCTGGTTTTTCCCGAAAGTGCTGTTCAACAATTTCAACATCGGCAAAGGGCGCGATGGTGCGCAACAGCCGCGCGGCCAGAATCAAAAAATTGATACCGACCGTCATGTTGGGCGAACACATCACACGTGCCTGTGTGCCAAGGGAGCGTGCATAAACCATGTCTTCTTCGCTGTAGGCAGAAATGGCGCTCACCAGCATCAAATCGCGCTGGCGCACCTGTTCGCCATACAAGTGCAAACTCTCCGGTTTGGAAAAGTCCACCAAGGCCTCAACTGGGTGGGCATCAAGCCAATGCGCCCATCCGGCAGGACTGTCCAGGGCGACCGATGGCAGACTGACTTGAGGCGTGATAGCAATGCTTGTCCCTGCCTGATGGCGTGCAATCCAGCACAATTCATAGCGTGGATCGTCCAGCAGCACTTGGGCCACCGCTTGCCCGGCCTTGCCAAAACCTACCAACCCAATTTTGATCATGATGTCCTTTTTTGTAATGACCGTGGTGCTTGACCAACATGTGCACATCACGTAAAGGTATTATTCCTTAAATACATTTGCAGAAATACAGTTTGCACACACAATCTACTTTGACATCGCCTTTCAACACTTTCTGTTGAAGCGTGCTCAAAGATACATGAATTCCAACATCAACAGCGATGAAATTCTGCATGCTATCCACGACCAGGTGGTGGACTGGCGCGCTTGGACTGGTCGTGCGTTGGTGCTGGCTTTTGCGGCGGCAGCGGGTCTGACCGTAGTGGCCTTCACCTGGATGACCGAGCGTGCCTTTGAGCTGTTTGAGCAAATGCAACAAGGCTATTGGTGGAGCCCATTGCTCTGGACACCCCTGTGCACCGCCGCCATTGTGTGGGTCATGCGCCGTTATGCCATGGGCAGCGCTGGCTCCGGCATACCGCAAGTGATGGCCGCGCTGGATGCCAGTGTGAGCCCGGCCAACCGCAGTCTGTTTGTGTCGCTGAAACTCACGCTGGCCAAAATGACGTTGTCCACCTGGGGGCTGCTGGCGGGCTTGTCGCTCGGGCGCGAGGGGCCATCGGTGCAGATCGCCGCAGGCGTTATGCACCATGCGCGGCGTTGGTTGCCCGATAAGTCCCAGGTCTCTGAGCATGGCCTGATGATGGCCGGCGGAGCCGCTGGTATTGCAGCGGCCTTCAACACGCCGCTGGGTGGCGTGATGTTTGCCATTGAAGAACTGTCGCGCAAACCCGAACAACGTTCCAGCGGCCTGCTGCTGGCGGCCATTGTGTTGAGCGGTTTGATGGCGGTGTCGATCTATGGCAATTCAACTTATTTTGGTGTGATTCGGGTTGAGAACCTGGGTCTGGCGCTGCTGCTGCCGGGTTTGCTGGTGGCGCTGCTCAGTGGTTTGGCGGGCGGCTTGTTTGCACGCGTGTTGCTGGTATCGATCCGGGGCCAGTCTGGCGACCGCTTTAGCCGCTGGCGTTTGCGTTCCCCGGTGGCGTTTGCAGCGGCCTGTGGTCTGGCGGTGGCGGTGATTGGGCTGGTCAGCCACGGCCACACCTTTGGCACCGGCTATGCCCATAGCCGCGCCATGCTGGAAGGCAATAATGACACCGAGCCGCTGTATGTGCTGTTGAAATTCATCGCCACCTGGATCACCGCCTGGGCTGGTGTGCCTGGTGGTATTTTTGCGCCGGCTTTGTCAATTGGCGGCGCATTGGGCAACGACATCGCCCAACTGCTCAGCTACCCCAATGCGCCCACGCTGATCGCGCTGGGCATGGCCGGGTTTCTAGCGGCGGTGACGCAAGCGCCACTCACCTCGTTCATCATCGTCATGGAAATGGTGGACGGCCATGGCCTGGTGCTGAGCCTGATGGCCACCGCCATGGTGGCCAGTGGGGTGTCACGCTTGCTCAGTGTGCCGCTGTACAGCGCGCTGGCACAGCTGCAATTGCAGCGCCTGCCCAAGGATTCGCCCGCTCAGCCTGGCGGCCAGGCATAAAAAAGGAGTCCCGAAGGACTCCGAACTCGCTTGCTGCTCTGATCGCTAAACAAGAACAACAACTTGCATTATATTTGATCAAATGCAATGCAAGTCCAAGGGATATCCCTTGCTTGGACAAGTTCTCATTTTTTTGCGCGCCTCAACGCAGCAGCAAGGTCGGCAGCTTGGCCGAACGCAACAGCTCAGAGGTTTTGCTGCCAAACAGCCAACCGCGCCAGGATGAATGGGCATAAGCGCCCATGATCAGCATGTCGATGCCTTGGTCTGTCACGGTTTGTGCAATCACGCGCTCGGTGTCGCCGGGCAGCAAATGCGGCACCACATCAAACCCGGCGTCAGCCAGCATGCCTTGCGCCCAGTCCAGTTGTTTGGTGGCCTCAGGGCTGGGTTGGCCCGACATCAGCAGATGCACCGGAAGTCCTTTGAACAGCGGGCTGCTGGCCACCATCTCGACCCCGCGACGGGTTACAATGCTGTCGTCAAAGGCAATCATGACGCGCTTGGGCTCGGTAAAACCTTCGGTCACCGTCAGGATGGGTTGGTGCAGGGCACGCACCACTTGTTCCACGTTGCGACCCAGGTCACGCTGCGTCACTTCAGCCGATTCGCCGCGTCGCCCCAACACAAACAGCCGCACGTCGTCTTCTTGCTCTACCAGCGTGTCTTGCAGACGGCCATGGCGTTGCCGGGTGTCGATGTGCATGATGCCGGCCGCTACGGCGCGTTCACGCAAACGGTGCAAAAACAGCCGGCCCCTTTCACGTTCAGCTTTGCTGCGTGATTCGTCTTCTCGGGACAACTCGGTCAGCAAGTTTTCTTGTGAATCAATGCCAATGGCGCCACTGTGGTCGCTGCCGCTACCCAGCTCCGGGTGTCGCTCAATGGTGTGCAGCAGTTCCAGCGGCGCGTCCATGCGTTTGGCGGCCCAGACGGCGTAATCGGTCACGTGGTCAGCAAAATGGGATTGGTCGACGCAGGCCAGTACTTTGTCTTGTTCAATCATGATCTTGGATTCCTCAGTTGACCGCTTGTTTTCTTGAATAAGGGCTCGTAAAGTAATAAGTTGGACATTTTGACGGCCAGATTTGGGATGCAGTGCTAGGCGCAAAACGCGCCGTTTAGCTCTGCTAAACAAGCGATTTGCAACGACGCAATGCGCCCAAA
>Ga0100391_1005581_pt1 | contig 11677 bp, 14 predicted proteins | sample CryGeymeta201515_FD_81541 | JGI IMG/M metagenome (GOLD analysis project Ga0100391, IMG submission 81541) | Groundwater microbial communities from Crystal Geyser aquifers in Utah, USA - Crystal Geyser metaG 2015-15 | ecosystem: Environmental > Aquatic > Deep subsurface > Groundwater | place: USA...
GATCTGAGCGAGGGCAAGGGGCCAACGCGGGCGACGCGCAATCATCACCCCACCGTCAAACCTACTGCCCTAATGCGTTACCTGTGCCGGTTGGTCACGCCGCCGGGGGGCATTGTATTGGACCCGTTCGCGGGCAGCGGGAGCACGGGGAAGGGGGCGGTGCTGGAGGGATTCCAGTTCGTCGGCATCGAGCTGGACGCAGGGTACTGCGAGATCGCGTCTCGGCGGATTGCTGCCGCCAAGCGGCTTGAACAGGAGGTCCTGCCATTAAGGTTGGCTGAACCTCCAGTAGAGCCCTGCCCTTTGACGCTATTCTGAGTACTCTTGGTGGGACTTTTTAGTATGGCAGTAGCACTCTTTAGAGCACGTGCAGGAGGTGTTTAGGTGGTAGGCTATCACGTTACCACTCCGAAGAAGCTGTTGCGTTATCAGCGTACCGGTTGTATTCTGCCGCCGGTACGATTCTGGCGTTGGCAGTCCAGTGCTGTACTGTGGGGGGCACGGGTGGGGCGCACGGTTCTTCTGGAAATCAATGTGGGAACAGCATACCCGCTACCTGACCACAAACCACGGGGGCACGCCTGCTGGACGCCTGAACATGTTCGAGAATGGAAACTGGTTGAACATGACCAGGGTTGCAATTGAAACGGCGGTCTGCCTGAAAAAGTTTCCTGCGGCTGCAAACGAATCGTCCCTGGGCGTTTGTATAGAGTAAACCCGTAAACCGAGGTAACGAGTTATGGACCTCACTCAAGGAGAAATGTAATGGAAGTGACAGTGGCCCGTGTAGCATTGGTTAATGCAGTTGCGAAAGCGAAGCTTGGGATGGCTGCACGCAGTACTTTGCCTAGCTTGCGCAACGTGCATTTGCAGGCGGCGGAGGGTGAAGGGTTGTCAGCGGAGTGCACGGATTTGGATACCTGGGTGCGGGCCAGGATACCGGAGGCACAGGTACAGTGCCCGGGGGAAACGGCGGTCCCTTGCAACAAGCTGCTCAAGCTGCTCAAGCTGTTCAAATCACTGAGTGAAGCTACAGTCACGCTGACGCAGCAGGAATTCTCATTGCAGATTGTCTGCGGAACGCAGCAGTTCAGCCTCCCCACATTTCCAGCAGACGCATACCCGGTGCGAGAATTCCAGTGCAGGGAGGCAGAGGCTGAATTTCTAAGGCAGGCGCTGCTGGATGGCTTGCAGGATGTGCTCTGGGCCGCCTCTACTGTAGATGCTACACAGTACATGCTGTACAGTGTTCTATTTGATAGTGAGCAACTGGTTGCGACGAACACGCATAAGCTTGCAATTCTGCCGTTCCCCTGCGCCTCGCTGGCCGGAGCAATTCTGCCTGCTAAGGCGCTTTCTTCGCTGGGGAAACTCTGGGTGAAGTCTTCAGAGGAGTACCTTACCGTTCGTGTCCAGCCGCATACTAGCTCAGACAGATCGGGCAAATCGTACCAGTTGTTTGATTACGTGGAGTTTAGCACTGCCACGGAGAGTCTTGTGCTTAGACCAATTGAAGGGCAGTTTCCAAATTGGCGGCACGTTGTTTCTGCCGGGGAGGAGTTGTACTCCTCCTCGTTTGATGTTCCGCAGGGCTTGCTGGAGTTTGCCAGGTTGGCAAACGAATTGGATACCGGAGGCAAGCTGTACTTGACTATCCCGGATGATGGAGACGGGACGCACCTGCTGGTAGAGTTTGACTCCTCGGAGACACAGAAGATGGAGAGTGCGCGTATTCCGCTTGCACATGCAGCAGAGTCTTGCTATACCGCTGTAGCTCCGCGCTATCTCCAGGAAGTTCTAAAGGTCGTCGGACCGAAGGCTAGCGTGAATGTGCCCTGTATGGTGAAGCACAATGGCTCCGGGTATCCAATTAAGTTTGTGCGGGCCGATGGGCTAACCGTTCTGTTGATGCCTATGCGACGGAGGGATGCTGAGTGTGAGGCTGCACTTGCGCGGAAACAAGCGCAGTCTTCACCTCCTCAGTTGTGATTTAGCTACAGAAGGTATGCTCATGAAAGCTAGGCCTGTGCCCTCTCCTGGAATAGAGTTACCCCCCTCTCCTATCGTTTCTGAGGTGCTTGTGCATCCACCCTTCCAGCGGATTTTGAACTACATTCCTGGAAAGGTACCTATTTCTCGCCTTGTGCTTCGTGTTGACCGGGCGGAGCCTAGGGGTATTGGCAGCATGAATTTCTGCTTTCTGACGAATGTGTTAGCAGAGGAACGTGAAGTGCATTTCCATGTAAACTACTACCTGACTGTGGAATCTACGCGACGCAAATCTGTGTTTCAGTCCAACAACTGGCCGACGCCAGGCATGGAGTTTGTTCCTGAAAGCCTTGTTCTGATCGAGCGTCGGTCTGCGCAGGGGCGGCTCTACTTTGCTCCTAATGCACCGGGTACATGGTGGAATGGGGACGGCGTGCGCCTGCACAGGTATGTACCTTCAGAGTATGCTGTGCAGCAAGCACAGGCAAATGGAAGGAATGCCCCTCTGTGATTGTCAGTGACGAACTGCTGGCCGAGCTACAGGCACGACCTCCTGAAGAACTCTCCGGGCTACCCGATGAGTTCCTTCAGGAGATTCTGCGGGAGACGGAGCAGTACGATGCAATGCAGGAGTCACTTACCAAGGGTGAGTGGTGTCTGCCTCCAGCAGACCCCCTGGAGTTTTTGACCTCTGACCGCTACCTTGGCTATGCAATTAAGCAGGTGCCCGTACAGGAGGAGTTGCTGACCAAGCTCTTCTACTCTGAGGTGGAGCCACAGTTCTATGAGCAATTGTTGGGGAATCGTTGCCGCCTGGTGTTGCTTGACGGTGCCGTCGGCACGGGTAAGTCCTTCAGCGCAGGGGTTGTGCTTGCCTACCTGGTGCATCGAATGCTTGCCTCCCCCAGCCCACAAGCTTGGTGGGGGCTGACGCCTGGCTCACGCTTGACGCTGACGGTGCAGGGGGCAGATAAGGAGAATGTTAGTCTGGAGACGTTTGACGAGGTGCAGCGCCACGTCCGTAGTTGCCCCTGGTTTCGTGTTCATGGGTTCATAGACGACGGCAAGGTGCGGGCGCTAAACTGGCCTAAGCAGTTACTCTCCATTGTCATCCGCGCAGCCAGTGTAGGGGCTATCGGCGGGTTGACTACTCCCGTTGCTGTGTTTGATGAGGCTGCACTTGCAAAGGAAATGGGGCAGACGCGCCGTGTAGACCAGACGGCGCAGGGCGTGTTTGACCGGCTGCATCACAGCATGGAGTCACGCTTTCAAGACCGTTGGATGCTAATCGTGATTGCAAATGCAAGGCACGAGAAGGATTTCATGGCGCAACTGCGCGACAGGTTTGCCGGTAAGGACTGGTGTCTCTACCGGCATTACAAGTCCTGGCAGGGGCTGCCCAGTTCTCGACCTCCGGAGGGTTGGGATGCAGACGAGTTGAAAGACAAGACATGGTTTCTAAATCCGCTAACACTTAGCCGCGTACCTCTCTGGCTGAAGGACTCATGCCTGTCTAACGTAGAGGGATTCAGTCAAGACCATGAGGGGTATCGGCAATCACGGCAGTCACGGTTTGACACACAGTTTCACGAGATTGAGGCATGGTTACAGGAGGCGCAGGCAAAGCGGCTATCTCCAATTGATGAAACTGGGAATTGGGTGGAGGACTTCGCACCCGGAAAGGGAGGCATTCCTGACGCACCCGTCTGGGTCCATTTTGATTTGTCCAGCACGCAGGACCGCCTCGGCGTTGCTGGGGTGCAGGTGTCTGGCTGGCGCACAGCTCTTGGTGAAACTGCAACCGAGCAGGACACGGATGAAGGTGAAGAGCAGGAGCCAGAGTACTTTCTGACGTTCTACGACGTAGTTGCTCCTGAACAGATGGGCGGAGAGATCCGGTATGGTGAGGTCCGCACGCACTACGTGTATGAGCTCGACCGGCGCGGATTCGAAATTGCAGGAGTATCCTGCGACCGGCACGCCTCCGAAGAGTTTTTACAGCAGTTGCGGGATCATGGCTACCGCACGCGCTTGATCTCAGTGGATTTGAATCCAGGCTATCAGATTCGCGTCAGGCGTGCCCTGCACGCCCGTGGCGCCACGGGTGCACACTCCCCCAGACTGTTAGGGCTATACTCCCTAATTCGTAGCGTGGCAGGCTTTGGTGACGTTGACCTGTTTCTGCACGAGTGGCGTGGGCTGGTCCGCAAGGATACCGGCACGCGGGTGAAGATCGAGAAGGGGCAGGGGGCTACGGACGATCTTGTAGACGCAGTTGCCGGAGCAGTGGAGGGGGCTAATGCTGAAACGTTTGGCAGCGTGCGCGTGTTGGGGCAACCCTCCGGTGGTGCACAGGAGCAAAGCTACGCAGAGGCAGTGAAGGAGTATGAGGCACAGTGGCACAGGAACCGCTGGCGGGCTGCCCGTTCGCGATAGAAGGAGGTCTTGTATGTGACTGCTACCCAGACAATTTATCAGGCGGCGGGGCACATGGTAGGTGAGAGCACTGACAGGTGCTGGCTTTGTGGTGGTTCAGCAGGAGCTTTACCCTCCCCACGTGCATTGCTGGAGAAGGACACGTTCACAAATCACGATCAGGTGGGCGCACCCAATAGCGACGTGGTTTGTGCCGCCTGCGTTTGGTGTCATGACGAGCGACATGTTGAATTGCAGCAGCGCACAGGGAAACCAGTGGCCCCGAAGTTTCGGAACTACTCGCACGTTGTGAAGGGTGGCGAGTGGTTACCATTCTCGAAGGGCCAGAAGGCAGCGCTGTGTGGGGCTCTGCTGACGCAGCCGTTTCCTACTGTGGCTGCGGTGGCCGACTCAGGGCAGAAGCAGATTGTGTTCCGGACAAGGGTGAATCCCGCCGGCGCCAATACTGGTTGGGTGCAGTTTGAGGAGTTGCCTTTGTATGTTGTACCACTACAACTCACCACAGTGATCTGCAATGTGGAAAAGCTCTATCGAACCTTCGCAAAGGGAGAAATTGAGTCGGGAAACTACAGCCAGCACCGCGTGTTGGATTATGGGCTTGCGGATTGGAGGTGTGATGAGGCGCAGATTGCACCGCGACGGGGAAGTGCGCTGTTGAGCCTGGCGCTTTTCCTTGCGCAAAGGGAGGAAGATAAGTGATTGAAGAACGTGAGAGAGAAGCCATTGACTTACTGAAAGCACTCTGGCGCGGGACTAATTCCGAGCTGAAAGCAAAGTATGCGCGGACGATCTGGACGCAGTATGAGGGGACAGTCCGCGCCAGCGCCTATACGGACCGGCTATCCGTATTTACGGATGTGCTATGTCGGAAGATGGACGCGCTTGTCGGCAGGACTGACGCTGAACGAGCGCGTTGCCAGGTGATTTTGTCTGGCGGCCATGACCGGGAACTGTTGAAGCTGCTGCGTGAGGAGACAACATTCCTTGTGCTTAGCGTGCGCGTTGAATTACAGGAGGAATACACATGAGAACGGTTTGCTTTGAAGGGACAGTGACAGCACTAACGTCAATCTCTCACATTGGCGACAGCCATGGAGTGACAGCAAAGCTACGCCGCGAGAAGATAGTCCAGCCCGATGGGTCGGTTGAAGAGATCCCGATCCTAAGCGGAAATGGCGTCCGTGGAATTCTACGTGACAGAGGGATGCTTCACCTATGTCGTGAGCTAGGCTTCGGCGTGAATGATGAGAATGGAGAGGTGCAAGGGCTGAGCAAGGAGGCGTTTTACCTTCTGTTCAGTGGTGGGGCGCTAAGCAAGCAGGGAGGAGCGCGCGGCCTGGACATCGACGAAGCACGCCGGTGGCGTGAGTTGATTCCGTTGCTGTCCGTGTTCGGCGGCGCCGTTGGCAATCAGATCATGCCAGGAAAGCTAAAGTGTGGGAAGCTCATCCCTATTGTTGCTGAGACGCAGCACTTGTTGCCTGAGCGATTTCGCGTTGAGGCACCTGTGTCAATCTGGAACTACTGCCAGGAGGAAGCTTACACGCGCCGCGATGACGAGAAGAATGAGCATCTCCGAATGCTGATCGCCCCTGCTGAGCGCAAGGCAATCGAGGATGCCGCGCGCAAGGATCGCGCTGTAAAACCTGCGGACAAGGCACCCGAGGAGACTGGAATCAAACAGCAGATGCGCTACTACCTTGAGACGCTGGCTGCGGGCACCTCCTTCTTCTGGGAGGTATCGCTGGACGACGTGAGCGACCTAGAGTTTGAGGCATTCGTTACTTGTCTGGTGGAGTTCAGTCGCTTCCCCTATCTCGGCGGGAAGTCTAACATTGGTCACGGCAAGGTGAAGATCACCTTTGATTCGTGGCTTAGCGTCGATCCGACAACGTGCAAAGGAGCAGAGGTGGACACGCCTCTTGGCAACAAGTATCTCAAGCATTTGCAAGTTCATGGTGAAGAGATTCGTGAGGTGCTCCATGCCATCACCTGAGCGTAAGCGTGCGGATGTGCGCAATCATAGGCCTTTGCAGATAACTGCTGAACTGCGGACGCCGGTGATTACTGATGAGTGGCTGCCGTTTGATGGGATGCTTTACCATCAGGCAATGCGTGAGCGTTGGGGTGGGTTAGTGCTAACCTGGCCAGGTGCTAACAACAACGGGGCGCAGCCGGTGCGCCTGCCACTGAAGAAGTGTGGCGTCGGTGAGGAGTGGTACTACGCTGCGAGCTTCGCCCAGCCGCGCCAATGGTGGGTAGCCGAGGGTATTGACCATTGGGCAAAGCGGTTTGACCAGAGCCTCGTCTCCCTGCTTGCCCGCGACGGCAAGCGGTGTGTGCTAAATACTAAGAGTGGCCGGTACAAGCTATATCACATGCCGGTGTTCTACCGCTGTGCGCTGCGTGTGCAGTGGTATGTCATCGGTTCGCAACGGAGGATTAAGGAGCTGCTGTGCACGCTCACCAACATTGGCAAGAAAGGCTCGCAGGGGTGGGGGCGTGTGAGCGCGTGGCATGTTGAGCCGTGTGCAGAGGACTGGTCTGAGGTGCGTGATGGCCAACTTACCCGTGCACTTCCAGTGACGGAGGCAACGCAGCGTGGACTGCCATTTGAGCTTGCACACTATGGCATTCGGCCGAGCTATCACGCGAGTGCAAATCAACTGCCGGTGGCGATGCCAGTATGATGAGTCGTGTGATAGTAGGCAACATTTCCCAGCGTGCAGCCCATACACAGGAGTGGTTGCAACACCATGCGTGATTGGCGACGAGAGGCCTTGCTCTATGCTAGACTACCCGAGCACAAGCACAGAGTACAGGCGGCCAGCTTGCGTGTGCATGACTTGTTGGAACGGTCTCATTCGCCCTACATTGGTTTCAGCACTGGCAAGGATTCGATCTGCGTGAGTGAGCTGGTTTGTGAGCAGCATCCGCAAACACCGCTTGTATACTTTGATGCAGACTGCGCCTTTCCGGAATCCAGTGAGTGCCTCAATCGGTATGCCAAGCACCGAAAGGTGATTCAATGGAAGTGCGAGCCATTCTTCACGACGTTGCATCGGATGGGTGGTCCGACGAATCCCCGCTGTGAGGCAGAGACTATGCGTAGCACAGTCTACCGCCCAGTCACCGAACTGCTGAAACAGTACCAGTTTGATGGAGTGTTTTTGGGCTTGCGTCGTCAGGAGAGTGCTGCCCGGTCACGACTAGGTGCGCTGTACTACCGGAAACGCGACCGGATATGGAACTGCAATCCAATTATCGACTGGAGAGATCGTGATGTGTGGGCGTTTATTGCCACGCGCTACCTCGATTATCCGGCAGTCTACGACCGCCTCCGCGAGTTGTGCGTGCCTGAGCGCGAACTGCGCCTCAGCTATTGGGCGGGTGAGACCTACCAGGCCTTCGGCCGCTGGGCTGTGCTCAAGCGTGGCTGGCCTGAGCTGTTTAACCGCTTCGCGGCGGAGTTCCCGGAAGTGAGGGCCTATGTATGAAGAGTGGCTTTGAAATATTTGATCCCGTGCCTGTGTTTCGGCCGCCGTACCATGCGCGGGTGACTCACGACGCACAGAACATGACGGTGTACGCCTCCGGTGTCGATGCCATCGATGCCTTGCATGTGTACCCCTGTGAGTGTTACTGTCTGACGAATGGTGAGCCCGGGGTGTTTGTGCTTACGCCAATCACCACACTGAAACTGAAAACGCCGCCGAGGCGGACGGTCACCATCCGGAGTGACCACCGGGGGCCCTCGTTGCGAATTGCGTGCTCGGTAGTATTGCGCCACGTGGGGGCAAAGCAGGGTGATGAGTACATGATTACGGAAGAGGCTGGCGGCTGGTGTTTCCGGCCCAGAAAGAAATGAAGGCACGTGAGTTCTTTGCAAGACGCAAGTTGAAGAACACCTTAGGGGATGTTCCCTGGAGGAGCAATTAGATGAGCCAATCAGAACGTGACGTGTCGTTACCTGCAACGCAAGCTAAGCAATCCCTGGTCGTGCAGCGGTTGGAGCAGGCGCGTAGTGCCCTCGCGGAAGCGCGGACGCTACGTGAGAAGAAGATCATTCGCGATGGTGCGCGGGCGTTGGAACTCTACGCTCGCAGGCAGTCTGCACGTAGCGCCCAGGATGAGGCTGCCGTGTTAGCTATCCTGGCTGAGCGTGCACTGGGGTTAGATTTACAGGAGGTGCAGCGTTCAGGAGGCGGCAGGCCGTCAGAGGCCCAGGAGCGCAGGTACACGGAGTACCAACAAGCACTGGATGAGTTGGGAGTGTCCCGTGTCACTGCTGGCCGGTGGCAGCACGTTGCCGAGATTGCAAATGCACTGGTGGAGGGTTTCTTCGAGGAGTGCCGCACCAAGGACAAGCCAATCACCACCGCCGGGCTGCTTGCCGTCTGGAAAGCACAGCAGGAGCCGACGGAGCGCACGGTACTGTATGAGACCTACGCCTTCAAGGTTCCCCTCGATCAGGTGGATTGGCTGGACGCTAAGCTCGCGCAGATGCAGGGCGAGGTCAGCGCAGAGTCACCAACCGCTTGGGCCGTCTTGCAAGCTATAATGACACGCGCTACTGCGGAGGTTATACTATAGGTCATGTACATGATCAGTAAGCGGTTCACGTTCGACGCCAGTCATTGCCTGGACCAGTTGCCAGAAGGTCACAAGTGTGCTTGACTCCACGGGCACACCTACACCGTTGAGGTTGTTCTCCAGTCCAAGGAGCTTGACGCTTCCGGGTTCGTGGTTGACTATGGGGACCTTGCCGAGTTCAAGAAGTTCATCGACAGCCACCTCGACCATCGACACCTCAACACCCTGATGGTGATTCCGCCAACGGCAGAACATATTGCACACTGGCTCTTCACCCATGCAGTATCCCGCTGGCCGCAGGTCATTACTGTGCGTGTCTCGGAGACCCCCAACACTTGGGCGGAGTACCGACGATGAAGGTCTCCGAGGAGTTTCTCTCCATCCAAGGCGAAGGGTTAGACATCGGGGTACTGACCTACTTCGTGCGGTTTCCCGCGTGTGACCTGCGCTGTCGATGGTGTGATACCCCCTACGCATCCCTACACCCCGAGGCCGGAGAAGCAACCACCGTCGAGGACGTGTTGAGTAGAGCAATTGAGTCTGGGGCGGAGTGGATGTGCATCACTGGAGGTGAACCGCTGCCGTCCGCCGCTCCCTCAATACCATTGCTTCCGAGATTGGTGCAGAGGACTCCTTCTCCGGGGCAGTGTTGAACGCCTTGATTGCGAAGTACGAGCAGTTGGAGAGTGGTAGCGCAGTGCCTACACCTGTGCTATGATTCCAAACGGTGAAGCTACATGGTTGAACAAACTGCTCTGCTCGATTGGACTGGCTCCCAGTTGATTCACGCCTCCGCTGACGAGGGGAGCGTGCGCGTGGTCCGCACCAAGGGGCTTTCCCCGCATTACGACTCATCCGTTGATGAACGCTCGGACAAACCCAGCCGCCTGATGTCGGATGAGGACCTGCTGGAGATGTTCGAGATTCAGCCGCCTATCAGCGGCGCGATCACAAAGAAGGGCCGCATTTTCTTCGGAGCGGACTGGTCCTTCACGCCGAGTAATGGGGCCCTTGACGAGGCAGAGAAAGAGCGCCTCTCCACGTTGTTCGACTGGCCTAGCGGTGATGAATCCTTCTCAGTCATCCTGTGCCGGACGCTCATGCGTCTTGACATTCTCGGCAACTGCTTTTGGCACTGGCTGATGCCCTCTGTCACGACTGTGCAGCGCGTCGCCCGTGAGACGATCACCAGCGTTGCCCGCGAGCTGACGGCGCGTGGGGTGGACCATGCCACCATCAGCCGTGTGGTGGAGAAGTCTGCGATTCAAGCTGCCAAGGCAGCGCAGTTCCCGGTGGGGTTCTACATTCTGGAGGGGACAGTCACTCCACAGGTGGACAGCAAGGGCAATTTCAAGGATGAGACGAAGGCGTATCTCCAGACTGTTGGGCAGGAGAAAGTCTACCTACCGTTCGAGCAGGTGACGCATCTGCGTGTTCCCGACCCACGTCGCCGTGTCTACGGCCTGCCGCGTCTTGCCTGCCTCGCACTCATCAACCAGATGGACCAGCAGGGGCAGGTCATGAATGACAGCCTACTGCGGCGCAAGGGTAGGCTGGGTGGCGCGCTGAAAGTACGCGATGCCTCGCGAGCAAGCCGCGACCGGCTGGAGGCGGAGTTCCGGGAGAAGCACCTCGGGGGGACTACGGACGACCCGCGCGCCTATGAGAAGGCGGGTGGCTTGATCGTCGTGGAGGTCACCGGCGAGAAGGGTGACGTAGAGTACGTTCCCTTCGAGATTAGCCCTCGCGACATGCAGATGTCCGAGTTGCACGAGTGGGCGCGAATGAATTACGGCATGGTCACCGGTGTACACGGCGGAATGCTCGGCGTCACTCGCGATGTGAACCGCTCCAACATGGAGATGTCTGCCTACGACCTGACAGAGAATGAACTCGGGCCGACAGCAAAGCTCATCTGCGACCGGGTGAACAAGGACCTGCGCGATTACTTCGGCATTGTAAACACAAGATTGCAACTCAAGCTCCGGGACCTGCGCAGTGAGCAGGAGAGGGCGCGCACCTCCAAGATGTGGCAGGAGGTCGGGGCGGAGTCCCTGAACGAGCGGCTGGTAGCGCTGGGCAAGTCCCCCGTAGTCGGAGGGGACACCTACCTGCTGAGCCTTGGGCCGGGCATCTTCGCGTTCCACCCAGAGCGCGAGCCGGTGCTCATTACGCTCCAGCAGGGGATCACCCCGCTGGGCGAGGTGCTCTGCACTGAGGCGGAGCTGTCCGGCGTGGAGCGCGTCGAGGCACTGGCGTTCCCCGGTGCAGGAACTACTGCGACGGCAGGGGAAGCCGTTGCGGAGGAGGGCAAAGTGCTTCCTGTGCAAACGTCCGAGGAGCTATCTAATACACCTCCGGCAAGTAGTCCGGCTGCGCTGGTTACGCAACTGTTTGAGCTGTCGGAGCAACTGCGGCAGGAACGCGCTGCTCGCCCCCCACCCGGGGGCGTGGATTGAAACTGTGAAGGCATTGAAGGCGCTGATGCCTTGGCTCTCGCCCCCCACCCGGGGGCGTGGATTGAAACCAGCTGCCAGTGCAGATGCTGAGCGCGGTGCGCACTCGCCCCCCACCCGGGGGCGTGGATTGAAACCAGTTGGCGGTGCGCTCCTGGGCGGCGTTGGATCTCGCCCCCCACCCGGGGGCGTGGATTGAAACC
>Ga0100391_1005600_pt1 | contig 11630 bp, 9 predicted proteins | sample CryGeymeta201515_FD_81541 | JGI IMG/M metagenome (GOLD analysis project Ga0100391, IMG submission 81541) | Groundwater microbial communities from Crystal Geyser aquifers in Utah, USA - Crystal Geyser metaG 2015-15 | ecosystem: Environmental > Aquatic > Deep subsurface > Groundwater | place: USA...
CATTCTGCCGCGTTTATTATTAAAGTGTCTATTTTTTTATTTTTCGGAGGCGAAAGTTTTACATGCGCCGGAAACGCCGCCCCGCCCATGCCGACTATGCCGGCTGAGCTAACCGCATCCAGGATGTCGGCAGGATTAAGCTTGCCGGGGTCAAAACCCGAATCAGCGCAATCTTTTATTGAATCCAGCCTTTTCTGCTGAAGCTCCGGCTCTATTATTATTGCCCGGCATTTACCCAATACGGGGTGCGCTGCCGGCTCTATAGCCAATACCTTTCCGCTTACAGACGAGTGTATATTGCTTGAGATAAAACCTGTTGCCTTGGCTATTACAGCGCCTGCTTCAACGTAATCGCCGGGCGACACAACCGGCTCAGCCGAAGATCCGGTATGCTGGCTTAAAGGCAAAATAATCTTTTTAGGCAAAGCCGCAGGCCGTATATTCTTATTTTTTGTGCTTGTTTTAAACCCGGGTGGGTGTACGCCGCCAAAAAATGACTTCAACAAAATCTCTCCATATATTTAAACTTATGTATTAATTATATATAAATACAACCCGTAAGTCAAGATATTGTCCGGCGCGTATAAACTTGACTTTTACATAAAAAAGAGGTACACTTTTCGCATGAAGATGAGTTGCTGTGAAAACTGCCAAATATACTGGACCTGTGAAACCAAGTGGTACAGGGGCGAAAAACATAAAGAACACATCTGCTGCAATAAGTGTAACTACTTTTCAGAATGTTGCGAAAAAACAGGCAACAAAAACCCCTCTAAACCTCAATAAGCCGTCCCTTTTAGATTTTCCACATAATACTGGGCTGATACAGCAGCCACCGCGGCGTCACCGCAGGCTGTTACAACCTGCCATAGTGATTTTTTTCTAACATCACCGCAGGCAAAAATACCCTTGCGCGATGTATTCATATTCTCATCGGTAATTATATGGCCGGCCTCATCCACATCCACTAATTCTTTTACAATTCGGGAGCTCGGCACGATACCGGCAAAAATAAACACTCCGTCGCATTCTATTTTTCTGCCTGAAACAACGGCTGATGTAACCTTTTTATCGCCGTTTATCCCGGTAAGAACAGAACTCCATATGGGCTCTATTTTTTTATTGGCAAGAAGCCGTTCTGCCAGGATCTTTGTCGCGCGCAGGCGGTCTCTACGGTGCGCAAGGTAAACCTTTTTGGCGTATTTGGCAAGAAAAATCGCCTCCTGCACGGCAGTATCTCCGCCGCCTACCACAACAACTGTCTTTTCCTTAAATAACGGCGCGTCGCACGTGGCGCAATACGAAACGCCCCTGCCAACAAATTCTTCCTCTCCAGGCACATTCATTTTTCTTGGCACCGCGCCCGCGGCAATAACTACAGCCATTGCCTGGTATTCTTTGCCGCCTGAGGCCTTTAATATAAAAATGTTGTCGGGATTTTTTAACCCGGTTATTTCGTCTTCTATAATTTCTGCGCCGCATTTTACCGCCTGCTCGCGCATCTTCATTGAAAGATCCTGCCCGGATATGCCTTCTGAAAAACCGGGATAATTCTCTATCCACTCTGATATTGCCATCTGCCCGCCTGCTATTGCCTTTTCAAAAATAACGGTTTTAAACCGCGCCCGGCCTAAATATATGCCCGATGTCAAACCTGCCGGCCCTGCGCCAACAACAGCAACGTCTATTTTATCCATTTTGTTCTCCTCTTATCGCGCCCAGCAAACTAAAAGCGCCAAACAAAACAAAAAATCCGGCGCATCCCAATAAAACGCCTGTATTACCTATAACATCAGCTGCCTTTGCCGCCAGCAACATGCATGCCAAAAACGCAATATGTATCACTGCCTCAACCGAACTGAATACCCTGCCCCTTACATCCTCAGGTATCGCCTCATGTATCAATGTGTTTGATGAAATAACTATCGGCGAACCACAAGCGCCCAAAAGAATAACAAAAGGCGCTGCCATAACTGCCGAACGCGTAAACTTTGCTGTCAAAACAAATGCCGCTATCGCAAGGCCTGAGGCAATAAAACTTATATACATCATCCTGTTTTTGGAAATACAATGTCCCATCTTGCCGTAAAAAACAGACCCTGCGAAAAGCCCTATGCCTATAAGCATGCCAAAGAAACCTATATCCTTTGTCGCCGATCCGAAACTTTCCTGCACAAAGATTATAGTTACAACCGACATGGCGCCCAGGCCGGCCATAACCGCGAACATGCCTCTTATGCTTGCCATCACCTTTTTATTCGTTATCAGAAATTTTATTCCGTCTTTTATCTGGCCTAACACATTATTTTTTACCAGGGCCTCTTCAAAGGCGCGCCTTGTTTCAAGTATCTCTTTATTAAGCCGCATGTTGCCTTTTGTTGAAACAAAAAACATCATTATAGCTGAAAACAAAAACGTCCCTGAATTAATATAAAACCCGCCTGTCGGCCCGGCCATGCTTACTATGGCGCCTGCCAAGCCAAGCCCGATGACTGTGGCTATCATACGCGTTGTTGAAATAAGCGAATTCGCCATCAAAAGCTGCTCCTTATTCACCAAATCAGGTATTATAGCCATTTTAGACGGCAGAAAAAAACGGGTGGTTGAAAAAACCAGAAAAACAAGTATATAGACCGGTAAAATATTTTTATTAAAAATCGCCAGGCACAGCGGTATCAGAAATACAAAAATGCTGCGTAGTATGTCGGATGAGATCATGGTGTAGCGCCTGTTCCATCTATCCACATACACGCCGGCAACAGGCCCGACTAGAAACACCGGCACCACTATAAAAATAATTATCTTCGCCATGGCAACCGCGGAATACGGGTTTTTCTGGTAAACCAGGCCTATGAGCGCCATTTGTGTCATGCGTTCGCCAAATTCAGACACAATCTGGCCCACCCACAAAAGAAAAAAATTACGGTTTTTTAATACATCTCTGAATTTTGACATAATAATATGAAGAAAGGTCCTGTTTTGCTGCTCGTCATTTCTGGCAAAACAGGATCACTTTCACCTTCGGCGAAAGTGGAGCCCGCAGAGGGAATTGAACCCCCGACCTGAGCTTTACGAAAGCCCTGCTCTACCAGCTGAGCCATGCGGGCACAATTAGTAAGAATATTATATCATATACTATATTTAAATCAATTAAAAAAACACCCCCGGGGTGGCCCGCAGGACTCCCCGGGGGTGTAAAACGGTAAAACAATTTTATAAACTTGCCGGCAACGTAATTATGAATGTTGCGCCCTGTTTACTGCCGGATTCAACTGTTATAGTGCCTTTATGCTCTTCTATTATGCTCTGGCATATAGAAAGGCCAAGGCCGGTGCCTTTTCCTACGTCTTTTGTGGTAAAAAACGGGTCAAATATCTTAGAAACATATTCTTTGGATATGCCGCATCCTGTGTCTGAAACCTTTATTATCACGCTGCCTGGGCCTTTTGACACGCTGACGTTTATCTCGCCTGCCCTGGCAATATTTTTTATAGCGTCTTTGCTGTTTAAAAAAAGATTTGTGATTACCTGTTCAATCTCGTTTTGGCTTCCATCCACCAGAAAAGGCCCGCTGCCCTGAAAATTAACGTTCACTTTTATATTTTCCTGAGAAAGCTGATACCCTAAAAAGGCGTTAACGTTGTCCAAGGCCTTTTTTAAATCCAGTTTTGACACTTCCCGGCCTGCCATAGGCTTCCTTGAATAAACCATCAGCTTCTGCACAATGCTTCTGCACCGCTTCGCGGCCTCTTCTATCATCTCAAGCGATTCCTTATCATCTTTATTCTCTACAGTCGATAGCATCATCTGCGCGTTTGTCAGTATGGCTGCTAAGGGATTATTTATCTCATGCGCTACACCGCCTGCTAAAGTACCCACTGTCGCAAGCTTTTCAGCCTGGATAAGCTGTTTTTGCGTTTCCATCAATTCTTTTGTGCGGCTTTTTACTTTATCTTCCATATTTTCATATAATGAAGCATTCTCTATTGCCAATGCTGTCTGGCTGGCAAGCAGCGAAAATACATTCAAATCTTCCGACGCGTATATCCCGCCGGAACGCTTATCTCCTAATACAAGTATATAAAGCAGTTTGTCCTCTAAAAAACTAGGTACAGCTACAGTAGCATTCAGCGCCCGCATCTCTTTTTCTATCTTCACAAAAACTGAATCTTGGCCTTCTTCTGCCCTTCTTTTTACTTCCTCGCGCACCAGCGGCTCTTTATAGTCTTTTAACCAGGCCGCAAGCGGGCTATCTTTATCTATAAACGTCGGTTGTTTCTTTTTTATGTTACGCAAGGCCTTCAGGTTAAATCTTACCTCATGCTCATCAAACAAATACAGCCCCGAATATGATATACGCACCGTTTTTGTAACCGTATAAACAATAAGATTCAAAAGTTTCCTAAGATTATGTATACGCGCGCTCTCTCTTGCCGCCTGTTTTAAAATTTCGCGGTAACGATTTTGCTCGCGAAGAAGCCGTTTCTCCGCTTTTCTGTCCAGGTATATATAAATAAACGGGCCTATAGTAGCAAATGCCGCCATAAGCCCTAAAGGCAGTATCCACCAATTAATTCCGCACTCTTTAACAAGCCAGTTTTTCGACCAGCCTGTTATAACAAAGGGTATGCCAAGAACAATGGTATAAACAGCTATAAAAATACCTGTCCTAGTAATAACAACCGGTATATCAAGAAGCCTGTGTTTCAAAATAGCATAAGCAACAAGTGTTATGCCTATTGTAACAAGTATATATCCCACAAACGGGTAAAACTCAAAACCCCAATCAGTAAAATAGTTAAGCCCGCCCAAAGCACCCATTAAATACTGCAGAAAAAGATACCTTATACGCGTAAATTCAAGTGGCTGATCCTGTCTGAAACCCTTTTTTCTATATTTATCAAAAAGATTTTTTAGCGCGCCGCCATAAGTAATAATAAAAAATAAAAGAAACGGAATATGAAACGCGGGGCTTACAAGAGTATGATACCCCCATGCGTGTTTTTTGAGCCCTACGATTAATGTGTTGGTAAATAAAACCTGCGCAAGAAAAACAAGGCCTGTAAAATAAGCTGCTCTAACAAGTTTTTTCTGCCTTTTTAAACCAAGCAAAACAACTGTAGAGTGATAAAACGTTGGGCCAATAAATATAACCCCGCTATATACAAACTTGGGCCAAAGTAATGAACCTGGGTCTTTTGATGAATATAACATTGCGTAGCCAAATATCCACATGGCGCAGCAATAATAAGGCAGGCTGCATACAAAATTAGTCCATATCTTCCTGCGCGATAAAAATATAAAAGCGCCCAGGAACAAAAAATAAACGCTCAATATAAATAATGCGGCTGCGTATGGATTAAGATAATACATTTTTATATCACCTTATTCCGCGGTGCCAGGCACCGCGTTTTAAGTTATTGCGCTACAATAAGTTACAATCTAAAATTCTTCAAAATCCGCATCAACGGCTGATGCGCCGACGGATTCTTAAAAACAAACCCTCTTGATTTTAATTTGCCGTTTGAATATGACTGACTATATAAAAAATAATCCAGCAACTCCTTCGAAGCCCCGCCAAATATATATTTACTTCCGGGTAGAGCTCCGATTATTTTAACTATAGCGCGCGGTATCTTAAAGCGCGGCGGCTTTATGCCCAAGCCCGAACAAATCATTGCAATCAATTCATCGCAGGCAACCGGATAATCATCAGCTATATGAAAAACCTCTCCGGATGTATTTTCCGATTGCGCTAGGTAAGCGGCCGCATTTACAACATCGTCAACATGGACAAGGTGTATTGTATTTTTTCCGTCGCCGGGCACAGCCCACAGCTTTTTTTTATAAATCAGGCGGATGGCGTCGTAAAATCCGTAAAAGCTGCCATGCCCATAAACAATTACAGGCCTTACAATAATTACCGGCAGATTGTATTTTTTATAAAAGTATAAAACTCTTTTCTCTGCCTCTGCCTTTGACCACTCATACCAGTTTTTAAACCTCTCCGGAAGCGGTTCATCCTCAGTTATGCCCTCTTTTTCATTTCTGCCCGCCACATAAGCAGTGCTAAAAAATATTATTTTTTTTATATTTTTGCCGCGGCATACCTCAAGTAACTTTTCCACGGCAAATACATTATGCCTGTATAACTTTAGTTTCGGCGCCTCTGTTTTAAAAAGTGCGGCAAGATGAAAAACATAATCCATTTCATCCAACGCTGCGGCATAACTTTCTACATCAAGTAAATCACCCGTTACTATCTTTATGCCTTGCTGCCTTAGATCATCTGTTTTTACTAGCGATTCGGGCCTTACAAGCGCGTATACTTGATTTTTTTCTACCAGCTTACCTGACAATTTTGACCCGATAAACCCTGTTGCGCCTGTTATAAATATCCTTTTGCCTGATAACATTACGCATCCTGTTCCGATTTCAGCCTGTTTTTTGCGCGCGATTGGTTAAAGGCCTCGACGACCTTTGGGTCAAACTGGGCGCCGGAAACCCTATTAATTTCGTCTATGGCGGCCTTTTCAGACAAGGCCTTGCGGTAGGGCCTGTCTGAAGTCATGGCGTCAAATGTATCCGCAACAGCAATAATACGAGCTATAGGCGGCACCCTATGGCCTTCTGCGCCCTTGCCGTAACCTTTGCCGTCATAGCGTTTGTGATGGCTTTCTATGCCGTCAAGTATATCTTCTGAAAGATTTTTTATGCTTTGAACTATATGAAGGGATGTTGCCGGATGTTTTTTTAGCTTTTCGTATTCTTCGCCTGTCAGCTTGCCTGGTTTTAAAAGTATCGCGTCAGGTACGCCTATCTTGCCGACGTCATGAAGAAGCGCTACCCTCCTTACCTTATCTATGAAATTGACAATCCTTGTAAAAGGAAACGCGTCTTTTAACTCTACGGCTATTTGCACAGAATATTTAACCACCCTTTCAGAATGGCCTTTTGTATAAATATCCCTTTCTTCCAATGCCGTAATAATAGAATGTATAGCGTCTATATAACTTTGCTCTAATTCATCCCTTAACTCCCCGCTTCTTACCGCTGTTGCTATATCATGGGCCAGCAAACTAAAGGTATCCAGCTCTTCTTGGGCATAGCTGCCTTTTTGTTTTTTGCCCATCAGAAGAAAAGCAAGCAATCTATTCTTGTAAAAACACGATACGCAAACATCGGCCTTAAACTGCTTCATGTTATTTTTAAGATTCTCTATCGCCTGTATAAAATCCTTGTCTGTCTGCCTGGACTGATAATAATCAAGGTCTTCGTATTTTATTGCATCGCGATAAACCGGGTCCAGGATGCCCTGATTATCAAAATAAGGCGCTTTTTCAATAAACCAGTTTGGAATGGAGTCGGTTTTTAAAATGTTTGTTTCTACGGATAAAGCCCTGTCAGATTTTTTTGACTTAAAAGAAACAAGCTTGTATGAATCATGATGTTTTTCATAAAAATACACAGCCGCATAATCAATGTCTATGGAAAAATCATCCCTGTACATCTGCACAAGAAATGGCGGGATATTTTTAAGGAGCTGCTCGTAATCAACATCTACGCTCGTGGCTGTTATCTGCTTCAAATGAGTTAATTGAACGCGTTGGCTTTTAAGCCGCCGCTGGTCGTATTTTTGCTGATAATACAGGTAAATAAACGGCGCTATCATTGACAGGGCCGCAAACGCGCCCATTGGCACAAAATTCCACCTGGCCCCCAACAGGGCATGCAAATACGGCCTCATCGGATACCACAGCCACGCCACAACCAACAGCACAGCCGAATACACGCAGAAAAGGATGGATGAGCGGGCGATAACGACTTCAATATCCATTAAACGGTAAGTAATTATAGCGTAAGCTACTGTTAAAACATAAAAAGGAACTAAGTATGTACCAAAAGGATAAATTTTTATCCCAAAAATCGGAAAAAACGTTGTTGCGCCGCCAAAAATTCCTACTACCACCCCGGCTATTAAATACTTGATTTGATTTCTCTTGAATACCGAAGCATGCGACCATTCTATAATCAGCAAACTTATCCCGTACATCATTAAATATGAATATATAATTGGAAATAAAAAATACGCGCTGCCGCCTAAAGGATAATATTTGAAAGAAAAAACTGAAAAAACTCCTTTTATAAAAATATTTGGAACAATAAGCGCTGCTACAAAATAAATAGATACCACAAAATAATAAAATATTATCTCTTTTTTTCTTGCTTTATTTTTAGATAAATAAGAGATAACAAAATGAAAGAAAAAAAGCGGGATAAACAATGCGGAGAGATTGAGAAAGCGCCCCCAAAATAAAGCTATTGAGGCAAAGTTTGCACTAAAAGCCTGAAACAAACCAAACCCCCATGCTGCCGCAGAAATGCTTGTAAGCCCCCATGTAACATTAGTAGCCCTTCTAGGCTTTCTCGACAAAACGAGCCCTGCAGAAAATAAACTGCTAAAAAATATTATCAGCCCGGATATTGCTAAATGTTGCATATGCTACCCTTTCTTTATATTCAAAAATAAGTAATGATTCCCGTCTTTAAATTCTTCGAACTTTATGTTCGTATTATCTATACCATCAATATTCTTAACCCATCCAAGCATTTCTTCCTTCGTTTTATAAACTAAAACCCATCCTCCCAAAAACTCATAATATGCCCTATGGCTTGCATAATTCGTATCGGCATTGCAAATTATCAATTCGCCATCTTTTGCTAGCAATCCATAAAGCTCTTTTGTTAATCTAGACGCTGTATTAAGCTTCAGGTAATCAAATAAGCCTGATGCATAAATCAGATCACATTCCTTAAATTCTTCTCTCAAATTAGAATCTCTTATAAGCGCTACAATATCACGGTGAATATATGCTATTGTAAGCATGGATTTCTTTTTAGAATCTATTTTTCCCATCTCTGATTTAACATAATCCAAAGCTTTCTGCTCTAAATCCAGGCACTTAAAGGTTAATGGCTTTGCAATTTTTCCTTCTTTTAAGAGCTCTATCAATTCCCTGGCTGGGCCGCTGCCAAAGCTTGCGATCTTTGCGTTATCTTTTTTATTCATGGTTTCTAATATCTTTTCCTTGAAAAAATCCTTACGTTTAACATTTGAAAAACAAATCGGTATATTGCATGTATAATTATTAAGTAATTTTTCAAAAGATGGCTCTCCTAAGTACTTATTGTCTCCGTAGTAATTAAGAATATAGTTCATCATGTTATAATCGCCGGGATAACCTAAGGGCTTCTCAACAACATGCCTATTTGTTTCTGCGCACAAAAATAAACGCAGTAATTTCTGTCGATAATACGCTTGGTGTATCGCATGTTTATGCCTGTCGAAATTTTTAATCAACACCCACGCATTATTAAAATATTTATCTAGCATGCTGAAAACAGTATCTTTGTCCTTTCTGATAAAATCAACGCGCTTTTGTTCCTCTGAGTTTTTCTTATCAAATTCGTCTAATTTATTCTTAAGATTCCGCAAATGAATTTCTGTGTCTTTTGCTAAAGATACAAACCTCTCGTCTAAAAATAGATACTTTATAAGAATTTCTTTTAGGATTCCATCCTGAGCTTCTTCTATTTCTAAAAATTTAAATCCACAATAAAATATATTCTTTTCTTCTTTAGGATCTACCCAAACAACAAGGGCATCTACTTCTATCGGAGCTTTAATAGGGCTGAAATCTATTTTTATTCTGGTGTGAGAATTTATAGGCAGCTGCGTCTTTGTGGCCAGACAAAAACCACCTTCACTTAAATTTAAAATCTCTCCATCTGCTTTTAATCCAACATATGAAGAGTCTTTAATGTTTATATCTGCAAGAAAAGAAACTGTTACTCTGGGATGGGCCCTGCGGTAAACAGGTTTAGTTTCTAAATTCCTTTTAACTGTCTTGTAAAATTCCTCAAGTTCAAAAGGTTTGTAAAGAAAATCTACAACGCCTAAATCTGCCGCCTGGTCTTGCGCCTCATCGCTGGAATACCCTGTAATAATAATTGTCGGGATTTTTATATTGTTTTGTTCCTGATATTTTTCCCTTATCTCTTTTAATGTTTCCACTCCGCTCATGCCCGGCATGCGCACGTCGGAAATTATCAAGTCAAACTTTTCTTTCTGTATTTTTTCCAAGGCCTCTGCGCCGCTTTGGGCAATTTCCACTCCATAGCCATGACCTTCTAAAAATTTTTTTATACTTTTTAGTACTATCTGCTCATCGTCTATAACTAATATATTTTTTTGCATCTCGCACTCCCCTAAAAAACAAAAAGCCGATTCTGAAAAATCAGAACCGGCTCTTTTTTGAACGGCTTAAATTCTTGCCGAGCCACTTATCTATGTCGCTTTTTCTGAAGCGGTACTGGCCAAACACCTTAAGCACAGGCAATTCGCCCCCGCGCACCTTCGGATACAAAGTCCGCGGTTTCAGCTTAAGATAATTTGCTAGTTCCTCTACAGTTAACAGCTCGTCAGAAGACACTATATATACTATCCCTCTCCTTGGCTTTCCGTCTACGCCCCGCGGGCTTCGCCGGATTATTCTATGGAGACGATCGGCTTTTCTTGTAAAAAGCTATCTATATTAAAGGATAAATATTATTATCTATCTTAAGATACCGTTAATAATATATTATTGTACTGCTTTCGACGAGGCATGTCAACAAATATTGCTATTTTGTGCTATTTTGTGTAAAATCGCAGGTCCGTGAGCGCGAGCGCGCTTGCTCTAGCTGTAGGCCACAAGGGCGGGGTGTTTGCAGGGCTTCGAAGATTTTTGTAGAGCGAGGCTGCCGCAGAAGCAGCCGAGCGTCCCTGCAAACATCCTGCCCGCAGTGGCCGCTTGCAGCGAGCAATCCACGAGTTATGAAAAATATGGGCATCCTGGAATGGTGTAACCAAGTGAGACATGATCGCGGATTTCAACGCAGGTAAATTCACCGCCATTAATGGTCTTTTGCTTACCGAGCCGGTTGTGGTAATCCCTGCACAGGTAAGTGCCGTCGAGCTGCTTTATTAAATTTGCGCAAGGGTCTGCCTCTGCAATGCAACAGGCGCCGCATCTTTTACAAAGCGCTTCATATTCCGCCTGCGCCCGAAACAGGCCCTCTGCGTATTTATTTATTTCATCCATAATCAATTCAGATATTTTGTTATCCTGTTTAAAAACTCCGAATTATCAAAAGGTTTAAACATCACCTCGCCCAATTCTTTTGCCTCGCTAACCGATTTATCGTCAGCGTAACCGGTTATAAAAACAACCGGCGCTATGGGCCTGTTATGTATCATGGCTTCTGATTGTATCTTTCGGATAGTTTCAACGCCGTCTGTACCTGGCATCTTTATATCTGCTATTATAAGATCATACTCCACATCTTCCGCCTCGTCAACCGCTTCATCGCTGCTTTCAGATCCTGAGGCAAAATACCCCTCTTTCCTTAACAGGCTGCAAAGCGTCCTAGTTATCAGCCCGTCATCGTCAATAACGAGTATATTCTTTTTCGCAAGTTTCTCTATCAGCGCCTTTTCCATGATTATTTTATATTCAACCTTTCTGAAACTTTTACTAAAATCTATATTTCGCACCAACGCTCATTGCTGTTTCTGCGATAAACCGGCC
>Ga0100391_1005608_pt1 | contig 11620 bp, 5 predicted proteins | sample CryGeymeta201515_FD_81541 | JGI IMG/M metagenome (GOLD analysis project Ga0100391, IMG submission 81541) | Groundwater microbial communities from Crystal Geyser aquifers in Utah, USA - Crystal Geyser metaG 2015-15 | ecosystem: Environmental > Aquatic > Deep subsurface > Groundwater | place: USA...
CGTGTATTCATGTCTATTCGTCTATTCGTATTTATTCGATTATTCTAGTGTACTGTTTTACCTACTGTAAACTTATTCGCAATCGTGTGTATTAAAATAAAATGGTCAAGCCCTTTTAAGCTATCATTTAACAGGTAGCTGCTGAACCACTTTAATTTAATACGATCTCCAATAATGTCATTATACGAATAAACGTATTCGTGTATTCGTGTATTCATGTATTCGTGTATTCGTCTATTTGTGTATTCGTGTATTCGTGTATTAAAATAAAATGGTCAAGCCATTTTAAGCTAGCATTTAACAGGTAGGTGCTGAACCACTTTAATTTAATTCATTATTCGATGATTCTAGTGTACTGTTTTACCTACTGTAAACTTATTCTAGTGTACTGTTTTACCTACTGTAAACTTATTCGCAATGGTATTAAATAAAATAAAATGGTCAAGCCCTTTTAAAGTAGTACTCGAGTATTTGCTGAATGGGTGGGTGGGTGGGTGGGCCAGTGGTAACACATGGAGTAACACATACATTCTGTACAAGACCTGATGAATATCTTAGACAATGATATCTAATTACAATGAAACATTCATTACTTCATTCTGTTGATATACATTAAAATAATCTCCAAAAAAGCAACAAAAAACTGGAGAAAGAAAAAAATCTTGAAATTGGTGATACACTAAATCCTCAAATAATCTCGAGTTCCAAAAATCTCAAAAAAAAGGATAGCTCGAGTCAGGGAAAATCTCGAATTTGGCGGTAAGAGATTGCACACTATTCCAATTTTGAAGAAGGAATTGATGGAGTCGTTGTTTGTTGTTTTGGGCATCATCTTACTCATGGGCTCTGGCCCCCTGTGGATGACATTCCTCATATTAATCTCAAGTTCACTGCAACACTCAGGAGTACTGTCAAAGAGCTTACTATAGCTCATTCCAGTGAAGGTGGCCCCCACCACCATGAATGATTTGAAAATAATAATAACAAAATTGAAACGTTCTTCGTAATAAAAAAAAATAAAAATTGAACATCTAATTTACGGGGATCACAACTATGGCGCCCGCAGGGCGCCAAGGCCACCCGAAGGCAACCATTGGCAGAAACGTTCTTCGTAATAATAAATAATAATATTATTATTATTACTCGGAGTATTATTTGTTTAAAATGTAGACGCATAGATGAACGATGTGATGAATGGGTTATCAGCTTCAATACAAAATAAATAAATCACAATGCATTTTTTGCTTGAGTACATTCCGAGGCAAGCAGGAGGAGCAGCAACAAGAAAAAGAAGCTCTTCACCCTTTTCACCATCATCTCATCAACCCAAAACTTTAGCTTCATGGTTGTACTTCATCTCAATTGAAAAAACAAACACTGCAGCAGTATGGACAATGACGCTTTTAAACAACTGGTCCGGTCCAAGGTCAAGTCCACAAAAGATATTGCCCGAGAAGCCGTCGAAGAAGCCTTTGATAAAAAGCGCAAACGCAAGGGCGGTCGTCGTCGCGGTGGTGGTAGTGGAAAAAGGCAGAACCACGACGAAGACTATTCCAGTTCGGAAAGTGAATCAGAAGATCGCTTAACAAAGAAAAAGAAAGATGTTGACGGTGGCGACAGCAATGCTTTCCTTCCGTCATCCGTACGCAGCAAACGAAAGCAGCAAACAACCAGTAGTAAAGATCAAGATGGTCAACCAAAGCAATCTCAATATCGAGACCGAGCCAAAGAACGACGAGAAGGATCCAATGCAGATTATGAAGCATCAAGAGCAGTATTGCAAAATGCAGCCTACGATAGAAATGCCACGGATAGGCAGGAGGAAGACGAAGAAGGAGGTGAGGGCGCTATGGATTCTGCCGATCTATCAAAATATCTGGGTGGTGATGAAGCCCATACGCATTTGGTCAAGGGATTGGATGTAGCACTGGCACGATCTGTGCGGGAAAAAATGAATGTCAACTACAGAAGGGAGCAAGACAACTACGAGGGTGGTAACGGTTCGTCTTGCGGCAGTGCTGGTAGCGATGGTGCCAAGGAACAACAAAGGCACCAGGAGCTCAAACCAAAAAAGTCACTCCGGGAAGCATACGGGGTACTACAACAACACGCGGTACTCAATCAGCCCTCTCGCGTTCTCGACCCCAAACAGAAATCTATACTGGATTTTTACACGCATTATGCACATGATCAGCACGAAAACAAAAAGTCACAACAAGAATTACAACGACAACGTAAGGAAGTGCGTGTCTCATTGGCTGGATCTGCTTTGCAGCGGACACATATGATCATGGCCGTAGATTGGCATCCTGCCAACATAGGCAGATCATGGGAAGTCCCTGTGGAAGATATTGCCTCCCATCATCATGCTTTGGCAACGGCGGTGGCGGATCATGCGCGAACAGCACTGCCCAAAGTATCGCCCTTGTCATTATCGTTAATCCGACAAATGCAAGCAAAACAAAATCGTAAATGGCATAAGGTTGCACGAAAACAAGAAGAGATCAACAGCACCAACGAAAAGAAGTTGAATACACACGGCCATGATGCCAAACCAACACCAACACCAGTTGAGGAAGAAAGTGATGATGATGATATATTCCCTGATGCTGGCGACGACAGTCCGTAGGGAATGTATTGCTAGCAACACACCATAAATCTAGTGTAACAGTAGTACAAAGCAGGCAAGGACCTTAGGAACAAACATTCAAATAAAGACTATCATTAAGACTGATTATAGAGCTTGCTTTGACGTTGCGTCGCCCTACTTGATCGACTGCGTCATCTCCTCGTTCAAGCTACAACCAATCAATTCCCAGTAATAAACACAGTGACGGAACATCTCTTCGTCTCATGACATCATACAAGCTTAGCATTATGTCATGCATCACTACTTGTCACGAACTAATCCCAAACAGATCCAGGTGTGCAAACGGTCTATGAGATGAAGGATTGACAGGTTGATGATGCAATCCATGATCCAGAACCTCTATGGCTCACTATTCGGAACCAAGTTAAGGCCTGTCATCTTTGTCATCTTTATCATCCCCGTCATCTTCAACATCTTCATCGTTGTCGGAAGGAGTGGGAGGGATCAAGACCTGTAATATTCAACCAAAATACACAATGGTATCAGATACAGGTGTAACACAAAATAGCATTCACAAGGACATAGGAAAAGAGATAAGGAAAACTTACAGCATCAATTCCATGAATCACTCCGTTAGAGGCAAGCACATCAGCTGCAACAATATTGGCATCATTGACCATGGGAGGATCAGTAGAAGTGAACACATTAGCTCCATTGACAGTGGCAACTGCAGCTCCATCCTCCAAATCATTAGACAAGACTTTTCCTTCCACAACATGGTAAGTCAACACACTTGTCAAGAGTTCACTATCTGACAAAACAGCATCAAGAGTTTCTTGAGGAAGTGCTGCAAATGCAGCATTGGTAGGGGCAAAAACTGTGAATGGACCAGAGCCACTGAGAGTATCCACAAGTCCAGCTTGGGTCACAAGGTCCACGAGAGTGGAGAAATCAGGATTTCCAGCAGCAATATCTACAATGGTGGCTTGCGCTGTTGGAGCTTGCCCTGTTGGAGCTTGCCCTGTTGGAGCTGCCGCTGGAGCTGCAGGAGGTTGTTCTGCTGAACCCTGTCCTGGTGAACTACCTGAAGGAGCCTGTGTAGGAGAGAAGGTTGGGAAGATTGGGGGCAAAGGGTATCCAGCTGTAAAGGTGACAATGTCGGTGGCAGTACAGATTTGTCCTCCAGCTGTGTCAGCTGTCAATGTAATCAGCATATTGTAAGTACGCTTCTCTGTCAAATCAATGGGAACATTGATGGTGGTCTGGAAGGTATCACCAGCATTAACAACCACCCCAGCAACATCATCAGTCAAGTTGAAGAAAAATGGGTCCACATTGGAGGCAACTGTAAGCCCAGTTACAGTAGCAGGTCCTCCCTCAAATTCAACGGGAATATCAACTTCAAGGTTAAAGGTCTGGTTTGCAAAGCAGCTGATGGTTCCTTGTTCTTCATTGGTCCACTCAACAAGAATGTTGGCTCCAAAACGATTCTTTAAGAAGAGAGTTTGGGAACAGGAACTATGGTACTGGATAGATTGCAATAAGTTGGCCAAATCTCCCGTATTGTTGTTTTTGTAGATGGTGATAATACTGTCAGCAGAGAAACGCTCACCGCCGCTATTGTGCTCATACAGTGAATTCACAGTTACCCAGTCTCTGTGGTAAATAAATTCTCCATCAGCATCAGTGACAACAATGAAAGACTTTTCACCAATGGTTGTCGGAGGACCACCATTGAAATCTTCACAGATGAATTTCTCTCCCTGGACATTCCAACTGTTTTCGCAACCACCTCCCGAGTAGATCCAGGTCATAGCAAGAGGACGACCTTCGCACTGAGCTACAGGTGGCGGGGTGGCGTTACAGTTAGGACAATCAATCTCCATCTCAAACTCACAGCTTTCATTTGTAGGTGCAAGAGTAATCACCTCGGCAGGTGGAGGTGTAGGTGCTGGAGTAGCGCCAGGTGCAGTTGGAGAAGGAGTGGGCGCAGGTGTAGGTTCTGGTGTGGGCGCTGGTGTCGCATCAGGTTCAGTGGGAGAGGGTGTAGGCTCTGGTGTAGGTTCTGGCGTGGGCTCGGGCGTGGGCTCGGGCGTGGGCTCGGGCGTTGGCGGTCTAGTCCCAGTAATGATTTCAAAGCAGTAATCAGCTTCATCGCCACAGTTACCAGTGGAATCTTCCAAGGTAACAGTAGTGCACTCAGCAGTGGGTTCGCAAATATCAACGGGCTCTGTTTCAGTGGCAGTAACGGTTTCACCAGGGGTAAGGGTGACTTCACCATTCTCGAGCAAGTTCAGCACGTCGCCTTCTCTGTTTCGCTCCCAGCTTGTCACTTCAAGGTCAATCGTTCCAGTGTTCTCCATACTATACTCGAAGAAAAATTCCGAAATGCAGTCTAGGTCGTCACATGCTTCCAATACCAAACTTCCGAACTTATCCTTGAGGAATAGATCGGTGTTTCCCGAGGAGTCAATCTCGACGGTCTGCAGCAGATCTCCAGTAGTGGAAAAGATAGAGCAAGTTATCATAGGTGGGAGCTCTCCTTCTCCGGACATGACAATCGCTCCACCGTCATCAACAGCTTGTGAGAACAACAAGTTACTGTCCATGTCGGTACATGTCACACGGGCGGATTCCCCGGCACCTGGAAGCTCAGCGACATCCTCGCAAGTAAGATTCTGGACATTGTCACTCTCATCGCACGTACAAAACTCCAACTTAAAACGAAGAGTATCAATGGAAGTACCGACCGCACAGGATCCCTCGGGAGAGGTCACAAGAGCACATTCCAAACCAGTGTCGTCAACGCATGTCATAGTGGTCTGGATAACATCGGCAGGCGATAAGAAGAGAGAAGAACACGTCAGACACGGAACGCAATGAACGCTCTACGATAACACACGGAAACCTCAGAATGAAGCTTGCCGAACTTGTTCGAATCATCCGCATTCCATTTAAGTAGTCTTACCTCTGCAGAGCATACGACTGGAGCTGGGGTAGGAGATGGCGTAGGAGGAGGCCTAGGTGGAGGCGTGGGAGGCTTAGGAGAAGGAGTGATACTTGAGGCGACTTCTTGGACGAATCGACCCCAGAAGTTGGAATCATCTCTAAAAAGATCCTTGTTGTTTTCAGTCTCGAGCTTTCTTTTTATCTCGTTCTTCCTTCCATGGCGTAAGGCTGCCTCCGACTGGGTAAAATATGCCGCCAAGGGCAACACGAGTAAGGATTGTTTAAATATCATGGTAAAGTTTTCGTCTTCGGGTTGATATTTTCTAGAAAACGAGCAAAGTTATGACACTGTGATGGTTCGTTTGGAACCTCGAAAACCTGGGGAATGATGGATAACGGATCGAACATGGTCGCTCTATATCCTGATAAGTACTACATTTTAGGCAGTGCTTATCGCAACGGTCTAAACACCGTATCAGAAGTTTAAGTAAAATTTGTTTGTGCGTTAGATTTTAGCAACATTTAACCTTTGGAATACGTGTTTATGGTGATTAGGCGAAGGGGATACAGAAGCCTTCTTTACGCTTTCATCCAATTTTACAATTGGCGCACTTCTCGAATCCGGGAACGAGAGAGGATTTTGAATCACGACAGAGGCAGTTCTTCTTCCCCGTCCAATATTTTTATTCGATTGCGATTGCACCTACTGCCAATGCTACTATTGCGAATGACAGTGTCGTCTCCAGTTTGCGTCATTTTCTTCGTATACCGGATTGTCGCTATTTGGATGAGGAAATACTGGAGTGTCCAAGTACTCTCCACACACAATGCTCTAAATTAGCCATGGATTTGTTGTCAAGATGAAAGGGACATACAGTAAGCGAGAATTTCTGATTGATACATTGATACTTGATACTACATACTACCCAAGGCTAAAATTGGGAAACTTACTTCGGTCTGCAATCCTTGGTGGCGCGAAGACGTTCTGGAACCATACGATAATTTTTCGCGGGTCGAATACAAAGGGCAAAAAAGATCGAGAAAATAAAGTGCAAGCGTACAAGTATTTGCTATCATCCGAGTTTTACTGAAATGCACACTACTTTCAAGCATTACGTCAGTTTGCGTGCCCCGGATGTCTCTGTTCTGCTGTAGTGACAAGGCAAAGTGATCAAAATGAATCATTTTGCAAGTTTTCATATCAATGATGTCTACAGAAACGTGTATGCTTGATTTTAGTATGAATTCTTGTCTAGCTTTACATGTTGTATTTTGGATATAAAGGTTAGTGGATTCATAGTTGTCAATTCCGCGGCAAAATTAATTCCTGGTGACCCCAGATGATTCCTTTTTTGATACGCTATGCTAGCATTTGATTGCTGAGCTGGCTTACTCAAGAACAATCACATATCGAGAAGTAGTGTTGCATGCGCGGCCACTTAGGGATGTACCGGTGGCAGTGAGTTCAAAGACAAACTCTTCCAGAGTGTCAGCCAGGCTGAGAACAACTCCTGTTTCTATACTGATGGATTCTCCCATTGTTAGTTCTGTCGGTCCATTGGGTATCAAGTTAATGGGGTCGGGTTCAAATGGACTGGAACCAACAGCAGTGCCAAGGGTTACAGGAGTAGTACCGTTATTGGCAATGGACATAGCCAGAGTAAGAATTTCAATGATGTTCTGGCTACCCTGAGACACGCTAGAGAAACCAACAAGTTGCAGTGCACCATAGTTGGTAAGTAAAGTAAAGTCGATTCCTTGCTCTCCACTGCATCCCAGCTCTAATCTATCAAGGTTCTGGAAGATCTCATCGCCTGGTCCTCCCTCAGAAACAGAAGAGAAAGCAATTTCCAAATAATCCTGATCAAAGGGACCCGAGACTCGGAAAATCTCTCCTTTCGCAACGACTCCAGCAAAAGCAGTTCTATCTTGGTCTATCACTTCAATATAAGCGTCTGAGCCGGGAACAGCTCCACCAACGCAACCAGCAGTAGTTCCACAACCAATGCCTGTAAAAAGGAAATCAACAACAGTGGGACCATTTTCATCAAAACAGACAGCAGAAGTTGGTACGGAGATATCACGGCAGTTTCTTCCACTAGCTGTGACACATTCAATATTAGCGTCGATGCTGCATGAAGTAGCAGCAGGATCAACTGTTGGGACGACTATGCCAGAGGGAGCTTGATTGGGAGAAAAGGTTGGAAAAATGGGCGGAAGTGGGTACCCAGCTGTAAAACTGGTAAGCTCAGTGGCACGACAAAGTGTTCCAGTGTCCATGACAGCCTCCAAAGTGATGAGAAGAGTGTATGTCTTCCTTTGGGTGAGATCAATTGGGATAGCAATAGTCACCTCCAAAATATCTCCAACTTGAACTTCAACACCACTGATCTTATCAGTCAGGTTGTAAAAGAAAGGATCAATATTTGATGCAACAGTGAGAGACCGCATTACAGCAGTGTTGCCACCAATATCATTAGGAACAGCAATATCCAAATCAAATGTTTGATTGGCAAAAGAAGATATCTTCCCTTGGACTTCATTCACCAATTCTAATAACTGAACAGCTCCAAAACTATCCTTGAGGAACAGGTCTGAGGAACAAGAACTGTCGTATTGAACAGCTTGAAGAAGATTTGCAGTAGTGTTTGTATCTTGGTTCTGGTAGATATTGATGATGTGATCTGCCAGCAAGTTGTTTCCCCCATCAGAAACAGTAAAGGTATCTCCAACAGCAACTGTGCCTTCAAAGTAAATAGTATTGTCTGTCAAAGCACTGACAACAATATAAGAAGTCTCCCCCCTTTGGGTAGGAGGAGCACCATTCAAATCTTCACAACTGAAACTATCTCCACTGGCTTGAATATTGTGAGATACTTCACAGTCTCCTCCATTGTAAATAAATCCCATCTCAAATGGTTGCCCTTGGCATTGCTCAACAGGTGGAGGAGTAGCATTACAGGATGAAACTCCCTGTGGAGGAACACATTCAATCTCAAGTTCAAATGAACAAGGAAGTTCCATTGTGGGAGTTTGCATTGCAACGTTGGAGGAGCTTGCACTAGGTGACGATGTGGATCCTGGTATGGGAACTGTGTTTAGTCCTGGGGTGGGCTCTGGTGTAGCCTGGGTGGTTTGGGTTAGAGTAGGCAAAGGAGTGGGCAGTGGATTTAAAGATAGTGCTGGATCTGGCACTGTTGGATTGGTGGGGAGTAAAGAAGGACCAGGAGTAAGTTCTGCTGTAAACGGAGATGTTGGAGTAGCCGAAGACGATTTCAATGGAGTTGGGATTGGGGTTGGATCTGGCACTGATGGATTTGTTGGGAACGAAGTAGGCCTGGGAATTGACTCAGGAGCAGGCTCTATTGAATTAGCAGTAGGTGAAGAAGTAGCCAATGGAAATGGAGGCAATGCTGAATCTATCACAGGTGCAATTGTGGGGGATTGAGTAGGTTCAGGAGTAAGCTCTGATGTAGGCTGAGTTGTTGGGACAAGAGTAGGTAACTGAGTGGGCAGTGGAGTTGGAGGTAGTGTTGGATCTGGCAATGGTGGAATTGTTGGGAATAAAGTTGGCTTAGGAGTTGACTCAGAAGTTGGTTGAGTTGTTGGATTAGGAATAGGTTGAGAAGTGACCAATGGAGTTGGAGGTAGGGTTGGAACCGGCAGTGGCAGATTTGTGGGGAATAGAGTAGGCTCAGATGGTGTTGGAACAGGGGATGAATCCAAGATCTTGAACGAGAATGTGGTGTCATTTTCACAATCTAATCCTCCTCCTACAGGAGCTGCCAAGACCATCAATTCGGTGGTGTATTCGCCATCGGCGCAGATATCGATGCGCTCTGTTTCCGAGCTGTAAATTGATTGATCAACAGGAACCTCTGGGTTACTTTCAGGAAGCAAGTTTATCGTTTGTCCACCGCGAGTGCGGCTAGATTTTGTAATGGACATGCTCACATTGCCAATATTTCCGGTTTCATATGTGTAGGCGACCTCTGTGAAACAATCTTGGTCGTCGCATGCAACGAGTGAGAAGGACCCGAATTTATCTTTGAGATACAAATCCACATTACCAGAGATATTCACCTCAAAAGCTTGTAGACGATTACCAGCAAGATTAAAAATCCCGCACGTTAAGCTTTCTGGAAGAGCGCTTTCACTCGAAATGGTAATCTCGTCTCCGTTGACAACACTGCCGCTAAAGAGAGGTATTCCGGATGGATCGGAACAAGTGACGCGTACTTGCCTATCACCGGAAGGAAGAGTGCCCTCGTCAACACAGCTTTCAAAATATTCCTCTTGTGTGTTGAGGGCATCCATACAGACGCAAAAGTCTACTTGGAAGCGCACTGCATTTATACCTGTTCCTGTTGAACATTGTCTGTCTGGTCGCGTCAATCGACTGCATTCGATATTTTTGTCTTCGCTAATGCAGAGAATTCTCGTCTTTTTATCAATTGAGAGGAATGAAGAGCAAAAAAAGTGAGAGATAAGAAAAATGGAGAGAGCAGATCTGTTGCTTCTGCTGAGTGAAAAAGACGCACCTCGGCGGAGCACATGGTGGTTGGGGCGGGCAAAGGGGCGGGCGAAGAAGCCTCGGTTGTGACAACCGAAGGAGCCTCAGTAAAGGAACTAGAAATGGCATCTTTCATAACCCTCAACCAAAACTGCTCATCATCTGCAGCCAAGCCTCTTTTATGCTCTCTAGTATCAACTTGTCGTTGCTGTGTCGTAGCCATCGCACCCATCATCAGATACAGAGGCGTTACTAGTATGATCTTCATGTTGCTTTGTTTCAATCTTCCTCAGATTCCTGCTTATGCAGTATGCTATCAATCTGGTTCTAAAAAATGATGGCTTTCGATTGCGTTGGCAGATGAGCATCAGCTCCTACTCCAAGATATTATTATGCTCTTCACGAAACCCTTTGAGAGATGATGTCCGCGAAAAATGTCGCCAACTTTTCTCGCTCTCTGGATTAACGAGAGGTCGCCTGGAGCGCACCTGAAATCAGAAAGGATAGCCGTTAAATTGGTTAAATGTTTAATTCTGCTTCAACGTGTTTCCTAAGTACTGTGTCACACTTATCGCGAGTCACGATCTTCAATCAAGCAGTGATTGAAAGTCCCACTTTTATCAGATCTGTTCATTATTATCCCATAAAAGAACATAATATAACTCCGTTCTTCTGATGGAGGACAAGATAAGATGATAAAATCATATATTATCTATTTCACATCTTATAAGACACAAATTGATATTTCAATTTAGTACTACACAGTAACAGTCCTGTTATTGAACAAGGTGTCACAACTGCTGCCGTCTGTAAAATAGCCCGCGTCGTTTTTATTATTTTGTACTCTTTTGTAGTCATAGAATTCTGATAAATTTTGACCAGCTGACAACGTTTGACAAAAGTAACGCGTCTTAGAGTAATTAGCAAAACTGGTCAAATGTAGCTTTGATGAGCTGGCTGGCTACTACTCTATGGTACTACTAAAAAAATAAAAAAATTGAACATCTAATTTACGGGGATCACAACTACTACTCTACTACTACTAGGCTACTATTAGCAGATTATCTCTCACTAGTACTACGTACATGAATGACTGGGAGACCTGGAGACAGACAGCTACCGATCTGCCCCCTGATGGTTCGCTGGAAAACCAAAACCGAAAACCATCAAAAGGACTGTCACTCCGATTTGGGGGTGGGCGGTTGACCCCGGACACTGTGTGTGTGTGTGTGTGTGGGGGGGGGGGGGGGCGCCCCCAAGCAGGCAAACCTATACCAAGAAATCTTATTCTTTTAGTTGTTTGGTTTTTAGTTTTGAACCAAAGACCCGGACGTATTTTAGAAACGGATTTTTTAGATGTCGGTCAAGGTGACGCTATTTTAATTAAAACTCCCAAAGGCCAAACCGTTCTCATTGACGGCGGGCCGGATAATAAAGTTTTAGAAGAATTAGGCAAATATCTTCAACCGCTGCAAAAAAGAATTGACTTAATTATTTTAACCCATCCCCATGCCGACCATGTTAGCGGTCTCATTGAAGTTTTAAGAAGATACAGCGTCGGCTTAGTA
>Ga0100391_1005620_pt1 | contig 11608 bp, 5 predicted proteins | sample CryGeymeta201515_FD_81541 | JGI IMG/M metagenome (GOLD analysis project Ga0100391, IMG submission 81541) | Groundwater microbial communities from Crystal Geyser aquifers in Utah, USA - Crystal Geyser metaG 2015-15 | ecosystem: Environmental > Aquatic > Deep subsurface > Groundwater | place: USA...
AAGATGATGATTATGGTGTTCGCGCAACCCACCCACCCCCGCCGTTCGCCCCCCCCCCCCCCCCCGACGACAATTCACCACTTATCACGAATTCTACGATATTGTGCGTTCGATGGATTTTTTTGAGTTTGAGGCTTGGTTTATTTGGTTCAGTGATAGGATCTCGAACGGAAGCTCAAGTAAAGAGCCAAGGCACAATGAATTAGACTAGTAGGAAGTAATTAAAAAATCGTTCTTTCCCGGAAGCTTCATTATCGTAGTCCAGAAGCTACGCACGAGTACGGCTTTTATACAGCGCCCTACTCCAATACTGATTAGAACTTTTGTAGACCTACTCTCGTATTGTACTTCGAGTAGACTACTACGCAACAAAACTTCAATTTTCTCGTTAGTACTACTAGTAGTAGCTATTAGTACTAGCAGTAGTAGTAGACTACTAGTAGAGCTATTCCGATTAAGGTTCTAGTTTACTGAATCACGTTTTGTTGTGCCGGGACACATCTCACTGGTTCTCAAAAAGATTGCAGCCAAGATTCAGCTTTCTTCAATAATGGCGAAATGAATGCAATCCTATCAACGAAAGATCGCATTGGCTACGAACTATGATACTACAGTAGATACTAGTAATTTCATAATACACTCTGTATCGTATTTATTATTCATCGCAAGACCATACTCTCTGTGGGTACCAACAAGGAACAGCAATCGTACATCAACATCATACCATGTCGTCCGAAGAACCACCCGCGAAGAAAACCAAGACTGGCTGGGAGGGACACACTCTTAATTGTGCCGAAGCCTTGATGAAAGATGATGAAGGACAGCATTTTTCCGAACTCGTGGATGCCTCTGTGCAGACATTGCAAGGTATCGGGGTGCATGCCGAAATTGTATTAGAGGCTTTGGGTTGCTCTACTGTGAAAGATCTGGCAACCTACAAGTTCTTTTTGTTGGCTCGGGCCCTCAAGACTCTGAGCGAAACGGAGAAAGGGAAGCGTCTTGACGGGAGCGTCATGAATGTTGACAAGGCCGTGGATAAGGAGTATGAATCCAAGACATTGAAAGAAATCGTCGCTGCTCCCGTTGCTGCTCTCGAGGGACTCTCTGATAAAGCTGGGGGCTTGTTGGAATCATTGGGATGCAAGACCGTTGGCGACTTGGCTGAATGCAAGTATTTTCGCTGGGCTGAAGCTATTGTTTGCGCTGCTCAATACGAAGAATCTAAGACGGCTCCCGAGCGCAAATTGGATGCTGCCATGAACAAGCTCAAGTAAGCAAACAATTCTAGTTAGAGAACTGACAGTGCACAAGAGATTAGAGATATACCGGGAAGGCCACAAAGCGATTCTGAGCACTAGGTTTGTGCTCTATGCTAACCCAGCTAACACGGCTCGCCAAAAAGCCTACATTTACATTCATGTTAGTTCTCATTAAAATAATAATCTTATCCGTAACAATTGCTTTCGTCAAGACATACCGTTCTGGAGCAGGTCGTGAAGTGTTTTAGCTCTCCTCCAGACAACCAGCAGCTGCCAGACCAAAAGCTGTAGTCCCCCCCTCCCTACACAGTATCTGCTTCATATGCGATATCTCCGTAAGTATCACCAGTAGGCACTACTAATAGTCACGGCGTACGTTTACTCGCTGTAGTGATACCATCTTTCGTCTCGTCTTGCCTTCAAAAACTGACTAACAACTAATAACTGAACACCTGCCTAACTTCGCTTGTCTGAAAATTGAGTCGCGAGCTGGAACGGAAAGATCAGCGAGGGCATGCCAAAGTATTTTTACCACAATATTTTCCATGATATTATATTTTCCATCAACCGCAGCGATAAGTTCGGCAACAAAAAGGACAAACGGCGCTACTACTAGTCCTGCAGAGATATGTTTAATGCTTGCCATCCAAAAACAGAAGTTGTAGATTGTTGGACTGCTGTTACAAACCTCTTCCAAAGGGAGAAGGGGCCATCTTCTTCGGCAACACAAACATCTCCATCTGAAGGGTCTTTGGCAGCAGTGAGCAGCGTAACGCAAAAAACCGGCCCTGATCTCACCGACAATGATGCGAGCACTCCAGTACCTACCGGTCCACTTCTGCCGTCTCTTACTGTAGAAGAACAAGAGAGGTTGCGTCGTGCACTAGATCGTGTTGCACATCAAAAGAGCACAACAGTTGCAAACCAACAACCACTGCCCGGCGAGGATCCTGATGAAAGGACAGAGACTACCACCATCGCAAATAGTATTCTAGAATCGCCTTCTTTTCTTTCAATATTAACCAAAGCTGCCGCTGAAATTGCCTTGGATTTTAGTGAAAAGGAAATCGATAGTGAGAATGTTATTGGCAAATACCAGGAATTCAGTGATGATGATAATCCAGAAGCCACCATTCAGCGGCTGCTGCAAGTAGCTAAAAAGACAGAAGCACTTCAGAAACGGTATGGACATCATTTGGAGCGAATGGATCTTTTATTTCGTACGTTTGGTAGTGTCCTGGCTCCTTTGGAACCTTGTTGGCAATCTCTGCAAAATGTTCTGGCTAACGATGTCGCAATTACAGAAGAATTGAGGATTTTGATGGGATGTAGCGGTTCGGCGGAGACTCTTTCATTGCTCTGGAATGCAATCGAAGGAAAAACAATATTACAAGATGATGATAATATCTGCCATGTCGAACAGCTGATACAGCTTTGCTTTCACTGTGCCATTGCGCGTTCCTTTCTGGTCACCAACAATGACAAGGAGCAAAGAAAGCTACAATCGACAATCGAACAATCCCACGACAAGTCCAGTCAAAATGCTATTCAAAGCTTGCTGCGATCGTTTTTTGAATTCGAATCTACTAGTACGGATGATGAAATCACGGCACGACACCAAGAAAGGTTTCTCAGATGGCACCAGTGTCAAATACCGAGCTTGCTTTGTGCTCTACCCTTGCTCCTACGAGCATTGTTGCTTCCATCCCTAGAGGTTCTTGAAGATCAGAACATCAATTCAACTGTAGGAAATAAGTTCTTATTCCCCCGCCTTGACAATGATCAAGATTCGGAGAATCTATTGTTTCCGTCCCCGTCCTCCAGCAACGGACAGTCCTCCACCTGGCTATTTTCAGTAGCATGTACCATACCTCTTCAGCGTCATCCAGGGAAAGTGGTACGTGGTATACTTAACCTTTTGTTTTCTAAAATAAATTTATGCTTTCATGTCATCATGGGCTTTCTGAATCCTACATCTTTGTCTCCTTTTTCCGGTCTAAATTAAATAGTGGCATCGATTGTATTCCTCACTATCGGAGGGATTTAATCTCGCAACACTCGAGCATAATCTCGTAGGATACCATGGAGCGACGTTGATCCTTGTGGAGGCATTTGATAAGAAATCCAAAACGAACGTTACGTTTGGATCCTTTGCATCACGACCATGGAAAAGGCAGGGGGGTCCGTCACCCGATTTTTTTGGTGACAACCATTCGTTTCTATTTCAGCTCAAACCTAGGTTTCGAATCTGGCGAGCACGACACGTTCCTCGGGGAAATTTTCAATACTTTCATTTTGACAATCGTCTTGTTACTGGAACAACAACACTGTATTCCACGACTACCGCGACAGACACAAAATACGCACAGGGCATTGGCATGGGAGGTTCCAAACGACGGCCGCGATTTTATGTCGCAGCTACCTTGGATAAATGTCATTTGGGTTCTGAGGACGCTACTTATGAAAGTAATGTTTCATCGAATGTTCAGAACACCACTGGAAATGTGCCTTGTAATGATGATGATGATTATTGGGATTTGCTGTCACTGGAAATCTGGGGCATTGGTGGACATGATGCGCTTCAAGCGTTGAACCGGCACCATACAAAGGAAACGGATCGCGTCCAAAAAGCACGTCAGGTTGACAAGTCAGCATTTTTGAATGACTTTCGTTCGGGCTTGATTGAAAGTAAAATGTTTGCCTTTCACGAAGAAATGCGCAATCGGGATGGTGGATGTTTGCTCGATGAAGAATGATCATGATCAATGGTCGGTCGGTAGGAGATTGGTGAACCGGATTCAAAACGAACCGTATTGATGTAAATAGGCAAGCGACACTTGATGCCGGCACATAATCCTTGAATCAATTTCGCATTGTCGAAAGATTTGCAAACCAGCATCCAATGACCAACTTGAGTCCGTTTGCATATTATTTTCACACTCGGATATCGTCGAGTGTGTGGGCGACAGACTGTGTGTGGCGCAGCTCTCATGTTTTGAAAACGAACAGACAAGACCATGCGAATGTACAAGGGAAATGACGACGACGACTTTCGCACATTGTTGTTGAAGAGAAACAATGGATGACGACTGATGATCTTAGTTTGAAGAAAGGGATAGAAAAGTAGAAGAATGAGCACTTCAAGCAATGGATGAGTGATAGATTGGAGGCAAATTCAAAATTCTCTCGCTGTTTTTTGGATGAAATCAATGTCATATCAAGTGTTGCTATTCGCCTCTGCTCTCCTCTTGTCAAACAATCGTGTATTTTAGTTTTTAGTTGTTGTAATAAAGGAGCACACCGCTGGGGATGGGAATCGCACAACATAATTTTTTTTGCTTACTACTGTATTAGACTACTCGTAGAGCGCTCACTTGCTTGAATGGATATTAACCGTTAAATGATTTCCAATTTGGACTTGAGTGCGTCTTAAATCGATCGGCTTCTTTTGAAGAAGCAGTGGTAGTACAGTACCCACAACAAAAACAACAACAGCAGCAATGATAAAAAATAATGATTATTCCATGGCATTTCATTTTTCATCCTCTCCTGTAATCTTTTGTTCAGAACATTTCGGATACAACCCAATAGGACGGGCGCATTATTAGCTTTCATCATTTCCTATCAATGGAACAAAGTGCAGAGAGCTTTGTTTAAGAGATTGCGTGACTACCATTCCATTCAAGTTACGGTTGTTTGAAATTGAATTGCACCACGCCACCACCTATCATCAGGTCATCACACCAAGATTTCTATACTGTAGTAATTCACACTACTGCCTTTTTTCCATCATGGTACCTTCTCCCAGGAAACAATCACAAATAAACCCCCAACAACTGCCTTTATCTGATGAATGCACCACCAATGCCACTGCGAAAACGTATACAGAACACAAAGACAAACCCATTCAAAAAAAGGCTCGGCGTGTCAAACTATTTCTCAAGCACTCTGTCAAAAATATAGCATCTCCTAGTTCTGTGGATTTTACAGATCACATTCTGGACAATGACGACAATAATAATAACAACAATGGTAATGATAAGAGCGCACGACGAGGAAAATCATTATTTCGTCACGATTTCGACAAAGAACAACAACAAGAACAACAACAAAGACCTTTATCACCACTACCACCACCGTCGTCGTCGTCGTCGTCGTCAATGACCAGTACGACGCATACAATTGATCAAGCCATGTTTTCTTTACATTCCTACGTGGTTCTTTCCACACCAGGCCGGTCTAAGAGGGGACGACAGCGATTCGATGACAACTCTGCAACAATAACGGCAACAGCAACACCTTCTAGTAGTTATGTTCCACACAATAACTACGACTGGTTGTTGGATCATGGTGCGAGTGTTGTCGATGATGACGAGGAGGAGGAGGAGGATGATCTGTTTGCCAATCATTATGATAGTAATGAGACTGATGATGATCAAATACTAATTGACGAGAATGATCGTACAACGTTCAGCATGAAAAACAGTAATTATCATTTGAATAAACCCTGGGATATTGAATCCTTTTTGGAAGAGTATCTGAATGAACGAGGCATCAGGATCCAACAGGAACAAGCACAAGAGGAACGCGCTTTTTCATTTCAAGCCAATTTCGATGACAATAGTATTGCTGACGAGCAACAAGATGCAAAAGGTACCAATGGTACTGTTAATGATGACGACCAATCTGTTTCTTTGGAGACAGTCGAACATCCTATAGAGGAGATCGATAATGGTGATGATGATGATATCGATGATGATTTTGGAGAGTTTCAAGCAGCAACACCGCTCAACCAAACGACCAGCAGTGCACAAGAAAACGACTACAACAACATGTTTGAGACTCCGTTGCCACCCGGACAATCATCATCAGTGGCAGCCACAACACAGCAAGATTTACCCAAAATTGAAGTTTCAAATGATGAACAACAGCAATTAAAAGAACCAGAATTACACGTTAGCGAATCCAAAAGCACCTTTTGGCAGCAACAGCAGCAACAACAACAATCGCCACCAAAGAAAGGGAGCAGTGAAATCAAAAGCACCGCTAATAAACAATGCGATCATTCACCATCAGATGCTTCTTCTAAAAGTCAAGAAGAAGCCATGGTCGAAGAAGCCGTAACAATATTGAAATCCTTACCCTCCAACGACTTTAACGAAGAATTCAATTCGACTCCCCGTAATGAAATTTTGGTTGAAACGTGGAATCTGGCTACGGAACTCGAAAATCAATCAGAGAGTCCAGTCGTCAAGACGCCTGCGAGAGATTCACTAACACATTCAGCTCAACAACCGGACCGAGTGAAAAAAGAAAATAATGATAGTCAACCAATGAACCGAGTCACTCCAACTGCTGCTCTACATTCCACAGACAACAGAACAGAGGAAGAGGAAGAGGCCTCGTCAGACGCTAGCTATACGGAAATTTCCGAGATCGATTCAAGTGAATCCGTAAGTTCGCACAAGACCAACAATAGCAGCAGCAATGACAACAACGAAACCAAGGTGGCGCCTGCTCAGGGTCACATTGTATTTGCTGCCAGTAAGGGAATGATGACCAATATTACTACTCCCTTTTCAACACCAGTGAAAGAGGAGAAGAAATCAGTCGGATTACTGGATGACGAATTGCACACGCACGAGCGAGAATCGGGCTCTGCTTTACCGATTGAAAGTCACGATGACCCTATTCGTAAAAATAGCAAGACCAATACAGATGATGATTACGATAGTGATGATTCTTTTGGTGACTTTTGTGATGCTCAGACTGCCTCCTCTTGCGTCGCAACAACAGAACAAGAAATTGCGGCTTGTCATTTATGCGAGCCTTCTGCTCGACAAAAGGAGAGCTCTTCCCCGTCTGAACCGACAGGTAACGCAGCGAATCGTATCGCCGCGGAATACCTTGCCAGGATAAAATCTACTTCTCGGCCTCTCGTTGTTGCATTGCCACCTCTGCGGATCGAGACGGATAGCAAAGAACGCGAGCAAATGGCCGTGAAACCTCCCGATCCGTCGATGCCCGAAATCCAACCTACTGCAGAGTCTTCGCAACAGCTGCCATTGTCGCCTTTTATACTAGAAGCGAATGTAATGTCACTTCGGGAGTCAGTCGCCGCTGGCGAAGAATTTGACAACTCACTTTGTACCGATGAAGAAGGTAGCTCCAGCAGCGGTGAATTGCCAGAAAATGAAATTCCCTTATTTCTGAGACTTCCGATTACCGACCTATCAACTGCAGAAGCTCGATTTGCAAGACGACAGCAACAAAAACAGCGAGGAGAGTTGTGCCTCAATGAAAAGGATAGACAGAAAAAGCTGTCAACCTCTTCTCTCTTTTCTGTTTCTGAGCGAGTTGATGTCGACGATGAAAATGAGAATGGTGACCCATTGTCGACACTTGCCGAACTTGATTTGCCACAGTATTATTATACCCAAGAGAATGTTGACGATACAGCTCGAGTTGTTGAAAATGCTCCATGGCATCATATTTCGGAGCTGTGGGAACCTGAAGCGATTGACGGCAGCATGTATGTTGCTTCATCCTATTCGTTCGAAGAAAGTCAAGATCGCCGGGCAATGTGGGAAAACTATATTACAGAAGAACTGTGCAAGCTGGACACAGCCCAGGTTCAAGTAGGGAAAGTCCTGCTGAGAAGCATCCGACCGCACAAGGCTCAACTTGAAATGGCCAACAAATCCATCCATGAGTTTGCAAATAACCTGCAGCTTGCTCAAATGTACATGCAGCGATCTCAAGCGGCTGTTAGGCAAGCGGGGTGCGGAACTTTTGATAATACCCAAGGAACTCACACGGAAGGCTGCGGTTGGTTTGTGACAAACGACTTATTACACGCGTGGGACAAGCAAGAAATCTACAGAGCTCTGGACACAACATTGGAGAGAATTCAAATGTTGTTAAAAACCGAGAAGGAAGTTGCTGGCCGAATCTCCCAGTTTACATTTGACGCATCAAAACCGCTCGCGTATACTGACATCACAAGTGCCATCTCGCAGCTGTTGCGCGATGTGCGCATGGATGACTTGCTGTTAAAAATTGAAGCCTTGGACGACTTTCGGGGCCGCTTAGCGAGAAACGAGATGCTGCAGTCCTTTCACAATCGCCTACATGTTCTTGGCGAGTCAGTGGCTGTTCGAGCTTGCCGTCGTCGTCATAGCGGCCTTTCGGTTGAATACAGGTCGCTTTTGGAAGCGGCCAATGAAACATATCGTCTTCTTTCAGCATCAAAGCAAACGCATCTTGACCAAAGTGAGGCACTGTCGCCCCCCTCCCTGTCGGTGTCTTGGTCACAGGCCATTTTCCGAGCACTTTCCTATGAAGCTGACCGAGCCTTGGCAGCGGCATTGTTGGATCCACTGATCGAGCCAAATAGTGGAGATGCAGCTACCGAAGCGATGGACTCTGAATTTGATCGAGAGCTGTCGCTGCTTGCCTATGAAATCCAGCAAGACTGGGGCGATTCGGCCAAGCTGCGAACTGTCACACACAATCTGGTGATCATTCGCTTTGACTGGGAAAGTTCTAATCGATACTTCTTGCCTGTTTTCCACCGAACTTGTCGATTGCTGGCAGATGTTCTGCACGCTTATTTGCTTTTTGAGACGTTGCACGACCGACTTGTTAAGGTAAATCTGCCGGAAAGAACAGAAAATGATGATGGCGGCAAAGAAGAAAAAAAGAGCGACGATTGCCAAGCTAAGAGTCATTTGGAGACAGAGAGGAAAGGCAGATTTAAGGATGATCAATTTGGTGCTCTGCAATCTATTCAATCGGAGTGGGCGAGATCGAAGAAAGCCCTTTGGGATCGCTGTGAAGCGGCGCTCCTAAGATGTCTCGACGAATACATGAATTTTGCTCCACACGATAATGTTTTTACAAAGCCGACGGCGCCAGTAGCGGCGTCTAAGAAAATCTCTGATAGCCGATGGCGTATCGAACTAGAAGACTTGCATAATGTTCTGACACTGAGTGAGGAGTTTGCTTCATTGAAATCAAGATTCCTCGGAACCACCGCCTTCAAAGATTGCAAGGGCACCGAAGACGCGGCCATCATAATCAACAGAGATTTTGAAGAGAAGCTTTGCGACGTCTTTCGCAAGCATCTCCGGCATGTTCATGTTGAAGCCATGAAATCCTTAGGCGCCAGCTTGAGTCAAGACAACTGGGAACTGGTGGCCCTAGAGAATCTTTCCAAACTTCAAATGTCAAACGGGAACTTCGCAGTGGGAGATCTTCTTGTGGAGGCTCTATCGATTGCATCTGATACAATCGATAAAGGTGTTGGTGCTACAAAAGAGAAGAGAGTTCTGAAGACGTTGTTTAAATCAGCTGCATCAGAGACCAACGAACTGCTGAAGGTGCACCCTGTCAGCGACGAAGCAGTGGCATCGCCGGTCACCCGCGAGAAGGAGCCTGAACGGAATAGTGAAGTATACAATTTGATTTCGTCAGTTCTTGCTGATCGAGATGATGCAAACGCGCATACTCGATTTGTTTCCAAGAGTGCATGCGCTGTCTTGTTTCCTTGGATTTCCCGGCTCTTGCTGGTCTTGGAGCGATTGCCAGTAATTGTGGAGGACATTACAGTGGTGTTTGCCAACCTCTGTGACCTGTATTTTACCACTGTATTTCGTATTTGCTGTGGGACCGGTCCGACGGAACGTGTTCTGTTAGGCTCTGATCCACCAACCAAGGTCACTCAAAGAGTGGAGTCCTTCTTGCCACTGTCGCCATCCAAAAAGTCAGAAAGATCATCCGAGCTGGCTCCTGTATTTGGATTCAGGAGACGGTCTAGTAATTCATCTATGAGTGGAAGGAATAAGCCTCAGTCGTTTATCAAGAACGACAGCCTGCCGAGAAACTTGCAGGCAGACATCTGTGCACCATTGTGGGGCGAGAAATCAGAGTTAGCTTTCACTCGGAAGTTTATTGAGAGAGCCCAAGGGACTCTGAAAGATATTGTCCTCATTGATAAAGTAAATCACTGGATAGACGACCCTTTAGACAGAAGCCCGGATCTGGATGACGATGATGAAATCGTTGTGAAGGCTATTCGGAATCTGGAAAAGCGAGTGGGGGCTGCCTGGGGCTGTCTCGGCGTCGCAGCTATTCTTGAAGCAGCATGTCGTGTTGCCGGGAACCAGCTTATGCGTTCAGACCTCGGTCAACGGTCAGTGAAGGATCTTGCAACCATCGATCATTACGCTCAAGCCGTCTTTCAAATCATTCCGACTTTGATTCGCCTCTCTAGCCGCATTGCTTCTGTTCGTGCCATTTTAGCTCGCCGACTTGTTGCTGAGGTATGTTGAGTGAAGTTATTGCAGCGGCATCGCAAGTCTACAATATAGCTCATCCATCACTCACCAGCCTTGTATGTTATTTTCCGTTTGTAGATAATTGAGGTTGGTCCAGGTTGGCAAGAGTGTAAATTAAATGAACATCCAAACGATTACGTTGACAGCTTGCTACAGCGTTGCTCCTTCACTTGGGTCGCATTGTCCATTTCACCCCACAAACTACCGCTGGGAGTACGACAGATGACGTGGAAGGATATGATTGATGGTGCTTATCTCACGTTATTAGAAGGTTTCTCCAGAATCCCGTGCTGCTCGACGGAAGGCAGGGCGTTAATGAGCATAGACCTTGCCTCGTTTGCCGCTGGAACAGACCCTGCCGCAGTGATGGAACGTCTCGATTATAACAATGATTGTGATAAGCCACCGACAGTTGACAGGGAACGCTACATTTTCGTTGATACTTACATAAAGTTGTATTATTACCCAAAAAAGGACGTGATGGCTTGGATTATTGAAAATCACGAAAGGTATCACCTGAACCATTGCCTGACCTTGGCCGCCAATGCCTACCGAGGCGACGGCAGTGCTACCGTGGAACAGATTGTTGAAATGGTGAAAGGAATATTTCACGAGGACGAGGACAAGGACGACGTGCAGGAAGCGTCCTCCAGACCTCACGGTTATGTTTCATCCCAACACAGTCGTGCCCAGGCGAGTGTAAACCAGGTCTGACACTAGCTAGGTAAACTGTAAAATCTTGGTCTTTTCTTTTTTAGCCGAAAGATCCAGCTCAAGTGTTTCGCCTACGGTACGTTTATTAAACTTGGGCTTCTACAGTGAGATACGGATACGACCATTCAAGACACCGGTTTTCACGTTGGATCTGCCAGATCTGTTCCACAATGGTATTCAGAGCCAGCCGAAGGGAACGTGAGACAAGGAGACCCGAAGCCGACGTCACCGGAATGACCCGAAATGCCCCATCCCGTCTCCCACTCAGAAACAGGAACACATCGGGAGAAATCGGAT
>Ga0100391_1005622_pt1 | contig 11604 bp, 6 predicted proteins | sample CryGeymeta201515_FD_81541 | JGI IMG/M metagenome (GOLD analysis project Ga0100391, IMG submission 81541) | Groundwater microbial communities from Crystal Geyser aquifers in Utah, USA - Crystal Geyser metaG 2015-15 | ecosystem: Environmental > Aquatic > Deep subsurface > Groundwater | place: USA...
CGAAGACGCTGAGCTGGCTATCAGTGCTGGTGTGGTTTACCGCATGCTGCCTACAACACAGGATGCTGCTATTGGTATCCTTCCTGATGGAAGAACAACTTTTGCTTTTCCGGGTGCCCCGCCTGCACAGGACCTCTGGGAAGTGCATGCCAGAGTGATTTCAAAAACTTCGAAGAGCTTCGGATTTATTGCTAATATCTATGCCGGTGATGCACAAGCCAACGGCAGCGACGAGCGCTTGATCAAACGCATGGGTATGGAACTCACTATGATTTATAAAAAAACAAGACTGATGGGTTTTGTCAGAACAAATGATTGGGGACCATACGACTATCATAGGGACTTTAACCTCACTTTTCCCTTGCAGCTGATGGCCGATCTTTCGACCAGTTTGGGTAAACCGGGTTGGATTGATCTGCCTGGCACACGCATCGGGATAAGAGGTACTTACCGCACACTGGATCAATATTCGCCCCGCTATGCGCCTGTATATGTTGTTGGGCCGGGAGGTGATTTGATGCCAGATCCAACAGCAATCGGATTTGATAATGGTAATGAATGGGAAATCAGAACTTATATTCATATCAACATTGGCAACTAAAAAAATCAAATAAAATGAAAAAAATTAGTCATAATCATATTAAATATTTTGCGCTGGGTTTGGTTGCATTGCTGCTTGTAAGCTGCGAACGTGATCTGGAAGATCTTTCCCCGGCCAGGTATCCTTCTAATCCTGATATTTTTATTGATGGCTTTAGTGCAGGTCTAAACTATGCTGCTTTTGGCGGATCTGTGCCTACAGCTTTTGATGTGGATCAGGATGTAACGTATGATGGAACAGCAGCTTCCATGAAATTTGAAGTGCCAGATGCCGGTGATCCAAGAGGGGCTTATGCCGGAGGAGCTTATTTTACTGAAACTCCCAGAGATTTATCTGCTTATAACGCTCTTACCTTTTGGGCTAAAGCAAGCCAGTCAGCCAATATCGATGTACTTGGATTTGGAAATGACATGGGTGAATCCGGTTTTCAGGTTACAGTGTTGGGAATGCCTGTGAATACAAACTGGAAAAAATACATCATTCCTGTTCCAGACCCATCGCGGCTCTCAGCAGAACAGGGCATGTTTTTTTATTCCGAAGGGCCTGAAAACGATAAAGGTTATACATTTTGGATTGATGAATTGAAATTTGAAAATCTGGGAACTATTGCACATCCGACATTTAAAATTCTAAACGGAGAGACAAAAACAGAGACATCCTTTGTAGGTGTTACCAAAACAATTGACGGCATGAGGGCTTCATTCAACCTGCCAACAGGTGTAGATCAGGAGGTTATACTTTCTCCAGCTTATTTTAATTTTCAGTCGAGCGATGCAAGTATTGCAACTGTGAATGAAGAAGGAGTTGTAACCGTTACAGGAGGTCCAGGATCGGCAGAGATTTCAGCAACCGTTGGTGATGTTGAAGCCGATGGCGAACTCATTGTTCAATCTGTTGGTGAGTTTGAAGCAGCTCCAGTGCCGGATAAGGATCCAGCTGATGTAATTTCTTTGTTTAGCGATGCTTATGAAAATGTTCCTGTTGATTATTACAATGGTTACTGGGAACCTTATCAAACAACATTGTCTGCTGATTTTGAGGTAGATGGAGATCATATCCTGCATTATACAAATTTCAACTTTGTGGGTGTACAGTTTAGTTCACCAACAATTGATGCTTCTGAAATGTCGCATTTGTATTTTGACCTCTATATTCCGAATACCTTGCCAGGTGATGCACAGTTTAAGATAGAATTAGTAAACGAAGGCACGGAAGGCTCGGCATCTTATAGCAGAACAATTAGTGTGAGCCAGTCGCAGCAATGGATTAGCATGGATATCTCATTTGATGATTTTACCGGATTAACTGACCGATCCAGGTTGTACCAGCTCATTTTTGTAAGTGAAAATCCTAATATGACTAGCTTTTATGCCGACAACATCTTCTTTTATAATAATGGAATAGCACCACCGCCTCCATCAGAGCCCAATACACCTGCACCAGTGCCAACAGTGGCTGCCGCAGATGTGGTTTCAGTTTTCAGCGATTCATACAGTGCCATAGCCGGAACCGATCTTAATCCCAGCTGGGGACAGGCCACTGTGGTTACACAAATTCAAATTGAAGGAAACAATACGCTCAAATATTCCGGATTAAATTATCAGGGCATTCAGCTGGGCAGCAGCCAGAATGTATCGGCGATGACGCATTTGCACCTAGATTTCTGGAGCGCCAATTCCACTTCAGTAATGGTGTTTTTAATCAGTCCGGGGCCTGTTGAAACGTCTTATACGCTCACAGTGCCAACCACAGGGTGGTCATCACTTGATATCCCATTATCCGAGTTTGCACCTGTAGATATGGGCGATGTGATTCAATTGAAATTTGAAGGTAACGGCGATATTTACCTTGATAATATTTATTTCCACAAATAAACCTTAATGAAAATGAAAGCTAAAAACACCTACAGATACTTCAGGTTTTTTGTTGTATTAATAATCTTTGTTCAGCTATCAGGCTGCAAGACAGATGATTTTCAAAAACTTGACGAACGAAACTGGGAATTGGTATGGAGTGACGAATTCAATGATGCAGCGGGAAGATTTCCAGATGAAGCTAAATGGACCTTCGACCTTGGAACAGGCGATAATGGCTGGGGTAATGCAGAATTGCAGAGTTATACCAAAAATTCTCAAAATGTGTCGATGGACGGCAAGGGTAATTTGGTGATCACTGCCTTGCGTAATGACAACAGTTTTACTTCGGCCAGAATAAAAACTCAGGGCAAATTTTCGCAGCAATATGGACGTTTCGAAGCCCGTTTGATTACTCCTTACGGACCTGGAATGTGGCCTGCTTTCTGGATGTTGGGCGAAAGCATCGAAACAGTAGGCTGGCCTCAATGTGGCGAAATTGATATCATGGAGTTGCGCGGACAGGAACCCGAAATCATCAATGGCACCCTTCATGGCCCTGGCTATTCTGGCGGAAATCCAATCACGAAACATTATGGCCTAACCAATAATAGATTCGACAATGATTACCACATTTTCGCCATCGAATGGGATGCAGATAAAATTGACTTTTTTGTTGACGATTTCGTCTATCAACGTGTAAAACGGGAGGATGTCCCCGGCGAATGGGTTTATGATGCACCTTTTTTCTTACTCTTTAATTTGGCTGTTGGCGGAAACTATGTTGGTTTTCCTACTCCCGAAACACCATTCCCACAGCAGTTGATTATCGATTATGTTCGTGTTTACAGGGAAGCAAATTAGTTTAACTGCTGACCAAATTTTCTTTAATCTTTAAACTTATTAATAGACAAAGCAAATTCAGGATTTGAAATGAAGCAAAACAATAATAAAATCTCAATGGATGTGATTGAACTTGGGGATGATAAATATTTTAAAATTCATAACCACAATCTTTTACGACCGTTTTTTATGAGTATTGTAAGCGATGCCAACCACTGGATGTTTGTTGCAAGCAATGGTGGCATCAGCGCCGGACGCAGGAATCCTGAATATGCTTTGTTTCCTTATTACACTGACGACAAAATCATTGAATCGGCTGACTTAACCGGAAGCAAAAGTATCTTCAGAATAAAAACTAACGAGAGGCAGTTAATCTGGGAACCATTTTCGAATCGTTATACCAATCAGTTCGACATCACGCGTAACCTTTATAAAAGTGTCTATGGCAATAAAGTAATTTTCGAAGAGGTAAACCATAGTCTTAAACTCACTTTTCAATACCAATGGAGCAACGCTAAAAAGTTTGGATTCATCCGCAATGCGAGCCTGATCAATGATGGGGAAAAAGCTTTGCACATTGAAATGCTCGATGGTATCCAAAACATCATGCCATATGGTGTTCCAAGCGATTTGCAGCGGTCAACAAGCAACCTTGTGGATGCTTACAAACGCAATGAAATTGATCAACAAGCTGGTATTGGCATTTTTGCGCTTAGTGCGATTATTGTTGACAGAGCCGAACCTAGCGAAGCACTCAAAGCGAATATTGCCTGGTCTTTAGGTATTAAGAAACCCCGGTATTTACTCTCATCGCTGCAACTTGATGCGTTTAGAAATTTGCAGACTATTAATCCCGAAACGGATATCAAAGGCGAAAAAGGTGCATATTTTGTTTTTAGTGAAATCAATCTGGAACCAAAACAAACTAATAGCTGGAAAATAATTGCTAACGTTAATCAAACGCAGTCTGATGTTATTCGCTTGCGTAACGAAATTTTGAATAACGATCAGTTTGAAAAAGAGCTGGTTGAAGATGTGGCAGATGGCACAGAGCAATTGATAAAACTGGTTGCTGCTGCTGATGGTTTACAGCGTTCTGCAGACCAGCTGAATGATACCAGATATTTTTCGAATGTATTATTCAATATCATGCGTGGGGGCATTTTTGATAAAAATTACCAGATTGAGAAACAAGATTTTAAGGCTTACCTGGAAAAAGCCAACCGCAAATTAGCCCTTAGCTCCGAAGCTATCATAAACCAATTGCCCGATAGTTTTGAGCTTGGCAAGCTCAATGAAGTTCTGATAAATAGAAACGACGTTGACCTTGAACGACTTGCAAAAGAATACATGCCTTTGATGTTCAGTCGGCGTCATGGTGATCCGAGCAGGCCATGGAATTACTTTTCCATCAACACCCAAAGTGAAATCGATGGGAGTAAAATCTTGGATTACGAAGGAAACTGGCGCGATCTTTTCCAAAACTGGGAAGCGCTGGCACACGCCTACCCGGGATTTATCACCGGGATGATTTTTAAATTCGTTAATGCTTCTACTTTTGATGGTTACAATCCTTATCGCGTTACCAAAGATGGTTTTGACTGGGAAACGATAGAGCCGGATAATCCATGGTCTTACATTGGTTACTGGGGAGATCACCAGATTATCTACCTGCAAAAGTTTCTCGAAATCGCCGAAAGCTATATCCCGGGCAGTTTGAATGAATTATTCGAAAAGGAATGCTTTGTTTATGCTGCTGTTCCTTACATCATCAAGCCTTATAATGAGATACTTAAAAATCCAAAGGACACCATTACCTTTAGTGAAGAGTGGGATCAGCAGATTCGCAAAAAGCGACAAAACACAGGAGCCGATGGCACATTGCTTACAATTGGTGATGAGGAAATTTATCATGTAAATTTCATCGAAAAAGTCTTGGTAAGCGTCTTGGCAAAGCTGTCCAATTTTGTTCCTGAAGGCGGTATTTGGATGAACACCCAACGTCCTGAATGGAATGATGCAAACAATGCCTTGGTGGGCAACGGCGTGTCGATGGTCACACTTTATTACCTGTTTCGTTTCTTGAGATTCTTTGATCAATTGCTCGAAAAGTCAGATGCAGCGCATTTTAAAGTATCCGCCGAGCTTGCAGAATTTTACCACAGCCTGCGCGATAATATGATCGACAATAAGCACTTGCTCGAAGGGAAAATTAATGATGCAGATCGAAAAAGAATGATTGACAGTTTTGGAGAAACCGCATCAGCGTATAGACACCAAATCTATGAGAACGGCTTTTGGGGCAAAAAGCGCACCATCTCGCGTCAGGGTCTCATGCGTTTCACTACCATCAGTTTGGCTTTTATTGCGCATTCCATCAGGGCAAACAAAAGACCTGACAATCTTTATCACGCTTATAACCTGCTTACTATCAACGAAAATTCGGCAGAGATTCATCACCTCAGCGAAATGCTCGAGGGTCAGGTTGCAGTATTAAGTAGTGGATACCTCAATAGCAGTGAAGCATTGGAGGTGTTGGATGCACTAAAGGCAAGTTCCTTATTCCGACCCGATCAGTATACATATATCCTGTATCCCAACAAGCAGCTTCCAGGTTTCTTGCAGAAGAATAATATTCCTGAGCAAGCTGTTGCTTCATCAGAACTGCTGAAAAAATTAGTCGCAGATGGCAATCGATCGCTTATTGAAATGGATGTTGCCGGGGGATTTCATTTTAATGGTAACTTTAGAAATGTTAGTGATTTGAATCAGGCTATCAGCCGATTGCCAGGAAAATATGCAGCACTTGTTGAGCAGGATAGGAAACTATTGTCTGATATATTTGAACAAGTGTTTAACCATAAAGCGTTTACAGGGCGTTCGGGAACTTTTTACGCTTACGAGGGATTGGGGTCTATTTATTGGCACATGGTTTCGAAGTTACAGCTGGCTGTTCAGGAATGCTGCCTTAAAGCTGTTAATGAGCAGTCAGACGAAGTTGTGGCAGGTAATTTACTTGCGCATTACTATGAGATTGATGCCGGAATTGGTGTACACAAATCTCCTGAGCTTTACGGGGCTTTCCCTACCGATCCTTATTCGCATACTCCATTCCATCGGGGAGCTCAGCAACCGGGCATGACTGGTCAGGTGAAAGAGGATATCCTTGTTCATCATGGCGAGATGGGGCTTTTTGCGCGTGAAGGCCAGCTTTACTTCAACCCACGATTGCTACGTAAGCAGGCTTTCCTTAGCGAAACAACTGTTTTTAGCTATCACAACGTCATGGGTATCATAAAACAAATCACCTTAAATGCAGGCCAACTGGCATTTACGTATTGCCAAACGCCTGTGGTTTACACTTTGTCGGACAATAGTAATATAAAAGTGTTCTTTACGGATGGCAGCCACAAAAGTTTTGATCACCTGCAAACGGATGCTGATGTAAGTGAAGCAGTTTTTGGTCGGAAAGGAACAGTTGATCGTATCGAAGTAAATATCGACTCCAAAATGCTAAAGTGAATTTTAAAAGATTTGATAACACATGAAAACGGATTTCAAGTATAATTTCATTTGGCTATTGATGGTTTTCACTTTATTGGCTTTATCTGCATGCAATCAAGCGCAGAATAAGGAGCAAAAATCAGAAGACAAAAAAGAAAACGTCTTACAAACAACTGATCAGCTGCTTGAAGGATATGCAGCAGCTGTTTGTTATTCCGGTTTCAGAACAGGCCAGCATCCCGATAGAGGAGCAGGAGCAGTAAACCCTTCGTATGAAGAAATTTACGAAGACCTGCAGCTGCTCGCTGCTAAAACACCTTTTCGATTGATCCGGCTCTACGATTGTGAAGCAAACAGCCAAATGGTACTCGAAGTGATTCGGCAATACGACCTGGATTTTAAGGTGATGCTGGGCATTTGGCTCAGGGCCGAACTGAGTGCCCACGAAACCTGCGAATGGCTAACTGAACCTATTCCGCAACAGGTGCTGGATGCCAACAAAGTGATAAATGCCGCTGAAATAGCTAAGGGTATCGAGCTGGCTAATTCTTTTAAAGATATTATTGTGGCAGTAAATGTTGGCAATGAAGCCCTTGTGGAATGGAATGACCATAAGGTTGATACAGATTCAATAATTACTTACGTGAAAAGGGTGCAGCAAAGCATCACGCAGCCTGTTACAGTTGCTGATAATTATAAATGGTGGGCCAATCATGGCAGGGAACTGGCAGCAGCAGTTGATTTTGTTGCTATTCATGTATATCCCATCTGGGAAAATAATGACATTGACGAAGCAATGGCCTACACCATCGAAAATGTTCAGGAAGTGATGCAGGCACTGCCCGAAGCACAAATTGTAATTTCCGAAGCAGGATGGGCAAGCACAGCTTCAGAGTTTGGCAGTAGGGCAAGCAATTCAAAACAAGCAGCTTATATAGAAGCGCTTTTGCAATGGGCAAATCAAAATAATATTACCACATTCATTTTTGAAGCTTTTGACGAAGACTGGAAAGGAAATCCCAATGACCCCTTGGGCGCCGAAAAACATTGGGGAGTTTTTAAAGTGGACAGATCGCCCAAACAAGTTTTAAGCTTACTGGAAAGCATGAAGGAAAATCCGAACAATCCAACTACAAATGAATAAATCAACCGGTAAGCTATCCGTCAAAGAAAAAATTGGGTATGGCTTGGGCGATACCGCTTCTCACTTTGTGTGGGATATGGTGGGTTTCTGGATTTTGATTTTTTACACCGACACTTTTGGAATTTCTGCGGCTGCAGCTGGAACCATCATGCTTATTGCACGTGTTTGGGATATGGTAAGCGATCCTTTGATGGGTGTGATTGCCGACCGCACCAATACACGTTGGGGAAAATTCCGGCCTTACTTGCTTTGGATGGCGCTTCCTTACAGCGTTTTGGCTGTGCTTACCTTTACCACTCCCAACTTTAGCGAGACCGGCAAAGTAATCTATGCCGGAGTAACCTATTTCCTTTTAATGACTGTTTTTACGGCTATCAACCTGCCTTACTCTTCATTGGGCGCAGTGATGACAGCAAATTCTTATGAACGGGCCGGACTCAATTCTTACCGTTTTATTTTTGCCTTTGCTGGGCAGTTCATCGTAACCGGAACTGCCCTTTACCTGGCAGGATTCTTTGGAGGCGACGATACCGCCAAAGGTTATCAATACACCGTAACGCTCTTTGCAATAATCAGTTTGATCTTGTTTTTGATAACATTTAAATCAACACGTGAACGCGTTAAGCCTCCATCTGCTCAGCAACAAGATCTAAGAGCCGACATTAAAAACCTTTTCAATAATAAGCCCTGGGTGATCCTGTTTTTTGTTGGAATTATTTCCTTTGTCATGTTTGCGCTTCAAAACCTTTCTATTGCTTATTATTTTAAATATTACACAGGTAACGAGCAAAATGTTCAACTTTTTAATGTTATCGGAACGGTAGCGTTAATTGCTGGCATACCGCTTTCTAAGCCTCTTGCAAAAAAATTTGGTAAGCGAAATGTTTATATGGGCAGTTCGTTGCTTTCGGGCTTGTTTTTTATGTTAATCTACCTGCCCGGAAAAGATGATGTGTACCTGCTGCATACCTTAAATATCCTTGCGAAGTTTACTTACGCACCCGCCGTGCCTTTGCTTTGGACCATGCTTGCTGATACCGCTGATTTCAGCGAATGGAAATTTGGTCGCAGAGCTACAGGTTTGGTTTTTTCGGCCGCCACCTTTGCACAAAAGGCTGGCTGGGGAATTGGAGGGGCGCTGGCTGGCTGGTTATTGGCGCTTTTTCAGTTTGTGCCTAACGAGTTGCAATCAGATGTCTCACTTAATGGCATCAAGCTGATGATATCAGTCATTCCGGGTATCTTGTATATGTCGTGCGCTATTTTACTGTTCTATTATGCCATAGATCAAAAAACCTGTCTGCAAATGGAAAGCGATCTTGAAAACAGAAGGCATAGCGATTCTTTAACGGCTACAGAAAACTAAGATAGCATGAAAACTAATAGAAACAGCTTTCTTTCTGATTTATGCCTGCTAACGCAGTTGTTTCTACTTATGCTGTTTTTGTCGTCTTGTGGCAGTGTGTTACAAAGAAAAGACAAAACAGCCGCCGAAATTTTAGGTAATCCAGCATATCAGGCGTTTAGCTATGGTGGCTACCGCGAGGTTACTCGTGATGTGCAGCCAACGATTGCGCAGCTTAAGGAAGACTTGCGCCTTTTGGAAGCCATGAATATCAAACTGTTGCGTACTTACAATGTGCATTATGATGAAGCTGCCAATTTGTTGGAGGCAATAAAACAACTCAAGAAAGAAACTCCTAATTTTGAGATGTATGTGATGCTGGGCGCCTGGATAGACTGCAAAAATGCCTGGACAGATTTACCCAACCGTATCCGCAACAAGGAAAGCGAAGCCAATGCAACCGAAATAGCACGCGCGGTTGAGTTGACACAAAAATATGATGACATCGTAAAAATTATTGCAGTAGGCAACGAAGCCATGGTACACTGGGCTTGGAATTATTACGTTGAGCCGGCCATTATCCTGAAATGGGTAAATCATTTGCAAGAACTTAAACGCAGCGGCGATTTGCCTGCTGAGTTGTGGATCACCAGCTCCGACAATTTTGCCAGTTGGGGCGGGGGCGAAAGTGCCTATCACGATGACGACCTCGAAAAGTTGATTCACGCCGTCGATTTTATTTCGGTTCATACCTACCCAATGCACGATACCCACTATAACCCTGATTTCTGGCATGTTCCTGAAGCTGAACAATATCTGCCTGAAAAAGAGCAGATTATGAATGCGATGCTCAGGTCAAGGGAATATGCCAAAGCGCAATATCAAAGTGTTGTGGAGTATATGAAGAAAAAAGGAGCTGACAAACCTGTGCATATTGGCGAAACAGGCTGGGCCAGTATTTCTGATGGCCATTATGGTTACGAGGGCAGTCGCGCCGCTGACGAGTACAAAGCCGGGCTTTATTACAAACTCATCCGCGAATGGACGAATGAAGCTGGCATCAGCTGTTTTTATTTTGAAGCTTTTGATGAAAAATGGAAAGACGCTGGCAACCTTATGGGTTCCGAAAATCATTTTGGTTTGATTAACCTCAATGCCGAAGCAAAGTTTGCTATTTGGGATCTGGTTGACAAGGGCGTATTTAAAGGGCTTAGCCGTGATGGCAAGGCTATTGTTAAAAGCTTTGGAGGCGACTCCCTAAAACTGATGCAAACTGTTCAAGTGCCTCCTCCGCTCATTATTTCAGAATCAATAAAAACCCAATAACCTCTAAAGCCATGATAATAAACAAAGTGTACAAATTAGTAATTGTAATAATGGCCATGTTGATTTCAACTGCGTGTTCAGAAGATGATGCACTTAAAGTGGAGGTATTTGAAACCTCTGCAAGTGGTAATAAACTTACCAAAAAAGAAAATTCTAAAGCTGTTGAAGGACAGATAGCTATTAATTTAAAACCCGAAGAAAAGTATCAAAACATTACAGGATTTGGAGGTTCATTCACCGAAGCCTCTGCATACCTGCTCAATCAGCTGAGTGATGCTAACAGAACAAAAGTGTTGGAGGCTTACTTTGGTGAAACGGGTGCCCGCTATTCCCTGACTCGTACCCACATGAATTCGAGTGATTTTTCGCTGGGAAATTATTCTTTTGCTCCTGTTGAGGGAGATCTTGAACTTGAACATTTTTCGATCGAAGAAGATCGCGACGACATTCTCCCGATGATCAAAGAGGCAATGGCTATTTCAAAAGATGGTTTTAAAATTATCGCCTCACCCTGGACAGCCCCTATTTGGATGAAAGACAACAAAGACTGGCGTGGTGGCAAACTTTTACCTGAATTTTATGATACCTGGGCGCTGTTTTTCTCAAAATATGTTGATGCTTACAAAGCAGAGGGAGTTGATATTTGGGGATTTACTGTTGAGAATGAGCCGCTTGGCAACGATAGTAACTGGGAAAGCATGCACTATACTCCCGAAGAGATGAATGAATTTGTTAAAAATCATCTCGGTCCAAGGCTAAAAGATGATGGTCATGACGTAAAGTTATTGGGTTTTGATCAAAACCGTGACGCAGAGCTCAAAAAATGGGTAGATGTGATGTATGGCGATCCTGATGCAGCACAAGTTTTTGATGGCACTGCAGTACACTGGTATGCAAGTACCTATGATTATTTCCCGGAAGCTTTACACTACACCTATAACAAAGCACCGGGTAAGCACCTTATCAATACCGAAGCATGTGTAGATGC
>Ga0100391_1005624_pt1 | contig 11598 bp, 10 predicted proteins | sample CryGeymeta201515_FD_81541 | JGI IMG/M metagenome (GOLD analysis project Ga0100391, IMG submission 81541) | Groundwater microbial communities from Crystal Geyser aquifers in Utah, USA - Crystal Geyser metaG 2015-15 | ecosystem: Environmental > Aquatic > Deep subsurface > Groundwater | place: USA...
AACATATTTTTATAACTCGTAAATATGTCTGAATTACACGGAGAGGCGCTGAATTTAAAAGCACTCAAAAAACAACAAACTGAAGATATGAAAGAACATATTGATTCAGGGAATGAATGAGAAAATATTTGATGATCTCAAGACTCTTTTGGAAATCCTACTCAAGATGATACAATATCTACTTCGAAACCAGATGAAAAAAATGGACAAGAAGATAGTACAACTTCTTCAATTGTAAATAAAGAAGAAAGCCCTGAACAAAAAGATACTATAGATACTATAGATGAAACAAAAAAAGATTCTGTAGAGATTGAAACGGAACTCCCAACTATTTCAAAAATTTCTCTTAAAAGTATAAAAAAAGATGTCACACCTCTCACGAAGTCTGATATGCAAAATACAGATGATGTATGAGATAATATTACTATGCAAGATTGAAACGAAATACATGATCCTTCTAGTTTAGAAGATTTAAGCAAACAAGAAGCAGAAAAAGCATTTACAAATGAAGACTCTCTTACTCAGGAGTCATCACATACATGAGAAATTCAAGAAAATAAGACAAATGCAAACGAAGTGAGTAATACCATTGCATCAGATATATCTCAAAATAATGAGACACTTACTCCTGCTGAAAAGTCAGAAGCAGCTCAAGAAACAAACTCTGAAACAACTGAAATTAATTCTGATATTCAATCAGGAGAAAACATAGTGAAATCCCAAGATGAAATTAATAAAGCCTTTGCTGAAGAAACACTCTCAGAAGATGAACAAAACAAAATAGTGGAAAAAACATTATGAAAAAAGGTCTCAAAGAAAAAGGAAAAAAAGAAATCTTGAATATTTTGATTTTTAAAGAAAAAAAAGAAGAAAGATGAAGCGAGTAATCCAGAAACACCGATAAAAGACACCTCAAATAATGAAGAAGAAAAGACTGCTGAGGTAGAAGTACATTTTGAAAATTATACTTCTACCTTCGAAAAACAAACTCAAAATCTCCTTACAAGGATTCAAAACTTTAAATATACTCCGACAACTCGAAAATGACTCGTGATTAGTTTAATTCTTGTAACTGTCTGAATTATTTCTTCATTAATGATATTCTTCCCAGAAAAACATAGTCTCTCTATTTATAAGGCAAGTATTCTTGAAATGGTATCTCCACAAGAAGAAATAGTTATCCCAGAACCGGTAATAGATATTCCCCCAGTAGTAGATACAAATCAATGAGAGAATGAGGTCAATAGCTGAGAAGAAGAAATAGCAGATGAAAATACAGATGATATCATGAGTGAAAATGAAATAAAAAAACTAGAAAATGATAAAGAGCAAATTAAAAATTATATCATAGATAGATATAAATCTCGTAAAGATTGATAATACATAACAAACAACTTTCAAATAAAATTGAAAGTTGTTTTATTATTTTAAGCATATTTTAATACAAGTGCAAGTAACAATTCTGTCTTTTATAAAAAAATAATGATAGACTAAAGAATATATTACAAATGACTGATACTTATGCCAAGCATAGACAAACGTGATGCAATTAAAGAAATGCCAATAAAAAATAATATCGGTGATGTAGTTTCCTATGTTGCTGATATATTTAAAAAAGCCATCGAATTTGATGCATCAGATATACATATTGAGCCTACTGAACACTTTCTGCTTATTCGATTTCGTCAAGATGGTGATTTTCACCTTATTGATAAAATTGGTCGAGATAATATTTCTGCCGTTGTTACGAGACTCAAAGTACTTTCCAGAATTAAAATTGATGAAAATAAAAAACCTCAGGATGGTAAAATCGTCTACCATGATGATGTTGCTGAAAAAAACGTAGATATACGTCTCTCAACTCTGCCTACTGCCTATGGTGAAAAAGTAGTTATGCGTATCCTAAAACAGGATGATAATCTTACGAATATAGAAGCTCTATGACTTATAGATGTAAATCTTGAAAAAGTTCGAGAAGCCCTCAAAAGTAAATATGGTATTATGCTTGTTGCTGGTCCAACTGGGTCTGGTAAATCTACGACTCTATTTGGTATTCTGAAGAACTTTAATCCACTTGAATATAATATTTCAACACTGGAAGATCCGATAGAGTATAATATCGAATATGTAAATCAGTCTCAGGTTCATCCTGGAATCAATTATACTTTCGCATCTGGACTCCGAAGTCTCGTTCGTCAGGATCCTGATATCATAATGGTTGGGGAAATACGTGATAAGGAGACCGCAACTCTTGCGGTTGAAGCCGCTCTGACAGGTCACTTGGTGCTCTCTACTATCCATACGAACTCGGCTACTGCTACCATTCAGCGTATGATTAATATGGGCGTAGAGCCATTCCTACTTGCATCAGCAATGAAGATGGTTATCTCTCAGCGTCTGTGAAAGAGACTGTGTAACTTTTGTAAAGTAGAAGATAATATTTCTGAAATCAAAAGAAAGAAAATCGAGAAATATCTTATTGGTATTATGGACAAAGAAGAAATAGACAAAATAGTTTTTCAAAGATGAGCAGGTTGTGATAAATGTCATGGAACCTGATATAAGTGAAGACTTGGTATTCATGAAGTTCTCATCGTAGAAGAATTTCTAGAGCCAATGATCCTTGAAGAAGCTTCGGCAAATGCTATGGCAAAAGAAGCGGTAAAACATGGAATGGTAACAATAGTACAAGATGGTCTCTTAAAAGCAGCTCTTGGAGAAACAACCGTAGAAGAAGCATTTAAACTCATATAAAAATATGTTCGGAAGAAAAAAACAAATAGACGTACAAAAAATTAATAACTTTAACGATGCCGTTAAAGCTATTAAGGCGTATATTTATCTTTCTGAATGGAGTAAGGCAAAAAGTGCTATCGATGATATCAAACAAAAAGAAGAACAAGCCTACAGAGAACTTGAAGAAAGAATTAAAGATAACTTTAAACTGGTTTCTCAACAAAAGAAGGTCTATGAAAAGAATGTAAAAATAATTTGAAAACTAGAAAGAGATTACGAAATCAAAAAAATAAAATACGACCGAAGAGTTGAATGAGAACGATTTAAAATTCGATTCAAGAGTATTAAAAATGAAATTCAAAAACTCTATTCTCAGGGTGAAAATAGTGACGCGCTGAATCTTCTGAATCATTTTCTCGAAGAAAATAAAGACAAAACAGAAGTCGTTACCTATTATGCAAAGGAAAAAAAGAAGATACTCAAAAATATCCAAAAGCTTCAAAAAAGAGATAAGAAAAAAATAAAGGACAATGCAGATTTAGAAGCTATCAAACTTGCTTGAATTACCCTAAAGACAAGGCAAGACGAAAAAACAAAAAAAGACGAAGAAAAAGAAGATAAAAGAAAAAATAATTTTTTCTACAAAATTATTGATAGCATTCATTTTTATAGAAAGCTTAAAATAAAAAGACAAAAAAAGAAACTTATAGATGAAGTAAAAATTCTCTTAGAAGAGCAAACAAAAGCAAAGGAAGAAATTGCTGAAAAGAAATTAGAAAATATACATAAGTGACTCATAAAAGAGCTTGAGAAAAAGAATATGCTCTGATTTGATATCTATGGAAAAATACTTGGTTCAGACAAAATTTCATGAGATAGTTTTGGTTTTGCTGAGACAAAAAATAAATATATATTCTATCTTGGAGATGCTACAGGTCATGGTGTACGAGCTGGTTTGATTGTTTCTGTCCTCTCAAAAACATTTCAAGAAAATGCAACCAAAGAAGATATTATCAATCTTACTCTCACAGTAAATAATACGCTCAAAGAAAGCCTACAGAGTAAAAACTTTGTTACAGGACTCTTCTTTGAACTTGATAAGAACTATAAAAATGCATTTAATGTTTCAGGTATGGGACATGAACCACTCATTATCTATAGACATAAAACAAAAACGATTGAAAGAGTTATTGCTGGTGGACTTGCTGGATGAATTCGGCTCATTAAAAATGCAGAAGATATCAAACCGAAAACACTTGAATTTCTAGATCAAGATATCGTTCTTACCTATAGTGACTGAGTTCTAGAAACAAAAGGTGCAACAAATCAAATATATGGAATAGAGCGACTTGAAGAAATATTCCTTCAATCTGCTCAGGCTAATACAGATATTAAAAAAATATATCAAGATATCATAGAAGATTTAAAACTCTATAGATGATGAAGTAGTTTTGATGATGATACTTCCGTTCTGATATTCCGTAGAAATGGGATGAAAGATCTTATTAATACTGGCTCGGACGAAATAGAAAAGCTCAAAGCAAAAGAAGGTCTCACCAATAAAGATGTACGAAGACTTGAATGAAAAACAAAATGAGATCTCAAAGAAGAACTAGAAGAAATTAAAAAAGAAAAACAAACTGAAAATATAATCATCATTCTCAAATGACTCTATATGACAGGTGAATTTCTCAAATTAAAACAAGAAGCTACGAGGTATATTAAAGAGTGATATATTCATAAAGATATTAATTTTTATCTCAAAAAAGCTGTCGAAAATGAAGAATCCTACAAGATAAAACAGAGAAATACGAAGATGGAAAATAAATATAATGTTCTTCTTGAACTTTATAAGAAAAAAGACTTTAATACCGTTATACAAGAATGTAACGAAATAATCGCAAAAGACTGAAATATATAAAATATGTGAATTCTAACTAAGAAATTTTACGATAAATCTTGAAACTTCGATAATTCAAAAATTATTGATCTTTTAAAGAAGGCTCAAAAAGATCAGCTCAAATCTGAGTTCTGAAAAACAAAGTCTTCAGCAAAAGAGATAGTTTTATTTGCGAAAGCTGGACAAAAAGATGTATGGCAATTTATTAACAAATTTTCTATATTTATTAATTCAGGTATTGATATTAAATGAGCCCTATGAATCCTTATTAAACAATCAAAAAATCCGCTGATAAAGAAAATTGTTATTGAAATGAGAAATAATATAGATCATGGTGTATCAATTCATGAAACTATGCTCCAATATCCAAAGGTCTTTGACCCACTTACGACAGCTCTTATAGAGGTAGGTGAAAAGACTGGGCAGCTCGGTAAAATTCTCCAAGAGCTAGATAGCAATCTTCTCGAAAGTATTGAGCTCAAAGGAAAAGTAAAAGGTGCAATGGTGTATCCAATGGTCCTTTTGATATTGACTCTGTGTATGGTTGTCTTCATGATGGTATTTATTGTTCCTCGAATTACAGAAGCCTTTGCAAAAGCAGGAACTGATCTGCCAGGACTTACACAATTTATAGTAAATGTATCTGACTTTTTTAGATATGATTGGCCTAAAATTCTTATAGGAATAGTAGTATTCTTTGTGGTAATCAAAATTGTAAAAAAAACATATGCATGACAAGTATTTTTTGCAAAACTTGCGCTCAAAGCTCCAGTATTTGGTCTGGTTGTACGACAATCAAATATTATCTATTTTATTAAATCATTTACTATCCTACTTGATGCATGAGTACTTCTTTTGGAATCTATTAAAACATCAAGTAAAGTAGTACCAAACTTGCTATATAAAAAGGAGATTATACGAATTAAAAATGAAGTAGAGGTGTGACTTACTATGTCTAAATCTCTTGGTCTGAATCTAGATTACGACACTAATGTCTATCTCAATAAACTCTTCTCTGAAGAATTTGCCTACGTAGTAAGTACTGGTGAGGAAACCGGGACACTCTCTGACTCACTTCAAAAAATCTGAAGTAACTATAACTGAGAGTTAAAAAGGTATATTGGAAACATGTCATCTATGATGGAACCGATTGTTATCGTTATTGTTGGTGCGCTTGTAGGTACTATCATTATTGGTATCATGATGCCGTTCTTCTCTATGGGTGAAGTTGCAAAAAATCTTTAAGAATATCATCATTCAACTCAAAACTTATTCACACAATATTTTTAAATATATTTTCACCTATATGCAAGGAGAAAAGATTCTATAATATTGCAATTATGCTCCTGTTAGAGTACTATCCCCCTAGCTTAAATAAATATTAATTTATTAAGCTTAAGTTCTGAAACTTAATTTTATTTTATTTGTGTAACTTTCTTTCTTTATGAAAAAAGTACAAAAAGGGTTTACCCTTGTTGAGCTTATCGTAGTTATTACGATTCTTGCTATTCTTGGTACTATCGCGTTTATATCTCTACAAGGATATTCACAAGATGCTAAGAACTCTAAAGTTTCTTCTGATATCAGAACACTTGCTTCTGCTATCGAAACAAGATTAACTGAGAGTGCTATCAGTATTCACGATTTAGTTGGTACTAGCCTTAGTGATGGTATGGGTAACCATATTGTAACAGATGGTTCTCAAAACCTAACTTTCGCTGGTTCTGGTTCTTCAATGTCTGGTGCTACTTATAGCGTTGGTACTATTGCATTTACAACTCTTGGACAAAATGGTGAAGACTTCGTTGATCCAAATGGTAACGAATACGTGATTGGAACACTTACTAAAACTGACGGTGATAACTCTTACGTTATGTACCAAATCGTAGGTGAAGCAGGTGGTGCTGACACAAGAAGTACAGTAGTAAAAGGTAACTACCTCTTTGACGCAAGTGTAACTACTGATGTAACTGGACTTGTATCTGCTTCAGGTGCTACTGCTAATACTCCTGAAACTTCTGGTCTTACGAATGATCTTTCAATTTCTGGAGCTGGTAATTCTATATACGAATAATTATTTGCCCATTGAAACAAAATAAAAACCTCATATGAGGTTTTTATTTTGTTTCTTTTTTTGATTATGTTGATTCTTTAATCAATCGTGGATTATTTGCATACTTAATTCCTTCTTCAAGAGTTATTTGTCCTGTATTAATAAGACTAATAATTTCATCTTCTAGAAGCTGCATTCCTTCTCTCTTCCCCATCTGCATAGACGTTGGAATCTGATGAATATCATTTTCACGAATCAGATTAGCTATTGCACTATTGTTTACTAGAACTTCTTTTACCATATGTACACCGGTTCCATCAGATTTTTTTAAAAGTCTTTGAGAAAAAACAGCTACGAGTGCATCAGATAATTGCATACGAACTTGATCTTTTTCACTATCAGAAAATATATCAATTACTCTTGAGATAGTCTGAGAAGCACTTCTGGTATGAAGTGTTGAGAATACGAGATGTCATGTTTCCGCAAGTGTAAGAGCCATTTCTACTTCCCGTTTACTTCTCATCTCTCAAAACAATATTACTTGAGGTGCTTGTCTCATTGCACCGATAAGAGCTGTTTCATAATCAGGAACATCTCTTCCGACTTCTTTTTGTTCAATAATTGATTTCTTATGTTTATGAACATACTCAATTGGATCTTCTATTGTAATAATATGTTTTTTATAATTTTCATTAATAAAATTAATCATTGCAGCGAGAGTCGTCGTTTTTCATGATCCAGTTGGACCTGTAATCAGTACGAGTCATTGTCAGAGCCTCGTCACATCTTTATACACATCAGTAAGTCATAGAGACTCAATATCTGGTATTTCTGCACTGAGTAAACGTACAACTACCATATAACTTCACATCTGAAAAGATACATTTCCTCGAAAACGTGCTCCTGCAAAAGAAAATGAAAAATCTAAATTTTTTTCTGCTTGCAGTCTTGTATGCTGACGCTCGTCAATCAGTGACTGCGCGAATTCTAAAGTATCTTTCCAAGTAAACTCATCAATATCCTGATCAATACTTGTAATCTCCCCAGCAATCTTAATCGCAGGATAGGTTCATGCAGTAATAAACATATCACTTCCAGAGTTGTCAATCATAACTTGGAGTAATTGATCTCGCATCATATGTTCGGTTTTTATAACGTTTTGCATAGACTAAATAAAAAAAATAAAACGTACTCTTTATATTAGAGCACGTTTTATGTATTTAAACAAGTATTTATGCAAGAACTGATTTCTTTCTTCTCGATAAATAATAAAAAGTATTTATAAATAATGTTGCAATAATGAGAACCCAAGTTTCAGCTCCTGTATCTGGTGTTTGTGTTTCCATGGTAGCAGCCTCTGTTACTTCTATAGTAGCATCTTCTTCATCAGACATATCTTCTTGCATCGCTGCATCTTCAGGCGCAGCCTCTAAATCTACATCTAAACTACTTTCATCTTCAAGCATTGTATCTTCAAGCATAGCCTGCGAATTTTCATCTTCTCACATCATTGAGTCTTCATCTTCAAGCATCATATCTTCTTGCGAATTCTCTTCATTTTCACTTGTATCTAACATTTCGTTTGTCTCTTCTACTTCTGTAATTTCTTCAGTTGAGAAATCATATATACCTACATCAAATTCGAGATAATTCCCTGCCGCATCCTGCATATCAATAAACATAAGAATATAATCTTTATTTGATACGAGTGGTGGCTCTAGTGTAATGACAAGTTCAGGAAGAAAATAATCTGGTTTTTCAATTTTTGTTACAAGACTTTCTGCAAGAAGCTTATATTCATATGAATTTGAACTGACATCTTCCGTATAACTAATAATTATAGTTCTATCATCAAGAATCTCAATAGAATCAATATCTTGACCACCTCAAAGGTTAAGATTTACTGTTTGATATCCTTCAACACTCGCTGGGGTTTCAAAATCAATACTTCCATCTGCTCCAGATATAGTTAATAGACTATATTTCGTATTTGGAAGAAGTGGATCAACGAGCATTACTTCAATTTGATTTTGAGCTGTTTCAGAAACAACTGATCCTCTGATTGACATATCATTCAGAATTGTAATTTCTCATTGTACTTCTCCAACTTCGAGATTAGGATTGTCAGAGAGCATAACACTCAGAGTATTAGCATCAATAACATTTATTTCATCTACTCCAATATTTTCACCATATGAAATTTGGATAAGACCGATAATAGCAATAAAAGCTATAATTTTTTGTATGTGTTTCATAATTTATATATTAATGTGTAATTAAGAATACATAAATATTAAAACACATATAAATATTATTGTCAAAAATATACTTAATATTTTATAAATAATAATTGTCAATATTATAAAAAAGCCTATCTTATGGGAAAAAGATAGGCTTTGTCTTATTGTATTTTTAATCTATAATACTTGAGAATATATCAAATATCCTATATATACAAAGTAAAGGAGAAGAAAAAATCATCCTTCAACTCTCGTAATAAGTCCCCTTTTTCCAATAAATAATAAAAATATAATGAGAAGCAAAATAGCAAAGAGTTCAACTATAATATCAATCACCAAACTAGAAGTAAGTGGCAGATCTCATACTATTCATGTTGCCCCTAAGACTAATAAAATATTAAAAATATTGCTCCCTACCACGTTTCAGATTGCTATGTCAGATTGCTTCTTGAGTGAAGCAACAACAGAGGTTACTAACTCAGGAGCGCTTGTACCAAAAGCTACTATTGTAAGTCAAATAATAGATGCAGGAACTCAAAATGATGCTGCAATATTTGTAGCAGAGCCAACTAAGAAATCTGCTCAAATTCATAGTCCAATAAGTCATAGAAGTATAAATCAGAGAGAAAGAGCTACGGATCTCTGCTCAATATTTTCTTCTTCTACTTCTGATTTTCAAGATTTTGCCAATCAAAACGTATAGGAAAAAAATATAACAAAGAATAGTAGAAGAACAAATGAATCTCCTCTTGTTATTAAATTTTCAACTCATCCTGAGAAAAACGTATCAAATGCAAGAAAAAACAATGCAAATGAAGCAATCAACGTAAATGGCACTTCTTTATATATAGTTGAGCTTTTTGCTTGAAGTGGATAGATAAGAGCCGCAGCTCAAAGAACGAGCCAAGTATTAGCAATGTTAGAACCAACAACATTTCATAGAGCAAGCTCAGTCTCACCATTAAGTGCAGAAAAAATATTTACAAATAATTCTGGCGCGCTGGTTCAAAATGCGACTATCGTCAAACCAATAACTAGAGGTGAAATTCCAAAGCGCACTGCGAGTGAAGAAGCTCATGACACGAGAACATCAGCTCATTTTATGAGTATAACAAATCCAATGAGTAAAAAAATATAATCACTTCAAGGAAAAGCAGGAAAAAAATTCATACTAGTATTTTTTAGTATCTAAAAATGATTGGAGAATACATTGAGCTGCAACATCGTCTCTATGATCTGTATATCATCCCAGAGATGCCTGAAAACTCGTAAATCGCTCATCATGTCAATGAATAACTTTATCGGGAAAAATTTCTCCTAATTTCTGGATAAATTTATGTGTTTTATCAAGTTGTCTTAGATCAACTCCATACAAATCATATGGCAATCAGACTACTATATCATTGTAATCCTGGTTATCTCGAAAGAATTTCTTTAAATATCTTATAATATCGCTTCTTTGTACCACAGCTTTTGGAAAAGCAATATTTTCATTACTCGTGGCAATTCATACTCTTTTATCTCATAAATCTATGGCTATGAATTTCATGATGCATCTAAGCTAATTTCTACAATAGCTTTCGCAGCATAATTTTCTCATAGATCTATATAAATATCATGTTTCCCAAGGGTTTTAAAATTGGAGTGTACTCCTCAAAAATCTATATGTTTTTTTGTGAGAGGTATTTGAAATTTCTTTTTAATATATTCTGCTACATCTTTTGGATGAATACTTCCGTAGAGTTTTTCTCAGCTTCATGGTAGTTGAAAAGAAAAAACTTTTCCACTCAAGGTTTCTATAATTTTTCCTTTTTCTCATAGCAGCATTCTCCTGTCTGATTCTTTTTTTTGTATTGATTCTGCTATTTTATTCTCAATTTGTTTTGTATACGGCTCCGCAAGCTTTTTAGGAAATAAGAAATTACTTGCATATCCTGAAGAGACTTCCTTTACTTCTCATTTTTTTCCAACATGTAAAACATGTTCTAAAAATATTACTTTCATATAAAATTAGTCTACGAAATAAACTCTATAATTATACTGCTTCTGATTCTGACTCATGCGCTGCTTCTGCTTTTTGCTCTTCGCTTTGAGGCATTTCTTCTACTGAAATTCTACATCCTGTAAGTTCTGAAGCTAGATTTACATTGATACCACCTCGACCTACAGCTTTCGCTCTTTCACCAAATGGGATATATGCAATATATGAATCTTCTTCATCACCATCTTCTACTTTTACGACAGTAGCTGGCGTGAGACTTCTTGCAATAACATCTCTGATATCATTACTATTTGGAATAATATCAATTTTTTCACCACTGAGTTCTTCCATCACTGCTTTTACTCTCATCCCCTTTTGACCAATAAGCGTTCCAGCTGGATCAATTTCTTCATACTCACTGCTGACAAGAAGCTTTGTTTTTACTCCGGCATGTCTTACTACTGCATCAATCGATACCACTCCTTCTCCAATTTCAGGAACATACTCTGCAAAGACTGCAGGAACTAACTCAGCTCTTTTTCTTGAGAGAATTACTTTAGGAAGCATATTTTCTTCTTTTGAAACTTCAGCTACATAGAGATACAGTCTGTTATCAGCTACATAACTATCACGTGATACTTGCTCAGATCTTGGAAGTGTTACTTGATTTCCATTGTAGTCAAATACT
>Ga0100391_1005631_pt1 | contig 11585 bp, 14 predicted proteins | sample CryGeymeta201515_FD_81541 | JGI IMG/M metagenome (GOLD analysis project Ga0100391, IMG submission 81541) | Groundwater microbial communities from Crystal Geyser aquifers in Utah, USA - Crystal Geyser metaG 2015-15 | ecosystem: Environmental > Aquatic > Deep subsurface > Groundwater | place: USA...
AAAGGCCTGATCCCTCACCCAATGAGCATACTTGAGTGAGGGATAATCACTCCTTGGACGGGATCTATGGGCTGAGGAACGCCAACAATCAGATCTTCCACTGCCTCCTCTAGCTTCGGCCAACCACCGCGATACTGCAGATAGTTGTCGCATTGTGTAGCAAGAATTTCCTGGAGTACGCCCCGAAGATCAACCTCCAGGATTTCCCCCAGCAGCTGACGGACCTCCAAAACTTCAACATCTTTTCGGCGCAGCAGCTCGACCATCCGGTTAAACTGCTGCTGGACAAGGGGCAGGTTCCAATACTCTTTGCCCAAATACGGATGGAGGGCAAGTGGCCCTGAAAAACCTTGCTCCACTTCCGACCCTGGCTGGAAAACCAGGACGGTCTTAAGACAACCGTGTTCCGAGGTTACGGAAAACATGACGATCTCTCCTTTCTTTGTCTCTTTGTCTTTCTCTATATAATTATGTTTAGATTGTGCCAACTAAAAAACCCTCGTCAATACCCGTAATTTGTTACGGATAGGGACGAGGGTTTTGAAAAACTCCCGCGGTGCCACCCTACTTCCTGGTTGTGGCTTCTTGCTTTTCCCATGGTTTTTTGCGGCCATGCCCGCCAGATCTACTTTCCGCTTATTTAAGCAATTTTTTCGATCTGCCGACCTTGAAAGGCTCGTTCGGAATTTTAATCTGCCAAGATTCCACTATTTCCCAGCTCACTTTGAGATTATACCCAAATTACTCCATTTTGCAAAAATTCCTTAAACAATAGGTTGTAATTTGGGGAATACTCAACTTCTTTTATTTGCAATTTAATTGAGGTTGAGTATATAAACTTCCTACTTTTCCTTTCTCAAACGTCGGAATAAATTTTTATAATCAGTCGAGAAGACCACGGTCCGCCAGCTGGCGGACGTGGATGAATCGAATGATTTCGAACTCATAGTTCATTATTGTATCATATCGTGTCAAATTGCTGCTTGTTCTGACTTGTTCCTTTTCCGTCATTCTTATCTTAGCTCAGAATCGTTTTTTTGGGTTCTGGAGTCGTCGTTTCATCTGTCTCCAGAATGACGAAAGCGTGCAATCCCTGGTTAAAAACCAGAAATTCCGTCAGACTTCTTTAACATCTACGGGATCCCGGATCAAGCCCGCCTGCTCATCGAGGCAGGTCCGGGATGACACTGGTAGTGCGAAATGACATTTTCAGTCATTATCGCACATTACATCTAATTTAAGTGGAGATTTATTTTCTCCAAAAATTAATTCCGTCACTCCCGATCCTTATTGTCCCATCCTGATCGGTCCTGAAATATTTTATTTTTTGCGACTCTAATTTTTCTAGAGTTTCCTGCGCCGGATGCCCATACGAATTCTTCCCGACGGAAATGACCGCCATTTTGGAATTTATTTTTTTCAGGAAATCTTCCTCCAGCGCCGTTTTCGAACCGTGATGCGGCACTTTCAATAATTGACACTCAGAAAGATTCTCTGCTGATAATATTTGCTGCTGAATTACGGCTTCTGCATCCCCTGTAAAATAGGCGCAAAAATTTTTATAATCCAATTTGAGAATAACGGAAAAATCGTTTAGATTATCCGATTGAAAATTTTTGAGTGGCCAAAGAATTTCTCCTTTGATTTCCTCATTAACTATAATTTCCTGACCTTGATCGGCAAAGAACACAGGGATACTTTTCTTTTTCGCCAGATTCATGAATTCATCCAAACTTTCGGTATCTTTCTCTGCCGGTTTATTTTCTATTTTGGGGAGCAATATTTTCTCAACTTTATAGCGGCTTAAAACATCGATTAAACCGTTTATATGATCGGAATGAGGGTGAGTTAAAATTATAAGCTCTATAGTACGGTCATAAAAAGGCATCTTCTCACCTAATAAATTTAAGACTTTAGAGTCCAGTCCGCCATCAATTAAAACCTGCTGATTGCGAGGAATATTTATTAGAATGCCGTCTCCCTGGCCAATGTCAAAAAAATCAATTTCAAACTGCTGCCGCAAACAGGAAAAAATCCCTCCCCAAATTAAAAAAAGGCTAAGGAAAACCGTAATCAAAAAAATTGCAAAATACTTCGGGGGGGTATAAAACCTCGCGGATTTTAATTTTTCAGAAAGCATTTTAAAACGTTCAAAAATCGGCAACCAATTCGTCCTTTCTCTTATGTCTGATATAAATATAGAACAATAAAATTAATAAATAATAAATCAGATAAAATGTCCCAGATCGTATATCCAAAACAATGCTTGCAAAAGAAAATTTCCCAAAAAAATTGACACAGGTGACAAAATAATCCAATAAGAGCAAAAGAACAAAACCTATAATCCTGGCTGAGAATGAAAATATAAAAGACAGAAAAACATAAACAATTCCCAAAAGCGTAATGGGAAAAACACTCGGTAAAACCAAGGCATTGGTGAGTGGAGAAATCACCGAAATCTCGCTAAATGTTTGTGCAATTAGAGGCCAGATAAGAATTTGGGCAGAAAGAGTGATTGCCAAGTTTTCTCTGATAAGGTGTGGAACGAAAAACAAAAGTCTGTTAACCTGTTGATAAAACAACAAAATTCCAAGAGTGGTTAAAAAAGAAAGTTGAAAAGAAAGGCTTTTAAAAAGCATGGGATTTAAAAAAACCATCACCCCCCCACTGGCAAAAAGAGTTATAACAGCCGCGGATTTCCTTCCTAAAAGACAGGCTGCCAAGACCAATCCCCCCATGATTAATGCCCGCAAGGCCGGGGGGTTGAAACCTACTAATATAATGTAGATAAAAATAACGGCTAAACTTAAGAAAATTGTTTTTCTTCTCCCTATAATCGAGACAAAGCTCATCATCAGCAAAAGCAAAATAGAAATGTTGGTTCCGGAAACGACCACGATGTGGGTAAGGCCCGTTTGACGAAGATTGTTGGAAAAATCGTCATCAAAGCCGCTTTTGATGCCGAGCAGCATTCCATTCAAAAGAGCAGCCTGCGGTTCGGGAAAAAAGCGATTCGTTTTTTCCTGAATGGTGTTTTTCAAAAGAAATAAATTACGGATAATTTGCTTACGCGAATCTACTCCCACGACTTGAATTTGAGGATTAGTCAAAATTCCAAAAATCCAATCCTGTCTTAAATACTCACGATAATCAAAATCGTCGAAATCCTGCGGTTCTTCGATCAAGCCTGTAATTTCCAAGATCTGACCATACTCGTAATTTCGGAACTTAGTAGTTTTGATCAAAACCTTGCCCGGCTGTGAAATCAAATACTCCTCTTTTCCTGAAAATGCCATTTTTAATTTATTTAAAATAATTTTTTGCGAAGAGGCCTTTTTCTCTGGAATATTGTCCACGACTCCGCTTAAAACTATATTTTTCCCATAAAGGTTGCCGAATTGATTTTCCGCTTTTTCTAAATCTTTAAAAAATAATTCAGACCGCATGAATCCCCCTGCCAGCAATAAAATAAAAATCAGGAAAAATATTTTAGGATATTTTTTCTCAACTCTAAAAAAAATAATCGCCAGCGAAACTATACCGATCACTACCCATAAATAATTCGACGAGAAAAATTCATTGATAAGTATTCCAAAAATGAGAAAAAGGCAGGTATAAAACAAAGGCGGCATTTTCATAATTATTTTAGAGGGTGATCCTCTTTTGCTTTTACTTTTACTTTTGCTTTTACTTTTACTTTTGTTTTTACACTCACAAAATGATTTGTTCCTTTATTTTTTCAAAAACTGACGAGGGAATTATTTTTCTGGTGATTAAATCTTCGAGGGCTTGATAGGGACGATTGTCGATGATGGCTTTGGCTCTTTTTTCGCCTATCCCGGGAAGAGAGTCCAACTGCTCATAACTGGCTTTATTGAGGCTAATTTTAGACGGAGCCGTCTCGGTTTGACTAAAGCTTTCCTGGTTGGGATTTTGACTATTGTCGGCTGATTTTTTGGTAAAATAGATTTTCTGGCCGTCAAAAATTTTTTCGGCGAAATTGATATTTTTGGAAATTAAATCCAAATCTGCCTCCTCACTCAAACCTCCGGCTTGATCTAAGGCATCTTGAATCCTTGAGTTTTCGTCCAGTGAATAAACATCGGGGTTTTTAACTGCTCCCGAAACGTCAACTATAATTTTGTTACTCGTTTGATTTTCATCTTGACTGACAGTTTCCTGATGTTGATCGGTCTTTTCAACAATTTTAATCTCGGGATTTTTCTTATAGTTCAGCGCTCCCCAAATTCCACCGCTAATAATTATTAAGCCAAGTAAAACCAAACCAATTGGCTTTTGGCGTTGGCTTAAATAATCTTTAACATTTGCTATTCTTGCTATTAATAAAGAAAAATTGAAACCATCTTTCCCAGACATTAGGCAATATTAAACCATAAATGCCTCAAAAATTCAATGATTATTTTGCGAGCGTTAATTACCCCGATCGTAAGATCTTAAGATATGATGAAATTGCTCGAAAGCAATTTAAAGCCAAAATCACTCGCGAAGCCTGCCTGCCGGCAGGCAGGCGAGCGAAAGAAGATCCCATGAGTATCAAGCTCATGAAGATTCATTTTGAGAGGGAACCAGAGAATGCTACTGTTGACCGTTGTGAAGAATTACAGCAGTAAAAAATTAATTATTCTGCCCGGCACAAAAATTATTTTTTTAATCTTTCGCCTGTCAAAATATTTTCTGAATTTATTATCTGCCAAAATTATTTTTTGCGCCTCATCCTGCTCGGTGTTTTTTTCAATTGCGATGGTCCCGCGGGTTTTACCATTGATCTGAACGACCAAAGTTATAACCTCATTCTGAATTAATTTATCGTTGTATGACGGCCAATTCTGCTGAAGAACTGACCATTTTAGACTATTATCTCCGTATTTTTTCTGCCAGACTTCCTCAGTGATGTGCGGAACGATCGGAGCTAACATTAAGGTTAAAGTTTTTCGGCAATCATTTTTAACCTTTGACGAAAGATTATTTTTATTTCCCAAAATTTTATTCAAAAATTCCATCAAAGTTGCCACCGCGGTATTAAATTTGAATTTTTCAATATCCTCCCCGACCTTTTTGACTGTTTTATTCTTTAGGCTGACAATTTCCCTGTCTTGACTGTCCCCCGCCGATTTATCCGTGTCAAAGATAGAATTCCAATATTTATCTAAAAACCGTCTCGTTCCCCTAATTCCTTTATCATTCCAGGCAATTTCCTGTTCAAAAGGTCCAATAAAAAGTTCATACATCCGCAGGGCATCCGCTCCGAATTTTTCCACCGTCTCGTCGGGCGTCACAACATTTCCTAAAGATTTACTCATTTTCCTGCCGTTTGAGGCCAAAATCATTCCCTGATTTTTTAATTTGGTAAATGGTTCATCAAAAGAAATCAGATTCGCATCATACATCACTTTGGTGTAAAAACGGGCATACAAAAGGTGCATTACCGCATGTTCGGCACCACCCACATACAAATCCACCGGCATCCAATATTTAGTCGCTTGCTTCTCAAAGGCAAAATTCTCATGATGAGGAGAGACAAAGCGCAAAAAATACCAGGATGAACAGGCAAATCCGTCCTGCGTGTCGGTTTCCCTTTGAGCTTTGCCACCGCACGCGGGACATGCAGTTTCTACAAAGGCAGGATATCTGGACAATGGAGAACGACCACTCCCGCTCGGTTCAAAATCAGTGAGGCGTGGAAGCAAAACCGGCAGATCTTTTTCCGCCACCGGAACAGTCCCGCATTTTTCGCAATGAATCATCGGAATCGGAGCCCCCCAATAGCGCTGGCGGGAAATCAACCAATCGCGCATTTTATATTGCACTTTTTTGTGTCCCCACCCATTTTTCTCTACCGTTTGGGCTATCTTTTCGGATGCCTGTTCCGAAGTCAAACCATCAAACGTGCCCGAATTAATCAGTTTGCCTTTTTCGGTAAAGACTTGAGCGGGAAATTCAGATTGATATCCCTTTGTCGGCTTTATAACTTCTTTGATAGACAGCTTAAATTTTTTGGCAAAAGCAAAATCGCGCTCGTCATGGGCCGGTACAGCCATAATCGCTCCAGTCCCATAGGTTAATAAAACATAATCCGCCACCCAGATTGGAATTGATTTATTATTTAATAGATTGATGCAGTAAGAACCAGTAAATACACCTGTTTTTTCACGTTCTTCTGACAGTCTGTCGATTTCCGTTTTCTTTTTCGTTGCCTCAGTATATCTTAAAACCTCTGCTTTCTGTTGCGATGAAACTATTTTTTTCACCAAAGGATGTTCTGGAGCCAGCACTAAAAAGGTTGCCCCAAAAATCGTGTCAGGACGGGTGGTAAAAACTGGAATAATCTCGCTTCCGATTTTAAAGTTGATAATTAATCCTTCTGATCTACCAATCCAATTACGCTGCATAAGTTTGATTTTTTCCGGCCAATCGATTTTATCTAAATCGAAAAGAAGCCGATCGGCATAGGCTGTTATCTTAAAAAACCACTGTTTAAGGCCCTTTTTGGTCACCTCGCTACTACAACGCCAGCATTTTCCGTCCTCCACCTGTTCATTGGCTAAAACGGTTTTACACGAAGGGCACCACCACTGCTGCGCCACCGCCTGGTAGGCTAATCCGCGTTTATAAAGCAATAAAAACAACCATTGTGTCCATTTGTAATACGAAGGATCGGTGGAATTTATCTCCCGCTCCCAATCGTAGGAGGTTCCGATTAAACGAAGTTGACGCTTAAAGTTGGCCACATTTTGGGAAATAGCATCCATGGGGTGAATGTTTTTCTTGATGGCGTCGTTTTCCGCCGGCAGTCCAAAAGCATCCCAACCCATGGGATGCAAGACATTAAATCCTTTCATTCTTTTATAGCGGGAAATGACGTCGGTGGGGACATAATTGCGGCAATGACCGACTGATAAAGAAGCGCCGGAAGGATAAGGGAAAAAATCCAGGCAGTAGTATTTGGGTTTGCTTTTATCTTGAGTGGTTTTATAAAGCTTTTTCTCTTCCCATTCTTTCTGCCATTTAGATTCGATCTTTTGGGGGTCATACTTTTCCATGGAAATTTCCTTTACTTAGCTCTTGATATTTTTTGAAATAATAGGCGTACATGCTACCTGTTGGGCGCAAAACTGCCTTTGTCACTTGGGTATACTCCGAAAAATGGCCGGCGTTTAACCTTATTCCCTGAGTTGTTGTTAGATTAATCAAATAGGCGGTTGATAAATCTTGTCTGTTGAGTTCGATTTTAAATTTACGGGTAAATTGTCCCACTAAGATTTTATCACGGGGATCAATGGTAAGCCCAAGCTCTGCCCTGGCGATGCGCTCTAAAGTTGTATCAATGGTTTCTCCTTTATACATGCGCAATCCAGGCAACGCCCACACGTTTTTATATGGCGCAATTTTGCGTTTGACAAAAATAATTCCTCATCATTGTAATTGATAAGCAAATCAAAAGTCGGCATAATCGCATGCTTTAAAAGAATCTCAAAGGTTTCGCGCGGTAAGGGATGATGTTGTGTGAGCATGAAAAGTGGATTTATTGCTTGATGAAGAGGTTTCTCCTCTCCAGGAGGAGAAACCTCTTCCGCCTGAATTCTAACTCTGGTGGACCGTGGGAGATTCGAACTCCCGATCTCTTCCATGCCATGGAAGCGCTCTACCAACTAAGCTAACGGCCCAAAACTTCTACAATGACCAGTATTGTAGCAAAAAATTTAGCAATTTGGTAGATCATAACTATTATTTGTGATAAAATCAAGACAACCATGACCGAAAAAGATCTTCTCAGACGTTGGCGGCAAAGCGCCAACAAAAACTTAAAAACCGCCGAAGATATGTTAAAGTCCAATCATTATGATTGGGCGCTTTTCATTGGTCAACTGGCGCTTGAGAAATTACTGAAAGGATTGGCGGCTCAAAAAATCCACGTCGCTCCACCTCGTATCCATGATCTAAACAAACTTGTCGAAATTGCTCAGATAGATTTGACGGAAAATCAGAAGAAAGACTTGGCCGAAATTACACGGTTTCACATCCAGGCAAGATATGACGATGTCAAGTATGAACTTTACAAAGCTGCGACCAAAAAATATACGGAAAAATGGTTTGACAAAATCAGGGAGTATTTCAAATGGCTAAAAAGTCTTTACTAAAAGACAGTCCTGAAAATCTTATTCATCAATACTACCAGTTGTTAATCAAAAACGGCATCCCGGTGGAACAAATCATTATGTTCGGATCATACGCTAAAAATCAGGCCAGATATGATAGCGATCTGGATGTGGCGGTTGTTTCCAAAACTTTCGGAAAAAATTCCTTCCGTGAGATGGTAAAATTGTCCAAAATCGCTCTAGGGGTTGAATCTTTGATTGAACCACATCCTTACCATCCTAAAGATCTTAAAGACAAGTGGGATCCCCTGGCTAATGAAATCCGCAATTTTGGGAAAAGAATAATTTAAAATTTTAGCAACCGAAGTTCTTAAACCTCTTCTTTGTATTGACTAGAGCACCAGGCTGGTGTACAGGCTATAAACAACTTACATCTTCCTTCCCAATAAAATTTTTCTTTTGGCATAATTATGGCCTCATCGCCTTCTTCTAACTTCACCTTTTTCCCTAAAACAGCTAAATCGACCTTGCCAGATAAAACATAAACTAATTCTTTACAAATCATATTCATAATCCATCCTTCATGGGGGTAACGGCCCAATATCTCAGCTATGGCACCATTGATTTCTGTGTCTCTCAAGGGGTATTCCATCACCATGCAGGTGTGGCTATTTTTTACTTTTTCTACCTGATTCTTTTTGATTATTTTCATAATCATCCACTCTCATACTATGAAAGTGCTCAACCAACTAAGCTATAGCTAACCCAAAATAATTAGGTCAAAAACGGTAGGAGTAGTTTCGTCCCATAGTTATAGTTTGAAATTTTGCTACTACTTCTGCTAGAGATTCACATTGAACATTGGATATTTTGTCTTTACCATACTTCCAAACATGCTCCTGCGGGTTTGTATCCGGCGCATAAGCAGGAAGGTTGATCAGGTGAATAGGTTTTAGGGTTGTTGAGAGTTTTTTCTTAATTTTCTTTCCCTTATGGAACCTGGCATTATCCCAGATGACGCAGATTCTTTTGTCAGAGTATTTGGTTACCAGCTCTTCTAAAACAGGAATAATGGTGTCCTGTTTTTGCCATGCAAGTGGGTACAAAAGTTCCTCCCCTGTTTTTAGGTTTAGAAAACCTATAAATGATTGCGCTTCTCTTTTTCTCTCTACCTCGATAACTGATTTTTGTCCCTTGGGAAGCCATAACCTCCGGATGACTGCTTCCCAGACAATTCGGCACTCATCCGAAACAAATACCTTCCAGGCCGGATCTTTTAAGAGTGGTTTTATCTCTTGTCGGATTTCTTTTATTCTACGAATAATCTTTGCTTCATCTCGGTGTCTATCAAAGGTGCCGGGTAGGTGAAAGGAAAAATTATGGAGTTTAAATATTAACCGGTATGATTCAGCGGATGCATACTCCACTCCAAACTCAGCTTTAATATATGATTTAAGTGTTGAAACATCCCAAAATGAGGATGGGATGCCATAATCGGAAGGTTTCTGTGAGAGTATTTTCCTCAAACTTTGTTTTTGGGACTCTGTCAGTTTGGCAGCATTATCTCCCTGATAGTTGGGGAAGAGAGAGGATATACCGGTCTTGTGATAACCTTTAATCCATTCCCTCACTGTCTTTTCATTCCTTAAAAGTAATTTAGAGATTTGATGTGCGGAGAAACCCTGATTAAAAGTCAAGATTGTCTGTGCTCTTTCTCTTACGAGATTTTGCTGGGATTTCCTAAAATGCTGTTTTAATAGCTCGGCTTCCTTACTAATTAATTGGACTGGATCTAACATAGACTACCAGTATCTCACAACCTGTAGTAGTGGTAAATTCTATTTGGGGCTATTATAACAACCTATTTCTATGCCTCGTATTTTAGCAAATGCTCAACCCCAATGGCAGTCTGAATTGAGTGAGCGGATTTTTTCGGTGAGACTTAGAGGAAATTTCACGCTTAAAAGCCGCGCTGCCTCAGTTGGTAAAAACCAGTTCGCCGCAACATTTTCAGTGTTTAATCTTATTTTTGGAATAATATCAACCTCGCAAAGGTAAGTTGCCAAAATTAGTCCGATTTCTCCCTTTTGATTTGGAATTCTAATCTCTGTCAAATCCATAGAAAAAGGATACATAGCTTTAATCCGGGTGATGCCTGTTTCTTCAAACAATTCACGCCTTAGAGTTTCTTCAACCTTTTCACCACGTTGAACTCTTCCTCCCGGTAAGTCCCAATAAGAACTGCCAGTATATTGTTTTAAGGTGGCTTTGTTAACCTGTAAAAGCAGAATTTCACCTTCTTTGTTCCTAATGATAGCTTTTATTCCCAAATGATAACATTCTTCCATTTTACCCTCCTGATTGACTAACATGTAAGTCGCAAGGAAACAGCTGGCCCATCTTGTCCATATATCTCGTAGGACATTATTCAAGCTTATTATTGCCTCAAGTAAAAGTCAACATCTTGTCAGCTTCTACCGCATTTGCTACATTTAATGTATGAGTAATCGATTTTTTCTGGACTATTTTTTTATATTACCACTCGTGGATTTACTCTGGTGGGTATTTATCATTCTTATCTATTTTTTTAAACATCGACGTTTAAAGTTTTATCAATACGTCTTTAGTATTCGCAACTACTATTTGGCAGTCGCGCCGCTTCTAATTTCCCTCCTCGTGGTTTCTATAATGTATCATTCCCTAAAACCGTTATTTTTCTTTTCGCTTTTTGCCGTCGCCGGAGTTTTCGGTGAATCTATCTTTTCCTTTTGGTGGGATTGTCTGTTTGATAAAAGATTCTGGGTCTATGGGGTAAAACCTATTTTTCACTCTTATAGTAGTCTTCTAAATTTCGTTCCCTGGGGTGCCGGCGGAATGCTTTATCTGGCAATCTTGGAAGTTCTAGGTATGAAATTTTTAAACCCGCTCTATCATGTGAGTTTCTTTTCCGACAAACCATTCTATGTAATTTTTTCCCTAGGATTCATCTCAATTCTAATTTTTACCTTTGTTTTCGCCTATCTTGCCCGTAGAAGAAAAAAATGGGGATTTGAGTTTCGCAAAGTTAATATAGCCAACTATCTCACCTTTTGCCTTCCAATCACAATTCCTCTCCTGACTCTCTCGATTTTCAGCGCCATTGATTATTTTTACCTTACCGTGTTTTTTGGTTTTATTGCCTTCATATTCGAATATCTTTTTGGGAAGTTTTTAGTTTTTTTCATTTCTAAAAAATTTTGGTACTACACCTATTTTACTTTTGACAGAAAACATTCAACTGTGCTAATCATCCTACCAGCAGCTGCCGGAGGTTTCCTTTTCTGGACTGTATATTTGCTTGCCGAAAAACTATAGATTCCCACAGGCTTTACGCCGTGGTACTCTGAAATCGCAGGTTCCCGCCGAATCGGCGGGCGACTTCGTCGAATATTTTTGAAGGATTCACCCACGGGTAAACCCGTGGTTCTC
>Ga0100391_1005637_pt1 | contig 11582 bp, 10 predicted proteins | sample CryGeymeta201515_FD_81541 | JGI IMG/M metagenome (GOLD analysis project Ga0100391, IMG submission 81541) | Groundwater microbial communities from Crystal Geyser aquifers in Utah, USA - Crystal Geyser metaG 2015-15 | ecosystem: Environmental > Aquatic > Deep subsurface > Groundwater | place: USA...
AGACCGCGCGGACCGCGCTTCAATGAGGCCCCGCATTTATGCGGGGAAAGACCGAAATGATATGAGCTTTGTAAAGAAAGCCGTAAAGAGCTTCAATGAGGCCCCGCATTTATGCGGGGAAAGACGGCCTTCGCTGGCAGGACCGATTCTACGGGCTTTCCGGGGCTTGGTGCGAGCGGTCCGTGCAAAATCCCTGCCGAGTCGGACAAGACCCCGTCCAGTTGGCTCGTGATGGAATTCATCTTCCTGTTTTTAATGAACATTTTGTGCTGCGAGCGCTGCCGGGGTTTGGCGCGGCATTGGATCACTCGCGCCAGCCGGGCGCAGTTCGCGCTTTGCACGGTGTTTACCCCAACACTGCATAAAATTTCGGAATCAAAAGGCCGGAGTATTTTCCAGGGCTGCGCGGCGAGTTGACAACCGAAGGATTGGCAACACGAGCCCAGACGCCGGCAATGCTGCTAACCCGGGCAGCGTTGCGGTTCCGGACCCCCAAGCACTGTTGGGATTTAGTTTACACAATCACCGGCCCACGCTCCACTGGCTTGAATGCCTTGCCCAGGCTGGTTACTCGCGGCTCGGCCCGTTCGGCCGTGCCGACATCGATGACCACTACATGATCCTGCTTATGCTGAATGATTTCATCCAGCATCGCAATCAGTTCGGCGTGCCGGGCGCGATTCAGGCGACATTGAAAGATCGACAGTTGCAGCCACTGTCCATAGCCGTTCATCAGCTTGAAAATTCGCCGCCAGCGCTTCGGATCAGCGATGTCGTAGGCCACGATGTAGAGGTGCTCCTGTTCCATGCCGACCTCAGCGGGTGGTGAAGTTGGGGTACTGGATGATCTCGCCGAGCAGGAACCGTCCCAGCAGCCGCGCCTGGACTTCGAGCAGGCGCTGGTAGCTGATGCGGTAGCCGAACAGCGGATGGGTGACTTCCTGCGCCAGTCGCCGCTCGAACGCAGCGATAAAGCGCTTGCGCCCGGACGGCGACAGGTTGACGCTGCCTGCGGCGCTGATGAAATCGGTCGGTCGCACCTCGCCGTTGTTGATGGCGGTGAGCACGGCAGAATCGGCGATCAGCGGTCGAAACGGCTCCATCATGTCCAGCGCCAGCGACGGCCGTCCGTAGCGTGGTTGATGGTAGAAGCCGCGATACGGATCGAAACCGACCGCCGACAGGGTAACCGCCCATTGCCGGGTGAGCATGGCGTAGGCGAACGACAGCAGGGCATTGACCGGGTCGGTGGGCGGACGCCGGTTGCGGCGCTGGAAATCGAACTGAAAGTCGCGGTTGTCGGCCTGCTTGATCAGCTTGCGGAATTGCGAGAAATAATCGGCGGCAGCCGTGCCTTCATAGCCAAGCAGGCTTTCGAGGGTGGTGCAACGTGCGGCGTGGCCGGCAAACTGCTTCATGCGCTGCAACCATGGGTCCGGCGCACCCTCGCCGCGCCAGTTGCGACGCATCAGGGTGCGGCAGTTCAAGATCTTGGCCTGGACCCAGCCACGCGCCAGCAGCAGGCAGACCTGTTCGTCGAAACTGCCCCGGTATTGGGCCGTGCGCAGCTCGACATTTTTGTGGCCGATGCCCTGGCTATGGCCCATGAACCAGCCGCCATAGGATGACCAGGTGACGGGGATTTCGCGCTTCATCAGCTCATGCAGCGTGGGCGTGGTGACATAGACATTGCCCTTCAGGACCACCTGCGAGATGTCGATCAGGCGCACGCTGATTGCTGCTTGCTCGTCGACCGTGACCTGCAGCGTCTCGCCCTTCTTGGCCACCTTGGCCTGATTGGCCTGCACGTACAGCGGTCGCGCGGTCAACTCCGAGGTGGCCATGGGGCGCGGACCGCCCTCGGCACCCTGGCCACGCAGCAGATTGATCTCGTCGGGCAGGCAGATTCCGACCAGCGAGCAGCGCGCGCACTTCGGGCTGTCGATCAGCGGCGGCGGAATGCGCCCACTGGCGGCCACCAGGCGCAGCCCGTTGATGGCCGAAAGGGTCTGATTTCGCAGCGTTTCATCGAACACCACGCGCACCCGCTCGCGAGAGGCAGCGAACCAGATTGCCCCTTCATCGCAGCGATAGCCGTGTTCTTCAAGGAGCATGCCCTGGGCACAGACCTGGATGCGTTCCGGCTGGTAGGCACCCATCGCCACATGCGGCCGCTTGCCGCGCTTGTAGTCGACCGGCGTGACGACATCGCCCTCGCCCTCGATCAGGTCCAGCTTGGCGATGATGCCAATCCGGTTCGAGGACAGCGTGATCGAGCGCGCCTGGAACGGTACTTCGTCTTCAGGCGCATCGGATTCAGCTTGCTCGTCGCCGGATTGCGCGTGCGGCGCGGCCAGGCGACCACCCGGCTGGTCAACCCTGCGATGCACGAATCGGCCCTCGACGGTATCACCCGACTCGGCCCACTCGCCCTGCACCCATTCCAGATACGCCAGCCGCGGGCAGTACTCGTACTCGTTGACCATCCGCACCGGCAACAGCGGCAGATCGCCGGAAAGCTCCGGGAACGGCAGTGGCAGCTCGCTCTGAATGCCCAATGGCGAGGGCTCTCGGTCGTTCATGATGTGCACTCCCGGCCACCGTCGGGCCTGATCCCAAGCGACACTTGTCGTATACTTGAATTACGATTTGTACTACGATCCCTAATACGATTTTTCACACGAGCGGCAATGCAGATGTCCAACATCAGCGTGCGCCTTCCGCCCGACATTGAAAAGGGGCTTGACGAGGAAGCCCGCCTGACCGAGCGTAGCCGCTCCGAGCTGGTGCGCGAGGCGGTCGGCGTGTACCTGGCACAAAAGCAGAGGGCGCGGATCATCGAGGAAATGCGCCAGGCCGCCAAGGTGCTGTATTCCGACCCGGAAGCGGTAACGGAAGGGATTAAAACGGCCGAAGAAGGCCTGGAAGACTGGCTGGAGAGCATCGAGCGCGAAGAACGCGCGGCCGGAATCGATCCGGGGGAAAAGTGGTGGGACTGACCGTGCAGCGCGGGCAAATCTGGGTCGCGAGCTTCAGACCTTACCGCGGTCGGGAAGTCGGCAAGGCGCGCCCGTGCATGGTTCTTCAAGCGGACTGGCTGACCTCGGAATCGCCAGGGACCGTCATCGTGCTGCCGTTGACCTCGCAGCTCTGGAGCAACGCCGAGGCACTTCGAGTCGAAGTTGCCGCACGCGGCCGTTTGCGTAAATCCTCCTGGGTGATGGTCGACAAGATGCAGGCTCTGGACACCGGCCGCTTCCGTGACGGGCCGTTGGGCAGTTTGAATGACACCGAAATGGCGGTGATCGAGCGCAAGCTCACCGCAGTTTTGGGGATGCTGTAAACCAAATTTCGCGCCCATCGCCCTATTGAATACCGTTGTTCAGTTCAGCCCGCTGGCTCGTTCGGCATTCGTGGCTGGAAGATGCCCAACCCAAAATGACAGCCGAAACCGAGCGCCAAAGGGGTGTTCCTATTGGCTGTCCAGTATTTCCTGGTATTGCCTATAGCAATTCCTTTCACCTGATCAAGTGGCAATGCCCAAGGACCGCAAACGCTCGAAGGTATCGGGATACTTTCGAACCATCAAGATCAGTGCTGCCGCCTGGGGATTGGGCTGGGCACGGCCCTGCTCCCAATTCTCCAGCGTACGTGCGGAAACGCGCAACTGACGGGCGAATACTGCTCGGGAAACCTCTAGAAACTCCCGGGTTTCGCGAATTGTATTTGCCGTTACCGTCACTGGCGGTAGTTCCTCGACTTCATGAGTAGCCAGGGTAATCTTGCCTTGGCGCTGCCGGCGCATGACATCCACCCCTTCCATGAGCTCGTCGAACAGATTGCGTTTGGTCATAGTTGTCTTCTCCTCGCAGAGAGTTCGGTCCGAATAGCCTGTTTCAGGGCCAGTTTCTCCTTGCGGCTCAGGTCTGTGATTTCATTCTTCCCGTACAGCGTGAACAGCCAGATCTGATGGTCTTCCTCTAAATGGAAATAGATCACCCGCAGGCCGCCTCGGGCGCCTTTGCCCGTCACCCGGGCCAGCCAGCGCAGTTTTTTTCAAACCTCCGCTGCCGGGAATGCGGTCACCAGCGTCCGGGTTTGCCAACAGCGTGGGGTGCAACTGCCTGAACTCGTCGTCATCCAGGTAGTTTTCCCGGTGGCGCGCAAAGGCCGGCAATTCGACGAAGGTTGGCTTCATGTTATTCTATACGCAACTTGCGTATATTCCAAGAGACTTCCATGCTCCCGGCAGCCCGACCGAGCAAAACGCCCCGGACGCGGGGCCTGAGCATGGTTGGCTCTCATTTTCTCTCGACAGAAGCCGGGTCATCGAAGGGCCACTGGAGATGCTCTCCAATACTTAAATGGCCGCCGTAGAGAACGGCCTCAGGATTGTGCTGGGGCTTTTGCAGACGAAGCTCGTTTTTCATCGCGCCGGCACGCATCGATGATCAGCTCAGCCGGCACCTTCGGCTGGCGGCAGGGGGCGAAACAGCCCGAGGCCGTAATGGCAGGCAAAGCCCAGCGCCAGCGGACCGGTGATGGACACGGGAAATTCCAGGCGCCAGAAGCTGCCATGCCGATCGGGCTGGGTCAGGCCGCGGCGCTGACGGAAGCGTTGGAAATGGATCGGTCGGCGCTTGCCGCTGCCACCGATTTCGATTTCGTCGAGCTGTTGTGTGGCAACCGGCTCCGGCAAACCTCGTTCCCTGCATTCCCGTCGAAGCTGCTGCTCTGCATCGAAGCCTTTCTTGCGGTGCCAGGGATGCAAGTAGGGAGTCATCGACTGCCAGACGTTGCTCGTCCCCGCCAGCGGGCCGGAGATAGTTGCATCACCGATCGCTTCCAGCACCAGCTGCCACTCGCCGCCATCGCGGCTCCACAGCTTGCGCAGTTGCGCGATGACATCACGAGCTTTCTCGCCCAGCCCACCGGGCACATGCAGCAGCACCCGGTCGAGCCGGCCATCACCGTTGCTGTCCCAGGGCAGGAAGAAGGCGTGCCGATGCTGATTGCCCGCGCCTAAACCGTGGCCGGACAGCAATGCCGGCACCGACTCCTTGCCGAAGATCCGGCCGGCGGTGCCAATCGTGGCAATGCGCATCAGTTCTCCGATACGGAGGCTGTCTTCGACGCGCGGCAAGGGCTTGCCGATCAGGATGAAACTGGCGCTGCTGGCGTCGGGATTTTCGATTTGCGGCACCGTGAAACGCGGTCGCAGCGCATCGACCGGGCGCAGGTAACTGACCTTGCGTGCCGCCGGCGGCTGGCTCCAGCCCTGTTTGCGCAGGTCTGCGGTGTCAATGCTGAGCGCGTCGAGCAAGTTTTCTGGCAGTGTTGCGCCGAGTTTCTTCACTGCCTTCTTGTCAGTCAGGAACTGCTGGCGAAGGGCCTGGTACTGATCCGGCTGCAAGGGCGCGTACATGGTCACGAGCTCACCCCGGAGCTCTCCGGTTTCGGTGTCGAGATCCACTGTATCGGGTGAGCAGTTGACTGCGGGGCTCGCATCGAGGCGCTCGGCCTCGACCCAGGATTCGGCACGTCCGAGATGGCCGACCACTGCGAGCAGTTCGTCGAGCAAGGCTACCTGATCGTCGGGTAATTCGACGGTCGGCCAGACCACAGCCAGCGGCTGATCGCGACGGACTGCCGCAAATGCGTCGAACACCAGTGATGTCTTGCCGGAGAATTGCGGCATGTAATGACGGGTATGGCTATGGCTGGCTGCTGGCAGCCCGTATTGCGGCAATTCCTGCGTCAGCGATTCGATCAGATGCAGCAGCGTCGATTCGTCATGGTGACCGTTGTGCTTGATCTTGTGATGCCAGGTTGCGATCAGCGCGCGCAAGATCCGCCAGGGCTCCGGCGGCCAGGCCACCGCGCCTTCATTGACGTGTCGGTCCCACGGGGTAGCATGATAGCGGCCGGCGGGAAACGTGAGGGACAAGGCGAGCATGATTCACTTCCTGTAGATGACGATCGTCGTTTCAAACGCTGCGTCGCCTTTGGCTGCGTTGATCAGGCCAGGCAGTGCCTGCTCCAGTTCGAACAGCGCGGGCAATATGAACCCGTTCGGGCGCTGCACTTCGATGACTTCACATTCCAGATCACAGGCGGTACGAAGGCGCAGACCCCGTTCCAGAACGGCCTGAACCTTGAACAGCGCCAGAGCGACCAGCAACCGGTAAGCCGAATCAGGCAGACCGTAGCCTCGCAGTTGAGCAAGGTCCAGATTGAAGAAGGCGTTGATGGCTGGCGATACGAACTCGTCGCGGGAAAATGGAACGTTGCCGAATCCCTTGGCAGTATCACCTGACGGATTGACCGAATCGTTCTTTACACCGCCGCTTGCGGCGAGCCTGCTGTCGCTGGCTTCAATGAACCCCGACAACGCGCGGGGAAGACGCAGCCTTCCTCCGGCGAGATCTTTCTTGGCGAGGAAAACGCCATGCAACAGTGCATTCACATCAAGCAATAGCAACGTTCGTGCCAGTTTTCGCAAATCGACGAATCCTTCTTCCATATCGGCCAATTCGCTTTTGAGTCTGTCGAATACGGTCCGATCCTTTCCTTCCAGAATGTACGGTGAGTTGATCCTGTGCGCTTCCAGCACCGAACTGGTCAATGGTTGATCGTCCTTGTCGTTGACTTTGATGACAGACAGGCCCCTGAGCGGCTCGACCCAGTCATCGGCCACCTTGTCCCAGCACACGGTTTCCATGCGATTGGCCATGCTCTGGGCCGATTCGACCAGCAGCATCGGCGTGCCATCGGGGCCTTCATATTGCGCGGCGCCGATTTCCGGGAAGCCGGTGGGCTGGAAACGGGTCCCCTGAAGCGGCTTGAGTCGGGCGCGCAGCAGCAGGCGAGGGGCGTATTCAAGTGCGGAAAGATCGAGGCTCATGAAAGTTCTCCTTGAAAATACCGCCTCAGGCGGCTTCGTGGTCGGTTTCGTTAGGTATCGGTTTCAATACGCTACGCGCCAGTGCGGCGGTGGCGCCGTAGCGCAACGGAATTAAAAGAGCCGCCGCTGCACGCTGCGGCAAGATACTTTCCTCGCGCGGCAGGGCAGCGGAACTGAACGCAGGCGACAGGCCTGAAGAACGTAATCTGCGCCAGGCCGATTGAACGGCACGATTGCCTGCGTTTCCAGCCCGAAGCTGCGCCACCAGGCCGGACGGGACAGGCATTCTGGTGGTCTCCGGAAGCAGGCCTAGCGAGTGCAGAACGCGATCTGGTGTCAGGCTGAGTTTCAGCAACGCAAAGGCGGCCGGGACGGCACCAGAACCACTGCCGTGCTCGCCATCCCGAGGAATGTTGCACAGGGCAAGTCCAGGCAGCAGGGCGGCAATCCGGACGTCCATCCGGTCATCGCGCAGAAACGCATCAACATCATCCAGCGTGACGCCAGCGGGACTTGCCAGCGGCTTGTCACGCATTTCGAGTTTTCGGGCAAGCCAAAGGCGGCGTTCGAGCAGGGATTGGAGCGTATCGGTCAATCGGCCTTTCTGACCCGTGCAAATACGCACCTTTTCGTTTGCATCCGGTGTCATCCACTGCTGGTACTTGCGCTGCACCGGGAAAAGCTGTGCACGCAGCGGCAAGGGTTCTTCGCCGACACCGCGCAAACCTGCAACCGCCTTGGCGATGCGAAAGGCCGACGTGCCGTCGTCTGCCGCTGTGACCCATTGTTCGGACAGCAGGGGAACCGGGCGAACATCATCGCGGGCCTTGCTGCTGCTTGCCAGTGCCAGCTGAATCTGCCCTAACAACACCAGCAGCGACTGTGCCTCGGCCTTGCCTGGTTCGCGGGCCGAGAGATCAAACAGACGATCCTCCAGCCGCTTTCTCAGCATCCTGAAGCGACCTGCCGCATTGTCGCCGCGCGAAAACTGTCGGAAGCGATCCAGCCATTGGTGTCGATCCAGGTCATCAATCCATCTCGACGTTGCATCGGCACTCACCTCCACTCTCGACAAAGGAGTCGCAAGGTAGGCCCTGCCTGCTCGCATCAGAAGCCCGAAGCGCTGGAAGCTATGCACACCTCGGTAACCCCCGAAGCAGTGGATTGCACGCACGAAATCCAGAGCATCTCGCGCTGGCCTCTTTCCCAGCGCGACTCGCCCTTCATTCATCAAGGCGCTGATCTCATCAACAATTGCAGGCTTTGACCAGATTGGCATCCACAACTCGCCCCTGGCATTGGCGGTATCCCCTTCTCCAAGACTGCCTGCACCCGCACCCACTGCACGAACCGTAAATGGATAGCTCGCCACGCCGTACGGATCATCTGCATTCCGACGCACTGCAGCCGCGGCAAAGGTAAGGGCGCCCTCGATCATCAAAACGAAATCCCATGGATTGATGGCCGCAGAATCTTCGAACCCGGTCCCCGCGTTCGGTCCTCCAGCCCGGCCTGGAGCGAACTGCCCGATGTTGTTTCTTGACAGATTGGGTGCACTATCGGCGAACAGGCTTCCTTGCAACCACTTTGCGCTTCGTTCAGGCGCTTCACCATCAGCGGTACCGAGCACGTCCAGCAATCGCTGCATGAAATTGCTTGTGAAGTCCAGATTTCCGTCATTCCAACCACTACCCAACAGCGGTGGATAACTGATTTTTTCGCTGGTAACGGCCAGACCTGCGTCGATTGCCTCCAGGCATTCCTCAGGCAAACTGCCCCTAAGCTGGACTATGAATCTATCCTTGGCTTCTGCGCTGGGTGCCGTGGCCAATCCAGCATCTTTTACAGCGGATCGCGCCTGACGTAGGGCTTGTCTGTATTTTTCAAATCGTCTGGATGTGCTTTGAGCAACGGTATCGACAACCCTGGTTGCAGCAGTTTCCTGATCATGAATGCCGAGCTTCAACTTTTTTCCGGTGGCTGGATCCTTCTCGGTTGATTTGCGCTCTTGGAAATAGAATCCACTTCCTGCATTCCAGGGAGCCATGATTGGTGTGGGCTGATAATCATTCAAGAAAAACTGCTCGATGTCCTCAATATCCAGTCTGGAATGCAGGATGAAGCGATCGCCTCGCCAGAATCCACGGACACTGGAGTCGCGATTCGAGATCAACCTGAATACGCCCAACGCCTTGAGATAGTTGGCCAGTGGCGTCGGCGTGCAGCCTCCGAGCACGATCTCGTGGCGATTTGGCCCTGCGCGGTATTCAGCATTGGAGTCTGCAACCGAATCCGAAAGCCGTTTCTCCGACATTTCTTTTGGCATTGTTTGCATCCGTTCGGAAAGCTGCGAGAGCTGGTCTAGAGTTTCCAGACGCTGGCGCACTGTCATTCGCTGTGCATGGAGGAGCTGTTCGCGTCGGCTGCCATCGAACGTGGTCTTGCTCCAGTCGATCGGTGGGCTTCGGTCAGTCATGAGGATGCTCCTGCAGCCATTCGAGGTGCTGGATGTCGTCGAGGTCGCGCGGTCGACCAGCGATCTTCTTCATTGCAATCAGCGTTGGGATGGATATGAACCGCACTTCGATACCGGGCAGCAGTTCAGCGCACAACGAAGCTGCATGTTCGCTGGTGAAATTGAACGGTTCGTAGACGAATACATCCACCGAAGTGCCGGGAAACTCGTCGCTGAAGAAATTCAAAACCTGCATGCCTTTTTCATCGCGCCAGCGCTGGCGTTGCTCGCTGTGCGAGAAGGCGTCCGCGTCGATCGGCACGGATGGCCGGTAACCGATCGAGTGCAACGCTTTGAACGCGCGTTGAATATTTGCGGCATCAAGTGCGATGGCCAGATCGATATCCACGGTCAACCGGATATAGCCGTGGGCGTTGACGGCCAGCCCCCCGGCGACGAGGTAGCGAACCTGCGCCGCATTCAAGGCCTGGGCCACCGCTTCGAAGGCGGCCAGCTTCATGTTTGCTGCTCCTCGGCCGAAGCGCGCCAGTCAGCGAGGCGGACCAGTGTTTCCAACCAGGCCAGCTGAAATGGACCACACTGTTCAAGCAGGCTTAACGCGCGTTCGGTCCAGGACGGGCCCTGCTCGCCAAGGCCGATTTCCATCAGGGCGAGTCTGAGCGTAAGCGCCTGACTGGATTCGCCATCGAATTCGAGTGCCGGCAGCACGTCCCCCTCCCAGATGCCGCGGGCAAAGCGTTTGCCGTCGGGGGCCGGTTCCTCCGTCGGCATGGAGCGCAGGCTTGTGCGGACCTTGCCATGGTGGGCGACGACCAGGTAGGCGATGAGATCCGCATCCGCTTCGCCATCGTGCTGCTCCAGCCAGGCCAGCATCGAGGCGAGCTCGTGACGGAAGAACTTGCGCTCATGACGCCCATTGCAGGGTGATTTGGCCAGCAGGCCATTCGGAGCCTGGTCGCAGGCGTGCATGGTTGCATCGAATACGTGGTGCGCCTTGCCGAGATCGTGCCAGCGCGCGGCGCGGGTCACTGCATCGCTATGGACCTTTTCACCGACCTGATCGCAGAGCCGCCTGGCGTGCTCTGCCACATGGGCAAGATGGTCGGTCAGCATGACTGGTCGATTCTGGCGCGAGCGCCAGTCCCCGCCATAGCTTTCCGGTGGCTGGGCAGATGCGTCGAGTACCGGAACCGGCGGTTTGCGGATGGATGGATCGAAGCCGATCATCGCATCATAGCCGCCGGATGCCGCACTTGCTAGCAGCAGCATGCCTGGTCGCGGAGCACGATCCAGCCGGGTCCAGCGCCGATCCAGCGCATCCCAGGTCCAGAGCTGTAAGCCCTTGACCTTGTCGAACTGTCTCGCCTGGCCGATGGAGACCGGGCACAACTCTTTTCGTGCAGGCCTCGGCTGCGGTTCAGGATGATTGGGGTCGTCCTTGAACTGGCGCCAGAATATCTGCACGCCCGGTGTTCCGGTATCTCGAATCCAGTCCGCTACATCAACATCGAAGCCGGACAGGTCGGGATCGGTGTTGAATAACTCGAGCAGATCCTTACGGCGCAGCACGGAGGTCAGCGCGCGCGGCTCGTTGGTGACTGGTAGATCACTGGATGCAGCGCTGTCGAGGCTGGCAAGTTTCTCGCGCGCGGTAGCCAGTGTCTCAACGGTATAAGGCAGGACCAGCTCCTTGTGGTCCTCGATGTCGACCCAGAGAATTCTGGCGCCATCCTGATTGTGCTCGCCATACCGGTTGCATCGGCCGAAGCGCTGCACCATCGATGACCAGGGCGCCAATTCGGTGACCAGCGTCTTCGATGAAATGTCGACACCGGCCTCGATCGCCTGGGTGGCGACAATGATGCGATTGGTGTTGCGATCAGAGGTCAGCCGTCGGAGCTGTTCGGCGCGCTCGGCGGCGCGAAACCGACTATGTATCAGCAGGTCGCCAGCATCCGGACGATGCTCGCCTAACAACCTGAACAGCTGTTGTGCGCGGTCGACCCGGTTAACGATGACCAGAGTCTGCGATGCATCATCATGCGCATCCAGCACCAGGTTGCAAAATGCCTCGAGCCAGGCTTTCTGGCCGGCCTTGTTGGTCGCATCGCCGGTCAGGGCAATCGGCGCCCTGGTCAGCGACTTGACGCAATTCAGCCGATCGGCGGCCTCGGCGCGATCGTCGCTGTCGATGGTGGATGC
>Ga0100391_1005645_pt1 | contig 11575 bp, 8 predicted proteins | sample CryGeymeta201515_FD_81541 | JGI IMG/M metagenome (GOLD analysis project Ga0100391, IMG submission 81541) | Groundwater microbial communities from Crystal Geyser aquifers in Utah, USA - Crystal Geyser metaG 2015-15 | ecosystem: Environmental > Aquatic > Deep subsurface > Groundwater | place: USA...
CACGAATAGACTACTAGACTACTACTAGTACGAATATGATATTATTATGATATTCGTGCACTAAATTCACACGGGAGGCACTAGTTAAAAGCAGGCTTAAAGCTCCCTTGTGATTTTAGTGCATTAGTGCACAGGACTTAGTGGTTTTGCCTTGTTGGGATGTGCTCCCTGTAGAACTTAGTAGTAATCCTACGTAGTCTCCTTTAGGGTCCTCCCAAAGACCAGGTATTATCGTAGTACTAGTAGCTCGAGTACTAGCTAGCTGCTAAAAAAATTGAATGCCTAATTACAGGGGGGATGACAACTATGGCGCCCGCAGGGCGCCAAGTTTACCCGAAGGCAACCATTGGCAACCCAAAGGGTGACAGAGTTGATCACAACCGGACCACACCCTCCATGGAGGAGGATAGGATCAATCTAGCTGCTAGTCTACTAGTCTACTAGGGCCAAAAAAATAATGATGGCAGTGCAAGGTTCTGGTGACGTCTTATTAGTGACTGCCGCACTTTTGAACAAAAAAGGTGCGGTAATTAATTACTTTTAACCTTACTGGAAAAACCTGCGGCGCTCAATCCTCGGGTTAATGACTTCAGCAGTTGACTTGATGATGCTTGATGATGATGACAACCACGGCTGCATCAAATACTCCGGAGCCGAAAGATTCTGGATGATACGCCCCGTAGTAGATCTGTAACAGCCACCGAGAAGATCATAATAAATATAGATAATGGACGCACAATTAGAATCACTGCAAGGTCCAGCGGAAGACTTACCAGAAGCAGCCATGCAAAATGAAAGAGAAGTCGTCCGTCGAGCAGGTCGTCAAGCCATTTCTGCCTTTTTGGATGGACACAATTGCTTCTCCGTATTACGAGCAAGTGGGAAAGTCGTCGTCTTTGACACTCGGATTCCTATTCAGCTAGCTTTTTATGCTTTGGTAGAACATGGTGAGTACTTTAAACTGAGCCTTTGTAAGGTCAGAGTGGTTTGGGGCTGGGGTATGTTATCCCTAGATTTGGTTTTTCCACGTACGAAATGTACCAGAGCCTACGTGACACCTTCTACCCCAGAATACCGAAAAACACTTGTCTTCAATAAACATTTCAAGTTGGATCTAATCTCACACCAACACGTCGCCTCTCCTGTTGAATGTTGTTCCTTTTAACCTTTCCTTCTGCTACCGCCGTTGGTTTTTATTTAATTCACTTCCCTGCTTAATGTCGACATCAGACATGCAAGCTGCTCCTCTGTGGGATCCTGCCATATGTCAGTTCGTGGGTCTCCTGACCGTAACAGATTTCATTGACATTCTGCGGTATTATCGTAGAGCAAATGCCGATATATCTACCTTGGCAACCAGAAGTATTGCGGATATACTGAATGATCCCACAATCAAAGAAACGGTGCTGCCTCGGCCGGTAGGCCAAGTTGGGTTTTGTGGCGCCGATTCAAGCACCACGCTGAAACAGGCCTGCCGGCAGCTGCACGAGCATAACATGGACTTTTTGCCAATTGTTATGCCAGAAGACATGAGAGTCTTAGCATGCATTACCTACACCAATATTCTGGAGCATCTTGTCACACACTTTCGAGAACAAAGACGATTGTTCGACGACTCGATATACGACTTGAAGATTGGGACTTATCTGGGAGATTTGGTCAAAGTAGCACCGACGCAAACTCTTGCGGAAGCCCTAGAGCTGATGCATCAACACAGATTGTCCGCCTTGCCAGTGGTGGATCAAAATACAGAAAAGATTGTCGGAGTTTACAGTCGAAGCGACATTACATTCTTAACCAAAGCGACGGATGCAGAAGATGCCGTAGCAAATCTTGATATGACGCTCAGCGATGTTTTGGCACAACAGAGAACAGACGTGACGACCCCCGATGCTTTGCACACGTGCTCTATGGGACACACGCTGCAATCGATTTTTGAATACTTTGCACAGCTGCGATTTAATCGGCTTTTTGTTGTAGACGATGACGATCATGTGGTGGGGGTTGTGAGCGCAAGAGACTTGGTTGCATATTTCTTGAATGACGCAACGTAAAAAGATAAAAGAGTATTCAATTAGATTGGAGAACGAGTCGAGAATTTTTACTTTGAACTAACAAAATTAATGTTACTGTACTGTTGTACTCTAATTAAACAACGCTAGATAACAACACTTAACCTGGTACTAAAATATCGGTGAAGAGGACGGGGGTAATTCACGCAAGCCCAAAAGAGACGGCAAACGCAACTACCTATCAGTTACAGTTCCTTTTAAATACAGCGCACAACACCGTAACTGCAACCTGCAACAGTCACATCACAATTCAATACTTAGAAATAATCGACCAGGCAGCGACATGCACATCTTAAGCAGGTCGATTTCATTTCCTGGATCCGAATATGTTATTATTTCTTGTTTTCCTACCCGCCTTCATTCTTATATACCAAGGTTGGTCAAAAATGCGTGATAATTCTCCTGGGCACGTTTCAATTCCATGTAGCATGCTTGCACCTTCGCCGTGGTCTCTGGTGTTGGGGTACCTTCTTCGTGTGCCGCCTGCGCTGTTTGTTCCAATGCATGAGACGTGAACCGGAGCTGAGCACACATTAGGTTCGCGGAGGCTCCCTTAATCACGTGAGCAGCTCGCTGTATCCTTTGAAAGGGGGCATCAATAGGATTCTGAAATCATTGTGGTGTTGAAAATACAAAGTTGGGTTTGTGAGATTGAGAAAGGAAAATGATATGCATCAAACCGGGCGACGCCCTCCCAGAAACGAGTGATGAAATACTCGGACAGCAATCTGGACAACCGGCGAAGGCAAGCAGAGTGCAGTCCATGGACCACAACAACACAACACAAAACGCCACAAGGCACGAACCTGAATAATTTGCTCAATGTTAGCCAGTTGGGTATCCGTTTCTTGTTTTAAATCTGCCAACAATTCTCGCAAGAACTCCTCATCATCTCCCGTTTGCTGCATAGCTTCCGTCCAGTCAATGACATCGGCAGGAAAACCATTTGTGGAGGACGACATGATCTTGTAAAGACTGCGAAGTGGTTGGTGGAACAGAAGTAGGATTAGCTTCGCCGTTGGATTTTCAGACTTGGTTTGTCCTTTGTCCCCTGACAGTAGGTAAATAAAAGCAGACGATCCCACGATGAAAATATTTAACTTGCTACAATACTATTAGAGCGACAGGAACTGATATGCTTGTGTTTGTGTTTGCGTTTGCGCCGAAGTAGTCTACTGATGACTTTTTGTAGTTGAATGTGGACGATGACGATTTCTCTTTAAACGAGAGCACGAACACCAATTATTTTGCTGCCTGCCTGCTGGTTCAATTGTTACGGTTAACTGCACAGTACGAGTAGATGTTTCGATGTGCCATTATATCCCTGGCAAGTGTCGAAAAGAATCCACCTTAGAAATGTTGAAAATTATGCCGCGGCAGAACCGCTAAGGGTATCTGACAATGCAAGAAAAGCGAAGCTCATATCCTCTGGTAGTTTTCTGCTGTTTTCAACTTTTAACGAAAGCACGAAACGACAGGAGGCGACCCAATGCGTTGTTGGCTACTAGCTAGTAGGAGATGGGATAGCTCTCTACTGTTGCTATGAGTAGAGTGAATAGATAGTAGATAGAAGTCTCTACTTCCAAAAGAACTCTCAACAGCAGCGTTGCTGATAAAGTGTCAGGAAACTATCACTGCGAGCACAGGACTGCTCGTGCAGGAGTAAACCTATTCCGAGCAGTCCAAGCATCTAGCGTAATATCACCTTCTCCCATAACTATGGTACATCACTTTTTTTTACTTCTCCTATTAAGAATAATTAATTCTGTACTGTAGTCATTCTTCCTTCTCAATTGCTTCTGAATAAGTGTGCTACCATCTTTATTTGAAACATGCCAGTACTCGGGATTGCTTCCTCTCATCATCATCATTCATCATCATGTTTCAAGATCCCAAGCCATGGACGGCCACAAAAAAATAAAATATTCGCACTGCCTTCATTAACGCTTGTTGAAGTCGTAGCGAAAGAAGTTCAGCAGAGATAATAATAAATAATAATATTATCTTAAGTCAAGCGGGTTCAACACAAACATTTTCTATTCAATAAACTTATAAAAAATGAGCGCTGAAGACGCCACCAAAGCAATGGATGAGCTTGCTATTGGGAGCAAAGGAACCCAGAAGCGTGATGCACTTCGATCCAACGAAGTTGCCGTCCAGAAACTGTGGGAAGAGCAAGGAGCCTTCGAGGCCGATCCTGACGAAAACAAGGAGTCCTTCATGGTGACCTTCCCTTATCCCTACTCGAATGGTCATTTGCACATTGGACACGCCTTTTCCTTGACGAAGGCTGTGTTTCGAGCCCAGTACGAACGTCACCAGGGCAAAAATGTCCTCTTTCCTTTTGCCTTTCATTGTACTGGAATGCCCATCCAAGCGGTGAGTATTGATTCTTCATACTTTGTTTGAGCACGAAAGACACCGACACGATGACCGATGAGCCGCCGTCCTGTCCCCTGACTGTATCCTGGTCATTAATCCTTTCTGTTTGTTTGTTTGTAATCGTTGCCTCATTTGTATCTCGCTCGGCATTTGCATCTCGCTTGGCAGGCTGCCAACAAGCTCAAGGGAGAAATTGCAGAGTTCGGCATCCCTCCGAAGTTTCCAGAAGATGATCCTGAGGTGCGAGCCAAAATGGAAGCAGACATTGCTGAGAAAGCTGCTGAAAAGGCCAAAACGGCCGATAAATCGAAGGGAGGCAAAACCAAACTGGTTGCCAAGACAGGAACCGGAATTGTCCGACAGTGGAAAATTTTGATGAAAATGGTCCCCGAGAAAGAAATTCCGCAATTCGTCGACGCCAATCATTGGTTAATGTACTTTCCTCCGATTGGTGTGGAGCATTTGAAGAACTTTGGAGCCGGAGTAGATTGGAGACGTGCCTTTATTACGACAGCCGTGAATCCATATTACGATGCCTTTATTCGTTGGCAATTCGAAGTCTTGCGAGAAAAGAACAAGATTCTCTTCGGAAAGCGCAACAATGTATATTCTCTTGTAGATGGCCAGGTCTGCGCTGATCACGACCGATCCTCAGGAGAAGGCGTTGGGCCTCAAGAGTACGTTCTGATTAAATTGAAGGTTCTCGAGCCAGATCACGGACAAGCTCGTCACGCTAAAATGGAAAAATTGTTGAAGGAACACGCACCAAAAAATGTGTACATGGTGCCTGCCACACTTCGTCCCGAGACAATGTATGGTCAAACCAATTGCTTTGTCCTACCAACAGGAGAATATGGAGCCTACTACATTGATTCCTTGGACGAAATTTTTATCATGAGTGCCAGATCTGCCAGAGGCTTATCGTGCCAAGTAGTCAAGGAAAGTACATACTTTACCAAAGAATTTGGAAAGATTTCTTGTTTGGAAACATTCTCAGGTGATGAACTCTTGGGACTTCCCTTGAAGGCACCTTTAGCGAAATACGAAAAGGTGTACACTCTTCCACTTTTGACGATTAGCATGGACAAGGGAACGGGTGTTGTGACTTCCGTACCAAGTGACGCGCCCGATGATTATGTATCACTCAAATCGCTTCAGGATAAACCCGACTTTCGTGCAAAATTCGACATTACCGACGATATGGTGGTGCCCTATGAGGTTGTTCCAATTATTTCAATTGAAGGTTATGGTGACGCGTCTGCCGTTTTCATGTGCGAGAAACTCAAAATTACGTCACCGAACGATAAGGCTAAACTAACTCAAGCTAAGGACGAAACCTACTTGAAGGGCTTTACCATGGGAGTTATGGAGGTTGGTCCCTACAAGGGTAAGAAAGTCAGCTACGCAAAACCAATTATCAAGGAAGAGATGATTGCTGCCGGAGATGCTGTTTTGTATTTTGAGCCGGAGTCGAAGGTTATTTCTCGAACGAACGACGAATGCGTGGTAGCATCTACTGATCAATGGTATTTGGCGTACGGAGAAGAATCCTGGAGCGCAGCTGTCCGCAAGCATGTTCTAAATAAGGAAACATTTGATGCCTACGACCCCATGGCTTTGGCCAAGTACGACTACGTTATCGGGTGGCTCAAAGAGTGGGCTTGCACGCGGCAATTCGGCCTGGGTACTTTTCTTCCCTGGGATCCTGTCTGGGTTATTGAAAGTCTTTCGGACAGTACAATCTACATGTCGTACTACACAATTGCGCACCATCTTCAGGGTGTTAACAATCTGAACGGTGAAATGAACAAATCACCCAATCGAATCGACCCTAAGCACCTAACTAAGGGTGTCTTTGACTTTATTTACCGCAACAAGCCGATGCCTGAGGGCTGCCAAATTGCAGAAGGCATTCTGAAGAAAATGCAAGCCGAGTTTCGTTACTGGTACCCCATGAATTTGCGAGTCAGTGCGAAGGATTTGATTCCCAATCACTTGACCATGGCTCTTTTCAATCATGCTGCTATTTGGGAAGACGAGCCTGCCTTGTGGCCAAAAGGTTACTACTGCAATGGACATGTTTTGGTTGACGCGGAAAAGATGAGCAAGTCCAAAGGCAACTTTTTGATGATGAATGATACTATCGAAAAGTACACCGTCGATGCTACTCGTTTGGCCTGTGCCGATGCTGGTGACTCCTTGGACGACGCTAACTTTAGTCGCGATACCGCTGACTCCGCCATTGTATCCCTGAGCAACGAGGAGACGTGGATCACCGAGACGTTGGCCGACAAAGATCTTCGGACAGACGGAGATATGAATTTTATGGACAAGGTCCTCTTGAACGAGACAAGTCGCTTAGTCAACCTTGCAGGCTCGAATTTTGAGACAATGCAATTTCGCGAAGGTCTTCAAAAAGGATGGTTCGAAATGTTGAACGCTCGAAATGATTACAGAAATTGGTGTAAAGACAGTGACGTTTCTATGCATGCTGCGGTCGTCCGGACGTGGGCCGAAAGTTTGATCATTGTTCTTTGCCCCATTTGTCCTCACTGGTACGTGTTCAGTTGTTGCGGGTGTGAACTTCGCTTTTGTAAGTGTATCCCTCAAGGTGTTTCATATGTGCCGTTTTTAGGTCGGAAAAGATGTGGAAAGCGGTGGGCAAAGACGGTCTGGCTGTGAAGGCACCTTGGCCAGAGTTGGGCGAAGCCGATAAGATGTTGGCTCGTCAAGCCAAATTTCTTCGTGATTCTCTCAAGACGTTCCGTGCTCAGCATGGAAAGGCCAAGAAGAAGGATATCTGCACCATTGTTGTCATTGACTCGTACCCTGAGTGGAAAATCAACGCCTTGCTGTGGATGCAAGAAATGTACAACGGAAGTGAGTTTTCGGACACTTTTATGAAGGATCTGAAGAACAAGGCAGGTGATTTTGTCGAGGACAAGAAGCAAGTCAAGTTTGTGATGCAATTTGTTTCATTTATCAAGAAGGAGGTAGAAGACGTCGGCGCCGCAGCCATGGATACAACTCTTCCCTTTGACCAAATGGAGATTTTGAAAGGAAGTGAGCGTTACTTCAAGAAGCAGCTTGACATTGAAGATCTTAGATTTGGAAAGCTCGAAACGGGCGATGAAGCCATTAAGGATATTCCTGATCGCATTGTAGACAATGTCACGCCGGGAAAGCCTTACTTGTGGTGCCGATAGGAACTGCCTTCGTTGACTTGAAGTCCAGTAACGAACTTCATCATACTATTCAATACTTAGTACACGCACTTTTTCTCTGGTATATTCTACTCTACATTACTGTTGTAGTAGTATCTGATGTAGAATGAAGGAAGGAAGGAACGGGAAGACCGATGTTTGCGCAAAAAGCTAATCTAGTAATTTACGACTGGAGGCTCTCTTCGGACGTGTCATCCTCGCTGCTCCGACTCCCTCTTTCTTGTCTGACTCCGCCAACGCGGTCGATAGCTGTTTCTCGCTCTTACCATCATCACTTAACATTTGTGGCTCTGCAGCGATCGGAGCTGTTCCTTCTGCTTCCTTCGCGGCAGCTGCTTTCTGTTTCTGCATTGGTTGTTGATGTACCACCAACGATTCAGATGATGATGCCTTGTGTTCCCCATTGCAAGTCGCGGCGACGCCATTACCTATGACCAGCAGGTTAGCGGCGGCTGCTGCTTGCAGTTGCTCCTGACCATCGTCCGATTTACTCGCAAAGAGCTGCTTGCTAATCGGCACGACACCAGGTATAGACGATCGCGAAAGTTCTTTCTCGTGCTTGAGGTACGTTTCGCGCGTGTGTCCTTCGTCTCTTAGCAGCGTCTCAATGGCACTCGTTACAATCGTACAAGTGGCACTCTCCACGGCTCGTTCGATCAGAGGTGTGGAGGCGGTAGCGTTGTCATTGCCGTCTTGTGGAGAATCCGCTGTCTTGAGGTTGAGCTTCTCAGTTGTAATCGCCATGGCTAGACTTCGGACATTGTCTTCTTTTGTGGGCGATTGCTCTGGAGGTCCATTATTCTGGATAGTGTGCGCAGTGAGAGCACTGGCGTCAGTGCTGCTGGTGGTAGTGTCGGCACTCTCCGTCTTGGAAAGGTTAGCCAGGTCCATGCTATCAGAGGCTGAAAGCAGTCGTTGCTTTGAGAGCGAAGATTCGGACATTCGACGAACGTGACTTGCGTGGCTTGGCGATAGCCTCCTCTTGCTGGCTGCCAGTGTCGATTCGTCACTCAGGGTGTATTCGATTCGTGTTCTATCGGGCAATGCCGAAAGTCGGGCATCCATGGGACTTTCTCCAAAGCATATTTGTGAGCACTTTTCCCAGTTCCCCTTTACAAACATGGGATGGCGAAAGATCTCAATCCCAGAACCGTTGCCATTACTGCTCTTGGTAGCACCAGTACCAGTACCAGCACCAGCACTAGCACTTAAAGTATGATGATCCCTACTTCTGCTGCTGCTGCTGCTACTACTACTGCTGCTGCTACTACTGCTTGGATCCTGGATCCTGGAAAAGCCCCATCCGTGTATTTTCTCCAGAAACTCTGGAAAGGAATTTACGGAAAAGTAGTTCATCATGGCCGCTTGAGAAAACTCTTTTCGTCGAATGCAAAAGTACTTTCCATCCGGTAAAAAGGTGCAAACATTCGCATTGGCCTTGTCTTCTAAAATAGTCATGAGAACTTCTGGAAACGTTTGCCGTCTAATAGTAGTAGCTGTCGTTGACACCGTGCTCGTTGCTGGTATCGTTCTTGAGGCTGCTGTTGTAATATCAGTTGTCGCTAGCTTGGCTGATTTTGTCTTCTTGTTGAGTACGACAGGAGTCGATGACGAGTAGTGTACCTGGTCGGTATGAAAACCGTGAGGTGTATAGTGACAAGTAGGAGGACTACTGGTTTGTTTGGTATTCGTCGTCGTCGTCGTCGTCGTCGTCGTCGCTGCTAGTTGGTTGAGCTGGGAAGTTGCCGCCTGGATTAGAGCCGAAAGACCACTGTGCAGTGGAGCTTTTTCGTTGCTCTCGATCCCTGCATCACTCTTTGTGGCTTCTGCCGGCATTGGCTGTACCTGCGACCGAAAGACGTCGCTCCCATTAGCTTGTTGAGGAAGAAGGTTGGGAGTACCTTCTTCCTCTTCTTCGCCGTCTTTGTCTTTTTCCTTGGCTGTTCCTACAGGAGTCACGACGTCTCTCTTGAACGACATCATGATGCTCATTTGCCACACACCCCAAAAACACGAAAGAAAGGGGGAAAAGGAATCCAAGTCAAGTTGAATGTTGGTGTGACGACGTGGGATGAATGCTGTGCTGTATAGACAAACATACCAGTACGAGACAAAATCTAGCCGGTATCTATCGTGCCAGTACGTGGATGCAACTACTACGGGTGGCTTTTAATGTTGTGCCAAGACGAGCAGACATCAGAGCAATGACTCGGTCATTATTTTCACGTAGTTCCAATTCCTCTTTCCAATTAAGGCTAAGGTATATTATCTTTCATTGAAATCCCTTCATGTTTTAACCCTAAATTTTTTTATTACACAAGCACAGCATGACGTGTCACATCCAATAGGAACTCTCACGAAAACGCCTTGGTGTTACCAGGTACGACTGATGAAGGAGAACTGGAAAGCCAAAGCTTTGTTCTTTATTATTATTTGATGGAAAGACTTGCTCCTGCCAAACGAAAATTACCGCGCTGAAACTAACCAAACCAATCACACAACCATGCTTCCCCATTTTCGCCGACAAGAACAACAATTCTGGATCATTTCTTTGGAATAGCCACGGCGGTGCTTCAGTCTTTTCAACACCAAACACGAGATCACCTGACAAGAAAGACCGATCAACGCATCAATGTTCTTCTCCCGCATTCTTCGTCCCTTTCGGATTTTTGAACCGTTTTCATCTGTTGCTGCGTCTGATCGTTCGTTGTCTTTGACGAAAGACGATGAGCCAGCAATGCCAGTATTACACGACAAGATTTATCAACTCTTCTTTTTCTTCACGAGATCCTTACGAAGACCCTTGTTTGCCAATAGTTTCTTTCCCATCCAGACCACGAAGGCGAGACTCAGGACGACCACGGGCCATAGTATGAGATTAATAGCTTCAAAAATTCCAATGATCCTCGTTAATTCTGCCGTCTCCCCTAAATGCGGATACCTCTCGTCCTTGGGACAGTCTGATTCTGTAATATTTAGAAATTTACAAATCGGAGTATATCCATCGTCCGCCGCGCAATGAATCAAGAGCTTATCGGATGGTACCGTGTTCCTGACCGTTTCGATCCACGCTGTATATCCACCTTCCAAGTCTTGATCTTCCAACGAATCTTGAGGAAGAGCGAGACTTCCCAATGGTGCAAATCCTGAACGTTCCCATATCCAAGGAGCTAGGTTTTGCACAAATCCACGAAAGAAAAGAGTCCAGGAAAACGGTGGTTTCGACAGTGGCACGTGGATCCTACCAATCGTTTTCAGGACCGATTCTTTCCAATCTCTAGGACTTTTGCTACTGGTACTGCTGCTGCGAATGGACAATATTACTTTGGCATTGGGTTCGAGTTGCAAGAACTCTAGGTACAACAGACATGCTGGATAATCTGTTGTGGCCGTATATCCCTGATCGATAACAGTTCGTGCCGTTTGTAATGCTAGTTCCGGATGTTTGGATTTCTGTTGACGTTCCGTAACAGCGAGATCATACCACGGTTCCGGAGGAACACGTCCTTCCAAAATCTCCTTCATGTGAAATACTTTGGGATATCCTAAATTCATCAGGGCCGCTTTCAGGGAGTGAGTGCCGGTCCGTCCCAGACCAGCACCAATCACAAAAGGAAGCCCTTTCTTGGTGTCTTTCGCATCCGTCATGTTGTCCGGTCGATCATTAAATGTAGCAGTATATCTGTTAGTTCATGGAGGGCTGTGCTGTCACAAAAGGGGAATGGATTCCTTTTCTAAATAACTAATGTTTGTTCTTTGGTCGATGCCACAATCACGGGGCCAGTGAAAAAGGTGTACTTGGGTGTACTTTTTTGGTGTACCAGTGAAAAAGGTGTACTAATTCTAACCCTAAACGGTGAAAAAGGTGTACTTTTTTCTTTAACCAAAATAAAATGC
>Ga0100391_1005667_pt1 | contig 11540 bp, 6 predicted proteins | sample CryGeymeta201515_FD_81541 | JGI IMG/M metagenome (GOLD analysis project Ga0100391, IMG submission 81541) | Groundwater microbial communities from Crystal Geyser aquifers in Utah, USA - Crystal Geyser metaG 2015-15 | ecosystem: Environmental > Aquatic > Deep subsurface > Groundwater | place: USA...
TAGTAGTAGTAGTAGTAGTAGTAGTAGTAGTAGTAGTAGTAGTAGTAGTAGTAGTAGTAGTAGTAGTAGTAGTAGTAGTAGTAGTAGTAGTAGTAGTAGTAGTAGTAGTAGTAGCAGTAGTGGTAGTAGTAGTAGTAGTAGTAGTAGTAGTACCTGGTAGTCTACTCCTCCTACATGGCTGGTGGGGGTGCGACCTACTACGGTAGTAGAGGACTACTACTACTACTACTACTACTCTAGTAGTACTAGTAGCTAGAGAGTACTACTATTCGACTAGCTACTAGACTACTACTACTAGTTGCCTGCTGCTTTATTCAAGTACAGTAGTACCAGGTACGCGTACTACTATTCCAAATAGCAGCACTGTTAAGTTCTCGAGTACTAACTACGGTACCTGGTACCAGGTACGTACCGTAGTAAGAAGTAGACTACTACTACTAGAGTACTAGTAGTAAAGCTTTCTATCATTCCGAGCATTCGTTGAAGAAATCTCTACGAGTAGACTACTCGTACTACTGTAGATAGCAGGCTACTGGTCTGCGGCCAGTATTCTCTCTAGTAGTACCAGGTAGCGCTTAACCAATTCACACTTTCTTCGACTGCACCTGGTACTATAATATTGTGCTCGATTTGACACCACATCAATAGAGTACCACTAGTAGTTAGTAGTAGTATTATGATCAGCACAGTTTTTATCAGAGTCAGATTGTGCATAATCATTGCTCCCGCCCACCAAAACAATGCGTAGTCTACGGCAGTTTCTTTCAGGAGAAGTACTCTGTACCAATAGTCACTGGTTTTCGTGTGCTGTTCTTTGCTTCTTTTTCGAGTGACGAGCAGGAAATCCAAATTTTCATTGCGATTCAACTGCCTAGCGCCACCGCCACCGCCACCGCCGCCGCATATAGAGCACCACGATCAGCACCAGTATTCAGTACTTGCGGAGCAACTGCCAACTACTAGCAAAGCAAAAGCTCCGTAACCCATTCTGCCTGAAAGTAGAAGAGAAAGCAATTATCTGTTCTGCCTAGCTTCCTTTCGTTGTGAACATGTAGAAGGTATTGGACTTCGGTCCGCGTCACTACTACTAGTAGTGGTCGCCTACTACTAGGGAAGCAAGACTCCTATCGTTTTTCCAACCACTTTCATCACGACTTGGAAACTTTAACTCTATTAGGTGCGCCTCCAATGCCGCTGCCGGCGTCGGAACACATGTACTTGTTTTTCACAGTGACTCGGTTGAATCGCAAATGCTTTCATCATACCTGAAGATCTAATACTCGAGTACTTGGTACAGTAATTACTGAGTAATTGAAACGCCATCTGATATCGTGCACTGGGATTTTGGCTGATCCACAGACGATGACAAAACAAGGAAACACACATGAAAACAAGATTTTGGACAGATAAAGAGAGGAGACAAAACCATAGGCAGTACTAAACCAGAGGTGCTCGAAGGATTAAATAATTTGATTCATCATTATTTCATTGAACTCGCACCTATCCATCCACCCATCCACCCACAGCAAAGCAAAACAAAATCCCGACCGTAAAGCGCCGACCATTTCTATAGCTTGAATAACAGAATAATGGGAGGACATTCGAGAGCCCATAGAAGCGGGACTAGTTCAATTGCAGGGCGGTATTTAGCTGCCATTGGGGCTGGTGCTGTAGGGGCGTGTGGGGAACTAGATAATCAAACCTTATCTCCGTTGGGAGCTGCAGCGAGGAAAGATCCAGCCCTTAAAACCACTACTACTCGAAGTACCACGGTGAGAAGTAGAAGTGGTCAGCACGAGCGTAAATATTCCGACATAATTACGCTGAAATTCCAAGCTCAGCCTGAGATCAAACCCAAACTCACACCGTCCACACCCACGGAGGCTCCTAAGACTCCAACCAAACGAGAATCGAGGAGATTCCCATTCATAACCGGACCATCGCCTTTTGCTTCGGAAGAGCCTAGAGTCCAGTATTCGCCATCCCTCGCGACGGCCACTACAGTAGGCGACTTATCCTACTCCATGGCAACCTCAGCTTCCCCTTCCAGTCGTAACAATAGTCGAGCGACTCCTTCTAGATCGCCTGTTATGTACCAACAAAAGCAGCAGCAGCAACAACAAAAGAACACAAAGGCTCCCAAGTTTTTCAACATTTTTCCTTCAACGAAAATTGCCCTTCAAAATTCCGACAGCAAGCGTAGACAAGGCGGCGCCGCGGCATCCTCCTTGTCGCTTACAGAAAATAATGCGGGTGATACACTAGGTTCTTCCTCCGTTTCTGTCTTACCTCAGACAGCTCCGAAGCCTCAGCATTTGCTATCACAACCAGACGCCACAATGGAACCAAGCGTTGAATTGGTTTTGCAAGGCAAATCGTCGCATCAGCACGTCTCTTCCCAAAAATCAGTGGCATCGGATGTTGTGGATATTCTTTCTGCAGCAGGGGCTCCTACGGAGGTCATGACCAATAGAGCTTGCGATAGGAAATATATAATGGATCCACAAGATCATGCCGTTTGGAAAAAGAAGAAAGTTTCTGCAGTGGTTACTCCATTATCCTGCGGCGATTACAGTCGCGACTATCAGCATGCGTATCTGGCCGAAGAGAAGAAACAAGATTCTGATGTTGGGCGGTCGCAAGAAAATATGGAGTCTTCCTATCCTGAAATGACAGAAGAAGAACTACTCCTATTTGGACCAGTGCCTTTGGAAAGAACGAATACGCGCCGGACATCCAATCGAAATGGATGGAATAAAACGCAGGAAAATGGTGAATACTCAGCTGCAGCCCACTCTGCGTACGCAGGGAGGCACAATCCGACGACCTCGTATTTGTTACATTCGAGTCAAGCAACAGGGCCGTACTCTTCTCCTAAGGGGTCTCAACAAGGGGGAAATCATAATACCCCATGTCCATTGAACCAGCACTTGCGCACGAACAAAACAAGAGGTAGTCCTACTGGCGCCTATGTTCGCCACAGTCCCAACTTCCAGACTCAACTAGACACAAAGAGTCTTTTCAGCAACAGTTCAAATAACAGCACCAACGACGAGTCCTCCTCAAGACTCTCTCCTATGACGCTGCTTAATCCGATTGTCGATAATGCACCTATTTCTGTTAAGGGGGGAGATCCGAATCGTTTGTGGAGCGTGGAAAATGCCAATGCTGGCACTGTATTATCATGCGCCGCTGTCCAGACCTCATCGAATCCAACGGCCGCTTCATCGGGTCCTTCCCAGACTTTCAAACCTGTCGTAGCTTATCCGCAGTCTCCGCTTCTATCTGAGCAGCCTCAACATCGATCTCGAGCTAGTGGCCGGATTGAAGGAAACAAGGATTTGGGTCGTGACAAAAAAGAGGAGCTATCGTTTGGAAGCAATAACACAGACGGCGGAGTTATTGGTTTGGTGGACGACAGCGATTCCTCAGGCATTGGTATCAATCTCCGCGCCGAGAAAAATACTCTAGTCAGATCTAAGAAAGCACTTCAAAATGAAGCAGCAAGCGTTCCGAAGCTAGGCACTTCTAAGAAAGATGATACCACGAAAAGTCATTGTGCATCGAACCCTTTAAAAACGGCCAAGCCGCCCCAAGTGCAGCTCCAACCAAGGATGAACTATCGTGCCAGCTTTGAAGCAACAGGACAGAAGACAGATCCAGACAAATCGATTATCTCGGAATCCAGCGGGTGGACTCCCCTTCCGCTGTCAGACGACGGTCTCAATTTCTCATCCGAAAAAGATACACCATTGTTACCGCTTTTCTCCCAGGATCGACTCGATTTTTGCTCTCGTGTTGCAGCACCTAGCACAAAGTTAGAGCAAAAGCTAGTCAGGAACAATATCAATCGCAGGGCGCCGACATCTGATGAACCCCCAGCGCAGAAAAAAAGCGCCGGCCAAGTAACAGACCAACACCCGATTCAAAATTTCAGTTCACCGGACATATGGAGACAAGGCGATATCCGGCCGATGAACAGTATGTTATCCGCCGACCCCATTTTTTGCACCCAGCCATCCATGTCACAGGCAAATTCAACTATGATATCATCTGTTGCGCTGGACGACCCGATCAATACTACCAGTTTGAATTTGTCGTCTCCAGCTGCAAGGATAACAGAGTTTCAAGTGACAGAAAATGAAGCTCTCGTTGCCGAGTTGCAAACAACGAAAAAGGAGCCGTGTGGCCATTCTGCCGGTAAGCCACCTCCATCACCTCAACGACACGGAACTGAACCGACTGAGCCCAATCTTGCGTCAGAATCACCCACCAGAGGAGTCGAAGGGATACCCAGGCGAAGCATAAGCGGCCCTGCTCTTGGGCAGCGTCGATTCGGGGGGAGCGCAAGAAAGGATGACACAGAAGATGAGTGCACAGTCTCATCGAGGCAAGTTGAAATTGGTGCCCATCCCGAAAGCCCAGAGAAATCAACAAGCTCTCTGCCGAGACGATCTAAAAGCGAATCACAGGGCATACTCACCAAAGAGTCAACCCGTCCAAAAGGGGCTTTTCGTGCTGCTTTTGAAGCGTTTGAAAAGGCTAGTAGAAGGCGTGGCAAACAATATTCGCTCGATGAAAGAGAAAACACGACAACGTCTCGACTTACCTTGTTACTTAATGTTCATCTAGCGAAAGAGGCTGACGAAACAGCAGACAAGCACAGTGATGGTAAAAGTGTTGACGTTCAGAGTATCAGGTCAACCTTTGAGGCGAGGAACCAAGCATGCTATGGCGATGATGACGACGACACCGGCAGTGTCAAAAGTCTTCGCGAAGCCTTTGAGGCAACTGAAAAACAGAAATCTAATACTGCTGTCACCAAGATGCGGGCTATGTTTGAAAATAAGAGGCCGCCATCCGCAAGGAACTTTGAGACTGGAAATGCCGAGCTCAAAGAAGCATGGAGCAAGTTTTCAGACAATAACGCTAACAAGATTAGGCGTAACCAAACTTTTAGGCCGAATCTCCCTCTTGGCGCGGACGGCTGCAAGCAAGTCCCATCGGTTGCCGATCGTGCAAGAATGTTTGAGAAAAAGAAATCAAATGATGTATCCTGCGAGAGTGATCTTGCAGTTTGTAATTCTGAAGCACCAGTGAATGTTATGGAAAGCAATGGAGCTACAGAGGCGGATGAAATAGGTAATCTCAGCTTCGAGGAGCATGATTCAGTCGAAGGACCTACACAGAGCAAGACAACCGCAGACGTTGATAACATAGTTGTTGCCAAGGAACCGAGTCCTTTATCTTCTGTAGGAAAGGATGCAGCAAACGTTGAAATCCATGCAGCCGCAATCAAGGCCACTTTGGACGATGCGATAGTCAAGGTTTCCAACAACAAGAAACCTTTCTCCTTCAATTCCGACATTGCCGATCCCGCAAAGAGTCAGCGAGACACCGATGCCATCTTGAGCAAGCCACAGGCAACGGCTTCAAGTGCATCGTCCTCCGTGAAGATCATTTCTCCACCCCGACTGCGGATTCAATCGGAACCGAGAAGAATGAACGGAATCGATAAGGTGGATTATCTGCCAAAAGACTTTAGCCCGCATTCCAGATCATCCAGAAGTAATGCTAGGAGGCGACAGAATGGCGATAAAGACACTGTTACGGCAAGCGAGGGCGAGTTTTCCGATGGTGTAACTCTTGATCTCTCCATCGCCGATGTTTCTCAATTAACAAACCCGACTTATTTGGAAGGCAAAGTGGATGACGAATCAACTGCCGACGATACCTCGACTAGCGCGAAAACTGTTGAGATTGATCTTGAAGCTAAGCGTTCTGAGGCTTCTTCGAGCCAGCAGACAGAAGCAGCTACGCCACTTATCTGTAGTACCACGAAAAAACTCTCTGATGATATGAGCTTGGAGTCAAGAAATCAAATGTCTACAATGTGGGAAACGTCAGCTTTGCTGGGTCATTGCACCACCAGCAACGACATTTCTTCAGGAGAAGGTCCACAGGAATCTGATAAGAAGAAGGAGAACGGTTGGGACCCTGGTCAAGTAGAGGCTACCTTTCCATTAAAATATTTTACGAAAGAAGATGATTTTTTCGGGTTGGAGAATGACATAACACAAAAATGGAAGCCATTTGAGAACGAGACGTTTTGGTCGTCTAATCCCCTTCCGTCTGATGTGGATGGCAGCGCTGACAAGAGGGATGGATTTCTAGCTGCTTCATCTATCGGCCAGTCGCACGACCCAGCTGAGTTGCGATTTGAACATCAGCCCAACACCTCGATTCATGTTGCAGAAGTTCCCGCCAAGGTATCCCCCACATCCAGCACAGCAATCAACCATTTGGGCTGCTCACCAAGCAAATCGCCAAGATCTCAAAAGTATTCGCATGCAAGGCAGTATGCCAAATCTATGCTGGCGGCCCGTTCGCCCCAACGGGAAGGCTCTGAGGCCTTAAGAACAGCGCCTAGATCACATGGGAAAGCTTTTCTAAATATGGACACTCCAAAAAGTTTCCATTCTAGAAGTACCTCCGCAACGTCGCCGTCAAGCACCCCTCCAAGAAACTTTGATCCTGGATTTCGCCCGGTGACACCCACCTCTCGATCGGTAACGCCAAATTCTGGTTCAGTAACTCCAAAGTCTTCGTCTAGGGCTATATTTTCGTCCAGGCCCATTACACCCAACCAACGTGCCATCACTCCTACCATCAATAATCTACGAAACAAAGGCTCGCATGGTACGGCATCAAAGGTCTCTCAGGGATATCAAGAAGTTGACTGTGGCCAGATTCCAGCCTTTCCAACGGCAGGTAAACAATTGGACGACGATCCATGGCTGTTGAAACGATCCAAGTTGGCATCCTCTCCTCGCTCCGCAGACGAATTTAAGCAAGCTGATGATATTTGGGACTCTGACCCCTTTTCTGATCCTGCTCTGCATTTGTTTGCATCTGACGAATTTTCTGTGCCGTTGGCCGAAGAATCGAAAACTCTTTTTCTGTCCTCAACGGAGGATGATTTCTTTGGTCGTCAACCTCCGGCAAGGGTCTCACAGAGCAGCATGTTTTCCCGCACCCACCCAGGCTCTCATGACTATATTCGACAAAGAAAGCACAGCAATGCTGCGCACGTCCAATCCTTTCGAAAAAAGGCAACACCTCCAAATCATGTATCTCGGCATTCTTTCAACTACAGTACTACTACTACTACAACTACTGCCGAAACAGCTGGTGATCAAGTCCACAGTGAATCCCAGCCTAATGGACGACTCGCCTCAGTTGTGTGCAAACATGCAGCATTGATGGCACGATTGAGAGTCCTGAAGGCAGCTCGCATCAAGCGTTTAAGTGATTCTCCCCCCAATACCCGCTACCAGAGACATGGTGCATCGTCCTCCACCCCCGCCGCCACAGCCTCCAAAAACAGTATTGGCCAGTCCTGCTCCATTTCCTCCTCTTCTTGCAGCAATCGTCCTAAGACATCTATTGGACGTGCCATTGCATCTGCCTACAAGTCTCGACGGTCCGATAACAAGAACAACAACTACAATAGCAGCAGCAACAACAACAGCGCAAACAGTGCCGTGCATGCGCAGTGCAATTGCAGAATTAACACGAACACTGCTGTATCTGAATTTGAATCTTTCAATTCCGCATTATTCTTCCCCCAAGGAGAAGATCAATGTAACATCAGCGCTACCTCCGATCATGCCGCTGACGACGTCGATGACGATGATGATGAATCTTCGACTAATTTTGGAGGAGAGGCGTTCGTTGCTACACTGGAATTGGATTGAATGATCCAACTTCTGGTTGTTTTTGGAGTTGCAACGTGATTGGCAGCAAGTAGAAGGAACTTACTTTTATTGCGCGGTTTCGGCGACGTTCTTGCTTTACTATTATAGATAACTACTACTACTACTTGCGAGTGTTGAGTAGTAAACCAAGTCAATACACTCTACTATGATCAGAATGTGTGTGACCTATTGGACTACTCCTAGCTAGCTAGAGTAGACTAGCTAGCTACTACTACTACTAGTAGTAGTAGTAGTAGCTTTAGTACTAGCTACTACTCTCGTCTAACTAGTAGTAGAGTAGTAGGGAGCTAGTAGTAGTAGCTTTTAGCATACTAGTAGTAGTAGCAGTACTAGCTAGAGTACTATTCTTAGCTACGACTACTAGTAGCTAGCTAGCTAGACTACTACTGCTATTTAGTACTCGTAGTAGTAGAGCGAGTAGTAGAAGTAGTACTACTAGCTACTACTCGGAGTACTCACTAGCTAGTAGCTGCTACTAGAGTAGCTAGTAGTAGTAGCAGAAGACGATGGTGGCTGTTGTAGCTACTAGTAGTAGTAGTAGCTACTAGCTAGTAGTAGTAGTAGCTACTCTACTAGCTAGTAGTAGTAGTAGTCTTGTTTACTACTACTACTAGCTAGTAGCTACTCTAGTAGAGTACTAGTCTAGCTACTACTGTAGCTAGTACTAGCTAGCAAGCTACTACTAGTAGTAGGCGGTAGTACGCTAGCAGAGTACAATTGGGGAGTTACAACAAGCGTTATAGGTGACGTAACATTATACAGAGTTGAGGTTGATCCATCATTCCTGAGTTTGGATGAGGACAGAATCAGATTCATGAATCTAGTAGTCTAGTTTTGTTTGTTTGTTCATAAAAATTATTATTATTATTAATATTATTAGACTACTAGCTAGACCAATACTCCGAGTACTTGTTATTGTTACTACAGGTAGATTACTACTACTACTATTACTATTGTCATTATTTGACGAAGAAGGCAGATTTGAATGCTTAATCCTCCCAAGAAATAAAATAATATTCTCTTGCCGACGTTTTGTTTCATTAATTTTGGTGCTGCTCGGGAAGAAATAATAATATATAGAGATGGGAGTCCTTTCAAACCGCGCCGTCTTATCGACCAAGCTTCCGGTTTTGTTAGTCTGTCAGATTCTACTGCTTCATTCTGAAAGCGGCAGCTGCTTCCTCTACCAACAATACCAACAACGACAACAGTACATTCAACTACCAGAACCATGGCATCCATTGCACAGAATACGGTCTCATAATTGTCATCATCAGAACAAGATGATGATGAGGAGGAGCAGGAGCTGTGTTGCATTGAAACTGGCGAACAATGTGAAGGGTTTCGCAGACGATGGTGATAGTGATGATGATGATGCTATAGGTAAAGATCAAGGTCAAGATCAACACGACCATGAACCACTGCGAGAGCAAAGCTTGCGAAAAAACAAGAGCACCATAATTATTGTTGCAAGGCTAATCGTGGAACTAGTTTGTAACGTTTGGAACGAGATAAAGAAACGAGCATTTCTCTTGACAAGAGGACGATACTGGTTCAACTTTCGAAAATCGATTCGATCCTTGGTACAAAGATCGACCATTTACGTTTTAGAATGCGAAAATGGAAAGTACTACGTGGGTTCTACCCGGAACAAGAGGAAACGCTTCCGAGAGCACTTGCAACATCAGCAGGAAGAAGGAGGACGACGGGCATCGGTATGGACCCAAACGAATAAGCCTATTCGAATATTGCAACAGTACAGACGGGTCCGACCCCAGTTTGCACTGGGATTGGAATCGCAAGTAACAGCCGAAGCGATGCTGCAGTACGGAGTCAACAATGTTCGAGGAGCAATGTTTGCAGATCCCATGCCGTACACCAAACAGAACCTCGACTCTTTAACGAGGTTCCTGGGGCATTACAATAATCTCAACTACAGGGATGTCCGATTACAATTAGAGATGACACTTCCTCCCAAAACTGCATTTCAATACAACACAGCAGCAACAACCGGAAGCAGCACTAACAAACGACGGAAAAGGAACCGAAAGCACATTATTTCTTCAGACAATGTTGTAACGAGTACCGACAAAACTAATGATCGTTGTTTTCGTTGCGGTCAAAAAGGACACTGGGCCGTGGATTGTCCGCAAAACAATGACCAGAAAATAGTGGAACCTCTCGTGCTGGTTGGTATGCCAGAAATCAATGGAAACTCCAAAAGGGTTCTGTTGCAACCAGATACAGCAGCAGCAACAGCAGCAACAGCAACAGCAGCAGCATTGGATAACGATTATGATGATGACGATGATAATACTCGTGGGACCATGGTAAAATCATTCACAAGGAAAGGCTTTAACAACGTTTTTAACCTGAACAAATCTCCAGTTGATCCAAACGATAGATGTTTCAATTGTGGGGAGAAGGGTCACTGGGCGGCGGAGTGTCCAAACGATACTAACCAACTACAATAAACTAACTATTCAATGGCGAGTACATGATGACAAAGATGGCGAAGGAAAGAGAGAGCCAAATAAATGTATTTCCTTTATCGTTGCCTGCCACTTTTCCCACGCTTTTCTCGTCATAAAAATAATAGTCACTGCTTCGAAAGCGTACTCGATATACCTACATTGTTGAACCAGATTGGGAGTGGTTGCAAGCAAGGACATTTCACGGGAGCTCAAGCTGGAAGCAAAAGCTTCATTACTGAAGTGCATAGAAATTGCCGTAATCATTCTATTGATATTGATATTGATTTCGCTTTCAACTATTCGACGGTGGAGCAACCCCAATACAGTACATTTTAACAACGACCATGTGGAAACAATAGCTTCACCGTTTTTCGCCGGTGCCTCGAGGAGCAGCGTCACCATCAACAGCCTCCCGATGCAATTCCTTTATTACAACTTCTTCTAATGCAGTTTCAGCTTCCGTTGCGACATCATCTTTATCGTCTTGTTTAATGATACCTCTCTTTTGTCCTGGCAACGACAGCGGTCTCGTTTTCAAATCCAAAGTATTGGCCGCAGCATGCCTTCCGAACAGCGTTTCTCGAAATTCAGGAATGAAAGCTGTAGCAGCACCTGCTGCCAGCAGCGGAAAGAGGGCCAACCATACTATCTCGTTCAGGTCGGGCACACCCTCGCGGGCAATTCGCTCCTCTTTGGTGGCAGTGGATGATTGAGCGGCAGTATCTATCTTGGTATTTCTGTCAGCGGCCTTTTCTCGGCGACGATCCCTGGCACGTTTCTTGCCATCTTGTCGTTTCTGTTTTTTAGATGTTGTCAAAAATCTCCTTTGAAACAAGTTGCGACGGTAAGATAAGTCCTGGTGTCTTGCGATGGTACATATGGAACAGCGAGAGAAATAATTAACCGACGTGGAGCTTGCAGTCCTAGATCGTCCGTACTGCATTTTGCCGCCGGTATCTTTTCGTATTCCCACACTTCGTTTCATAAGTTCTGGTATTAATTTGAATGACATATTCTACACTGCATTAGGCTGCACGACAGAACAAAGAACAAAGTTATGTCACATGATACTGCGAAGAAGCGTCACAAAAAAGTTGGTGCAGTATCCATGCGGTGCACTGCGTATATGCTGTTGTCACCTTTTCTTTTTCTTGCTATTGATGTTTTTATGCAACAGAACTAGCACCCACCCACCCACCCATTACTAGGAGCATGTCATATTATTTACGGCCGACAGGATGGCGATTGGAAAACACATCCACTATTCATCTCGTGGCCTTTCAAAAGA
>Ga0100391_1005678_pt1 | contig 11529 bp, 9 predicted proteins | sample CryGeymeta201515_FD_81541 | JGI IMG/M metagenome (GOLD analysis project Ga0100391, IMG submission 81541) | Groundwater microbial communities from Crystal Geyser aquifers in Utah, USA - Crystal Geyser metaG 2015-15 | ecosystem: Environmental > Aquatic > Deep subsurface > Groundwater | place: USA...
AGACGACGCCTCCGCCCCGGACGCCCCGGCGCAGGTGGAAGAGGCACCAGCCGAGGATCCAGCCGCGGTGGTGCAGGAGTAATCGCCCCCGGCACGGTCCGCGGGCAACGATCGACGGGGTCGGGCTTGGTCCACGTCCCCCAAAACCGAGTGGTGGACGCGGCATGAGCAACCAAGGCACGAATTCTTCCCTTCCGTCGGATCGGCGCCCGAACCTGTCGCGCAACGGGGTGCGCCTGGGCGCGCTCATGGTCGCCTCGGCCCTGCTGCTGACGGCCTGCGACCGGGAGGTCCGCCTGCCGGGTGCGCGCTTTTCCATAGATGTGCCGCTTGCCCAGACCCTCGATGGCGCGGGCGGTATCATCGACCCCTCCGCCGACGACGCGCCGCGCGCCATCAGCCTGCCCGCGCCGGTGCGCACCGCATCGTGGAACCAGCGCGGCTATAACGCCGCCAACCGCACGCCCCATGCCGCTCTTGCCGCGTCGCTGACGCAGGTCTGGACGGCCAATATCGGGGCCGGCAACTCGCGCCGCAACCGGATCACCGCCGACCCCGTCTCGGACGGGGCGCGGGTCTTCACGATGGATGCCACGGCGGGCGTCGTGGCCACCGACCTTGCCACCGGCGGCACCGTGTGGTCCGCCGATCTGCAACCGGGCTTCGACAGGGGTGGCTCGGTCTCGGGTGGCGGTCTGGCGGTTTCGGGCGGGCGGCTCTATGCCACCACCGGGTTCGGCGAACTGGTCGTGATGGACGCGGCTACGGGTGCCGTCGCGTGGCGGCAGCGCCTGAACGCGGGCATCGGCGCGCCGACCGTCTCGGGCGACACCGTCTATATCGTCAGCCGCAACAACGAGGCCTGGGCCCTGAACTCCGCCGATGGCCGGCTGAACTGGCAAGTGCCGACGGCTCCGTCCGGCCCGCTGCTGACCGGGGGCGCGGCGCCTGCCGTGCTGGACCGCCTGGTGGTCTTCCCGCTTGGATCGGGCGAACTGGCCGGCACCCTGCGCCTGTCGGGTGCGCCGCTCTGGATCACGTCGGTCGCGGGCGGACGCAGCGGCGTGGCCTATGCCAATATCAACGACGTCACCGGCGATCCCGTCGTGGCGGGCGGGCGCATCTACGCCGGAAACCAGTCGGGCCGCGTCGCCGCGATCAACCCGGATACCGGCGCGCGGCTCTGGACCGCCGGGGAGGGCGCGTATTCGCCCGTCCTCGTGACCGGGGATGACCTGTTCTTCGTCTCCGACCGCAACGAATTGATCCGGCTGGATGCCAGCAGCGGCGCGCGGGTCTGGGGAACGGAACTGCCGCTTTATGTCAGCCAGCGCGAGCGCCGCCGCCGCGCCGTCTTCACGCATTACGGCCCCATCCTTGCGGGCGGTCGCCTTGTCGTGGCTTCCGGCGACGGACAGGTGCGCTTCTTCAGTCCCGAATCCGGCGCGCTGGTCGGTGCGGTCGCCTTGCGCAGCGGCGCCGCCGCCCATCCCATCGTGGTGGGTGACGTTCTGTTGGTGGTCACGGATGATGGACGTCTGAACGCGTTCCGCTAGGGGGCGCGGTCAGTTGAACCAGCCGATGCGGGTCTGCGCATCCACCCCGAGCCAGCCTGCCACGACATAGGTCGCCCCGCGCGCGACGTTGAGCCAGATCGCCGAAGCCTCGCGCGTGATCCAGCGCAGCTTCGTGCGCCCGCCCAGGTCCGGCCCGTCGATGAACGGATCGGCGGGGAAGGGTTCGACCTGCAGACCGGTCAGCATCCGAAAGATGGTGACGGAGCGCGGCAGGTGGAACCTGTCGGACACCACGATGATCCGCGCGGCGCCGTCCGGCAGCCGGGGCACGCTGAACGCGGCGTTCTGGATGGTCGAATTGGCCTCCTCTTCCAGAACGATGGCGCTGTCGGGCACCCCCTGGGCACTGGCGACACGTGCCATGGCCGCGGCGGCAGAGCTGATCTCGTGCCCGGCCCCGGTGAAGATGATCACGGGCGCCACACCGGAGGCTTGAAGCCGCGCACAGGTGGCCGCACGCCGGTAGGACGCTGAATCAGGCGCAAGCCAGCCCTGGGTGCGCGACATGCCTGCGCCGAGGCAGACAATGGCATCGGCGGGGCGTGGCGTGGCCTGCGGGCTGGGAGATACCGTCGCGAAGATCAGCACCGCCACGAACGTCATGGCCCAGATCATACCTGCCGCAACAAGGCAGCGCCTGATCCAGCGGCCAAGTCGGCGCACGCCCATGGGGCCTACTCCCACTCGATCGTGCCGGGCGGTTTCGACGTGATGTCATAGGTCACGCGGTTGATCCCCGGCACTTCGTTGATGATGCGCGTGGCGGTTTCCCCAAGGAAATCATGGGTGAACGGGTAGTAATCCGCCGTCATCCCGTCGACGGACGTGACGGCGCGCAGCGCGCAGGCATAATCGTATGTGCGCCCGTCGCCCATCACGCCCACGGTGCGCACCGGCAGGATCGCGACGAAGGCCTGCCAGATCTCGTCATACAGACCATGACGGCGGATCTGGTCGATATAGACCGCATCGGCCTGCCGCAGGATGTCGAGCTTGGCGCGCGTGATCTCGCCCGGGCAGCGGATCGCGAGGCCGGGGCCGGGGAACGGGTGGCGGCCGATGAAATGCGCGGGCAGGCCAAGCTCGCGCCCCAGCGTGCGAACCTCGTCCTTGAACAGCTCGCGCAGGGGTTCCACTAGCTTCAAACCCATCTTCTCGGGCAATCCGCCGACATTGTGGTGGGACTTGATGGTGACGGAGGGGCCACCGGAAAACGACACGGATTCAATGACATCGGGGTAGAGCGTGCCCTGCGCGAGATAGGCCGCGCCTGCGATCTGATCGGCGTAATGCTGGAACACGTCGATAAACAGCCCGCCGATGATCTTGCGCTTGGTCTCGGGGTCGCCGACGCCCTCCAACGCGCCCAGGAACCTCTCCTGCTCCTGCGCGTGGATGACGTGAAGGTTCATGTGGTCGCGGAACATCTCCACGACCTCCGCCGCCTCGTTCAGGCGCAGCAATCCGTGATCGACGAACACGCAGGTCAGTTGGTCGCCGATCGCTTCGTGGATCAGCGCGGCCGCCACGGAGGAATCGACGCCGCCCGACAGCGCGCAGATCACCTTCGCGTCGCCCACCTGCGCCCGGATCGCCGCCACCGCCTGTTCGCGGTAGGCGTCCATCGTCCAGTCGCCCGAAAAGCCCGCGATGCGCACGAAATTCTCGTAAAGAATCGCGCCGCGCGGGGTGTGGTGCACCTCCGGGTGAAACTGCACCGCATAGAAGTGCCGGTCGGTATCGGCGGTGATCGCGAAGGGCGCATTGGGCGAGGTGCCGAAGACCTCGAACCCCGGTGCCAGCTTGGCGACATGGTCGCCGTGCGACATCCAGACCTGTTCCTTCCCATCCGCGAACCAGCCCTGCAACAGCGCCAGCGCACCGGCGGGTTGCACGAAGGCGCGCCCGAATTCCGCCGTGCCCCCGCCGCCCGAAATCTTGCCACCATGCACGTCGCCGCCAAGATCCTGCATCATCACCTGCTGTCCGTAGCAGATGCCAAGGATCGGGATGCCCATCGTGTAGGCGCTGGCGGGCGGGCGCGGACTGCCCGGCCGCGTGACCGAATCCGGCCCGCCCGAAAAGATCATCGCCTTGGGCGCGAAGGCCGCAAGAAAGGCGTCATCGACGTTCTGGAACGGATGGATCTCGCAATAGACATTCAACTCTCGCAGGCGGCGGGCGATCAGTTGCGTGACCTGGGAGCCGAAATCGATGATCAACAGGCGTTCGTGGTCGGCGGGGTCGGGGACGGCGGATGTGTTCATGTCGGCTGGATTAAGTGCGCGCGCAGGGGCACGCAAGCCCTGAGCGGTGCGACCGTCATGTAACGTTTGCCGAAAAGGTCTGGACGAGCCGACGCTGCATGTTTCGCCTCGACGCCATTTCGTATATCATTAACCAATTATTTTGACACAAGAGGAGACTAAGATGCGTATTCTCATCTCGGCTGCAATTATCTCCTGCAGCGCCGGAGCCGCCATGGCCACCGGCATCGTGGTGCCGCAACAGCCGCCCGTGGTCGTCGATCCCGGGTTCAGTTGGTCCGGTGCCTATGTTGGCGTGATGGCCTCGACCACGTCTCTCGACGCCGAAGATTTCAGCTTCGGACCGGGCCCGTTCGATATGGATGGCGGCACTGCCGGGATCTTCGCGGGCTACAATTTCATGTTCGGCGACGTCATGGTCGGCATCGAGGGCAGCTATTCCTCGGGCGGCATCGACGGCGACGACGCCGCCTTCATGGATCCGGTCGAGATTGAAAACACGGCCCAACTCAGGGCGCGCCTGGGCTATGCGATCGACCGCATCTTGCCCTATGTGGCCGTCGGTGTCATTTCGTCCGACGTCTTCTCGAACCATAGCGGTTTCGGAGCCGCGACGCAAACTTACACAGGGTTCAGCTACGGGATCGGCGTCGATTATGCGCTGCGGGACAACATCTTCGTCCGCGCGGAAATCGAGCACCTGAACTATGATCGGGACGATTTCGATTTCTCTGGCGGCGATCTGCATGATTTCGACATGGACGGCACGCGCCTGTCCATCGGTGTCGCCTACCGCTTCTAGCGCCGCAAACTTCCGGGTTTGGAAGGCAAGGGGGCCGTTCGGCTCCCTATTTTCCGGATGTGCCGTGGTCCGCGCCAGATGTCGTTTTCCCATCCAGCATGACGCAATTCGCCGACGCAAGCCCGGTCCGAGCGGCTAGAGACAAGCCTGTATACCTTACGCGGTCGGAGGCACCCCATGGGCGAAGCGGATCAGGCAGTCGGCGCACGGCGCGCGCGGGGCGGTGGCGGGGCAGCGCGCAGGGCGTCGCGCTCCGCCGTCAGTTTCGAAAGTGCGCAATACATCACCCGCAACATTCCGAACCTCGACATCCTCCATGACGAGGCGCTGGAGATCATTGAAACCAACGCCGAGACGGTGCTGGAAGAGATCGGCGTCAACTTCCCCGAGAATCCGGGCGCATTGGCCCGCTGGCGCGATGCCGGCGCCGATGTCCAGGGCGACCGGGTGCATATTCCCCGCGGCCTTGCCCGGCAATTGATCGCCACCGCGCCGGGGCAATTCACCCAGATCGCCCGCAACCGCGCCCGCGATGTGGAGATCGGGGGGCGCAATCTTGTCTTTGCCCCCGTTTACGGCCCACCGTTCGTCGGCACGTTCCGCGAAGGCCGCCGCTACGCCACCATGGCCGATTTCGAGACGTTCGTGAAACTCGGCTACATGTCGCCGTGGCTGCACCATTCCGGCGGCACGGTGTGCGAACCGACCGACATTCCCGTCAACAAGCGCCACCTGGACATGCTGCTGGCGCATATGACGCTGTCGGACAAACCCTATATGGGCTCTGTCACCGAGCCGTCGCGCGCCGCCGATTCCATCGAGATGTCGAAGATCCTCTTCGGCGCGGACGTCGTCGATACCACCTGCGTGATGACCTCGCTCATCAACATCAACTCGCCGCTGACCTTCGATTCGATCATGATGGGCGCGCTGGAGGAATATGCCGCCGCCGGTCAGGCCTCGATCATCTCGCCCTTCATCGTCGGCGGGGCCATGGCGCCCGTCTCCGTCATGGGGACGTTGACGCAGGTCATGGCCGAAGGGTTGGCGGGCGTGGCCTACAGCCAGTTGGTGCGCGCGGGTTCGCCCATCATCTTCGGGGCCTTCGTAACCTCCATCGACATGAATTCCGGCGCCCCCACCTTCGGCACGCCCGAGGCGTCGCAGATCACCTATGGCGCCGGCCAGATCGCGCGACGGCTGGGGCTGCCCTACCGCTCGGCGGGGGCGTTCAACGGCTCCAAGATGCCCGATGCGCAGGCGGCCTACGAGACGGCCAACAGCCTCAATTCCGGGCTGCTGTCGGGGGTCAACTTCATGCTCCATGCCTGTGGTTGGCTGGAGGGGGGGCTGGTCGCCTCGCCCGAGAAATTCGTGATGGATGCAGACCAGCTTGGTGTTCTCCACAAGCTCGCCGCCGGGATCGAAACCGACAAGAACGCGCAGGCCATGGACGCGATTCGCGAAGTGGGGCCGGGCGGCCATTACCTCGGATGCGCCCATACACAGGCCAATTATGAGGCGGCGTTCTGGCGCAGCAAGGTGCTCGATTACAAACCCTACGAGACCTGGGCCGAAGAGGGCAGCCGCTCCACCTTCGAACTGGCATCCCTGAAGGTCGAGCGCATGCTGGCCGATTACCAACAGCCCGCGCTGGACCCGGCCATCAACGAGGCGCTGCACGCCTATGTGGCGCGGAAGAAGGCCTCCATGCCCGACGCCTTCCACTGAGCCCTTCGGATGCGTTACGATGTGGCGCATCCGGCCTGTCGGGATCGGGCCGGGTCTGTCAGTCCCGTCCCGGATCCATCCACATGTCTGCGCGGACCTGCCGTGCCCGCGCGCCCCGTGAGCGCAATCAGCTGACGCTGCGCGCGGCGGCCAGGATGGCGCTCATCACCTGAACGTGGCGGGTCGGCGAATAGCCCATGCCACCGCCCATGCGGGCCGCGTTCAGCATCTCTTCTTCTGCAAGAAGTCTGGAGACCGGCCGCCGCTTGGCGCGGCGGTGCGCATCGCCTGTATCGCTGGCCATCGTGGCCGCGCGGACCAACAGGCCGGGGCGGCGCATTGTGCTCAGATGGGTGGTCAGGTCGGTCATGTCGAATGTCCCTTCGAACGATTTTGCCTGACCTCAACTTGCGCCCTGCTGCGGGCCCGTTGCGTCGATGCGAATGGGCCGCCCGCACCCTTCCATTCTGTTTACGGAACGGAAACAATTTTCGACTTATCCACAGATTTTAATGATTCAGTAATCAATACGGCGGAATTTCGGCAGCGTTCATTTCGCATTCCCGAGGGCTTATGGCCATGACCGACTCTTCGCCTTCTCACCTTGCCGCTATCCAGGTTCTGCCGCGCTGGGTGCCCGAGGCGGCGCAGCAATATCTTGCCCATGTCGCGGCCGGACATTCCTGCCGCGCGATCGCCAGATCCAGTGGCCAGGCGCCGTCCACGATCTGTCGCCGGGTGCAACAAATGGAAGCGCGCCGGGACGATCCCCTGCTGGATGAGGCCTTGTCGAGCCTCGCTGCCGCAGCCCACCCGAATCCGAAAATGACGCCGATCGAGATCAGAGCGAAAATGCTCGGCTCCCACGCGGATCAGACAGACCTGATCCGGCCAGACCTGTTCCAGAAGGAGACATGGTGCATGACTGCCCATATTCGGACACCCATCGATGACGAAACCCTGATCACCCGAGAGGCAAGGCGCATCCTGCGCCGTCTTTGCGAAACCGGCGCCGTCCTGGCCGTGGCGCAGGACATGGACAAGGCCGTGGTGCTGCGCCAGGGACTTGATGGCGACCAGACCCGCACCGCCGTCGTGGACCGCCGCGTAGCCCAGGCCTTCGCGGTGAAGGACTGGATTTCCTGCGTCAAGCATGGCGGGCGGCTGGCCCGCTACAGCATCACGGCGGCGGGCAAGTCCGCGCTGAAGCGTCTGTTGGAGGAAGACCGCAAGCGCCGCCTCGGCACTGCCGGGTTTGCCGAAGGACATACACCCTTTCAGGGCCAACACGCCACTTGGGGCAAGCGCATCGTTACCGACACCGACGGGGCGCGCACCCGGATCCGCGTCAATCTGGCCGAGTCCCCGCTGGCCGGTCTGGCGCGGCGCAAGGGCAATGATGGCAAGCCGTTTCTGGGCCCCGATCTGGTGCAGGCGGGCGAGCGTCTGCGCGAGGATTTCGAACGCGCGCAGATGGGCCCGCGCGTGGGCCAGAACTGGGACCGCTTCCTGTCGGGCGGTGACCGGGGCGGCTTCATCTCCGATGGCGGCATCGGCGAAGGGCCGCGGGACGCGCGAAAACGCGTGTCGGATGCGCTCGACGATCTTGGCCCCGGGCTTTCGGATGTGGTGATGCGGGTGTGCTGCTTTCTCGAAGGGATGGAGCAGGCCGAAAAGCGCCTAGGCTGGTCGGCGCGGTCCGGCAAGGTGGTGCTCAAGATCGGGTTGCAGCGCCTGTTGCAACATTACGAGCAGAATTACGGCTTTCGGCCCGCGCTGCGCGGCTGACACAAGCGGCCGGTCCGGAACAGGCAGCAGGACAGGCGGCTTGCGCGGCCTGTCCTGACGCATGCCAACCGGCTGTCGAGCAATATGGGGAAGCCTTCTTTCCAAGGCGCTGCCCAAGATCCATCGCATCCGAAACAGTTTTCGATTTACAAGCGCCTTCCAGGTTTGTCCGACTGCAACGGCTTCTGCCGCAATCCGTCATGCGGCAAGGACCACGTGTCACTCAACCTCAAGGACCACACCATGCCGACTGTCTTTGCCATGCCGCGCGCCCTCGTTTCGATCCTCGCACTTGCCGCAGCCGCCGCCGCGCCCGCCGCCGCGCCCGCCTCCGCCCAATCGGCCGGAAACGCACAATGCGACGCCGTGATGATGCAGGGCCCCCAATTCTTCCCGGCCATTGTGGTCGACGGATGCCGCGCCTATTTCCAGGCTCTCGCCGATGGCGCCGCCGCCCCCGGAACCTTCCCGTCGCCGATCGTGCGCAGCCAGGCTGTCATCGGGTCCGCTTCGGACACGGGCGGTTGAAACGGGGCCCGACGCCTCGGTTGTCCCCTCCGACCGGCACGCTACGGCACAGACCGCATGGCCGATGTGCCGAAATCGCGCAATTACATTTGCGGCCAGACACGTTAGACAATCCCTGACTGACTGCCGGAGCCCCTGATGCGTGACCTGAAGATTCCCGAACAGCGCCACCCCGAAAAGGCGCGACGCCCCGATAACCCACAGCCGAAGAAGCCGTCCTGGATCCGGGTCAAGGCGCCCGTTGGCGAAGGCTACAAGGCCACTGCCAAGATCATGCGCGATCATCGCCTGACCACGGTGTGCGAAGAGGCCGGCTGCCCCAATGTCGGCGAATGCTGGTCCCAGGGCCATGCCACCATGATGATCATGGGCGAGGTCTGCACCCGCGCCTGCACCTTCTGCAACATCGCCACCGGCAAGCCGCCCGAACCGCTCGACGCGTTCGAACCGGGACGCGTGGCCGATGCGGTCGCGAAACTCGGCCTGAACCATGTCGTCATCACCTCCGTCGACCGCGATGACGTGTCCGATGGCGGGGCGGAGCATTTCGCCCAGACCATCCGCGCGATCCGCCACCGGGCCCCCGGCACCACCATCGAGATCCTGACACCGGATTTCATCAAGGCGCCCGACAGCGTCCTCGACATCGTGGTGCAGGCCAGACCGGACGTGTTCAACCACAACCTCGAAACCGTGCCGGGCCTCTACCCCGAGGTGCGCCCCGGCGCGCGCTATTTCCACTCCCTGCGCCTGTTGCAGCGCGTGAAGGAGATGGACCCGAGCATGTTCACCAAGTCCGGCATCATGGTGGGCCTGGGCGAAGATCGGCAGGCCGTGCTGCAGGTCATGGACGACATGCGCGCCGCCGATATCGATTTCCTGACCATCGGTCAGTATCTGCAACCCACGCCCAAGCACCACGCCGTCGACCGTTTCGTCACGCCCGAGGAATTCGCGTCCTACGAAAAGGTCGCCTACGGCAAGGGCTTTCTCATGGTCTCGGCGACGCCGCTGACGCGCTCCAGCTACCATGCAGGGGATGATTTCGCGCGACTGCGGGCGAACCGGCTGGCGCGGCTTGGCCACGCCTGAGCGCCGCGAAGGTGTCAAGTCGGGTAAGCAAGTGCTTGCGCGAAGGATTGTGGTAGTTCCACGCTTTGTGGATTGATGTCCTCAAAAGGTATTTCCCATGCGCCTTGCTCCGCGCGGCCTGCTGGCCCTGTTTCTGACCTCAGCTCTCATCGTTCCGGCCTGGGGGCAGATCGCACCGGCCGACCCGCTGGTAGTGATCGAGGCAGACAGCATTCCCGGCGACTTCACCGCCGCCATGGAAGAGGCCGCCGAGGGCCGCGCCCTGTTTATTGCGGGGAACCATGCCGAGGCGCTGGAGATGCTGCGCCCCCTGGCCGATGCCGGCAACCCGGTGGCTCAGAACATTCTCGGCATCGCGCTGACCGACCTGAACGGCGCCTACGGGCCCTATGACGCAGCGGAAGGTTTTCGCTACTTGCTGGCGGCCGGTGCGCAGAATTTCGGACCCGCGATGCACAATCTCGGCGACAGTTACGAAGAGGAACACGACGGCATAGCCCCCGATCCCGAGCAAGCGTTCCGCTGGTATCTCGCGGCGGCGGAACTGGGATATGTCCGCGCCTACTACAATGTCGGCTATGGATTGGTGAACGGCTACGGTGTTGCTCAGGACCTTGCAGCGGGGCGCGTCTGGCTGGACCGCGCGCTGGACGGGGACGAACGCGCCGAGGCGCTGACGCTGCTTGGCGATCTTGCCTATTACGGCGAAGGGCAGGAGGCCGACTTGGCCCAGGCGCTTGCCCTCTATCTGGAGGCGGCCGGCCTTGGACATGCGGAAGCTGCCTATTACGCAGGCTATCAATATTACTGGGGCGAAGGCACGGATCAGGACTGGACCGCAGCGGCGCCATTTCTGGAACAGGCCTTGGCGGGCGGTGAACGCGCGGGGGCGCTGAACCTGCTTGGGAACATGGCCTATCACGGCGAAGGTCGGGAGGTGGACTTCGCAGAAGCGTTTGCCTTCTATCTCGAAGCAGCGGGCCTTGGAGACGCCGATGCCGCCTTTCGCGCCGCCTACCAGTATCTGCACGGCGAAGGCACAGAGGTGGACGAGGCCGCGGCCCTGCCGCTGCTGGAACAGGCTGTCGCGGGCGACGTGCCCGAAGCCTTTTCCTTCCTCGCCGAACTTCATGCTGAAGCCGTGGTGCCGGGCACGGACCCGTCCCGCGCGCTGGCCCTTGCGATGCATGGTGACGACCTTGGCGACGGCTATGCGGCCATCGTTCTCGGGCGCTTCCACCGGCATGGCGTGGAGGGTCACGTCCCCGTTGACCCCGACGCTGCCCGGTCCGCCTATCTGCGCGGGGTCGAGCGGGGGCAGGCGGGCGCACTCCGGAGCCTCGGCCTGATGGCCTACCACGGCGAAGGCGAGCCGGTGGATCACGCCCGCGCATATGATTACTTTCGTCAAGCCGTGGAGATGGCCCCCGACTATGGCGCGGCGCTTTACGCGCTGAGTTACATGGAGATGCGAGGGGAAGGCACCCCGCGCGATCTGGCCGCCGCGACGGCCCATATCGAAGCGGCACTGGCCGTGGGTGAAGACTCCGCGCTGGTCGCAGGCGTCATCCTGTTCGGCTCTCCCACCCATGCCGGCCCGCAATCCGACCCGGTGCGCGCCTTCGCCCACTGCATCGCCAGCGAGGCGGTGGATTGGCTCGAAGGCCAGGATCCCGGAGATCTCGGCGAGCACTTCGCCACCTGCGAGCGCCTGTCGGCGGAGCTGTCCGCCGAGGATCAGACC
>Ga0100391_1005687_pt1 | contig 11516 bp, 7 predicted proteins | sample CryGeymeta201515_FD_81541 | JGI IMG/M metagenome (GOLD analysis project Ga0100391, IMG submission 81541) | Groundwater microbial communities from Crystal Geyser aquifers in Utah, USA - Crystal Geyser metaG 2015-15 | ecosystem: Environmental > Aquatic > Deep subsurface > Groundwater | place: USA...
TACGCGATAGAATGAGAACCCTCGAGCAACGCGTAAACGCCAGCAAACTTACAGATGATGAAAAAGTAAACATACAACAATATATTACCCGTATTTATGGAAGTCTAACTTCTTTCAATGTATTGTTTAAAAGCACACAAGATTATTTTGTGGGGGATAAAGCGGAGTAAAAAACATCCTCTTCTTCTAATTATTTAAGTGAAACCTATAGGTAGTATATTTTTCCCATTAATAAATTTATTTGCTTTTAAAAGAACTTATCCGATATATTTTTTCTAATTTTGAAGCATCTAAAAATATTATTCACTTCATAAAAATCAATAAATAAAATGGGTTGTAAAGATTGTAATTCGGACAATTTGGTAAACACACTAGATTTGTCTTCTTATGGTATTAGCGGAACCAAAGAAATTTTCTATAATTTATCTTACGATAAATTGTTTAAACACGAAACCGATGCCAAACTCGAAGATTTTGAAAAGGGTTTTGAAACCAATACTGGTGCTGTTAATGTTGATACGGGCATATTTACTGGACGTTCGCCAAAAGATAAATATATCGTTAAAGAAAGTTCATCAGAAAACAATGTATGGTGGGCAAGTCCAAGTAGAAAAGGCTCCGATAATAAACCTATTTCGATAGAAACTTGGAATTGGCTGAAGGAAATCAGTGTTAAACAATTATCAGATAAAAAATTATATGTGGTAGATTGTTTTTGTGGCACCAATCCACAAAGTAGGCTCAATGTTCGCTTTATTATGGAAGTAGCTTGGCAAGCTCATTTTGTTAAAAATATGTTTATTCGCCCAACGGAAGAAGAGCTTAAGAATTTTAAGCCCGATTTTGTTGTTTTTATGGCATCAAAAACAAGCAATCCTAAATGGAAAGAGCAAAATTTAAACAGCGAAGTATATGTGGTTTTTAATTTAGGCAAAAGGGAAGCTGTTATTGGTGGAAGTTGGTATGGAGGCGAAATGAAAAAAGGAATTTTTTCGGTGATGAACTACTTTCTTCCTTTAAAAGGTATTGCAGCAATGCATTGTTCTGCAAATATGGGCAAAGATGGCGATACTGCTATCTTCTTTGGCTTATCAGGCACAGGCAAAACTACACTTTCGGCAGACCCCAAAAGATTTTTAATTGGCGATGATGAGCACGGCTGGGACGATCAAGGTGTTTTTAACTTTGAAGGTGGTTGCTATGCAAAGTGTATTAACTTAAGTAAAGCTAATGAACCTGATATTTATAATGCCATTCGCAAAGATGCCCTCCTTGAAAACCTTGTTTATGATGCAAAAACAGGCGAGATTGATTTTGCCAGTGCTGCAAAAACAGAAAATACAAGGGTTTCATATCCTATTTATTTTATTAATAATATAGTAAAACCTATATCTAAGGGTGGTAATCCAAAAAGCATTATTTTCCTTACTTGCGATGCCTTTGGTGTATTGCCTCCAGTATCAAAACTCACTACTGACCAAACGATGTATCATTTCTTAAGTGGTTATACGGCTAAAGTGGCTGGTACAGAATTGGGAATAAAAGAACCTACTCCTACTTTCTCCTCTTGTTTTGGAGCTGCTTTCTTGTTGTTACATCCAACGGTGTATGCCAAAGAGTTGGCTAAAAAAATCATTAAACATGGAGCAACTGCCTATCTTGTAAATACTGGTTGGATTGGTGGTCCTTATGGGGTTGGTAAAAGAATTGATATTCCCTCTACAAGAGCAATTATTGATGCTATTTTAGATTGTTCTCTTTTAAAATCGGAATATGAAACGATTCCTGTATTTGGCTTACAAGTGCCCAAATCAGTGAAGGGCGTAGAAAGCAAAATTCTAAACCCAAGAAACCTTTGGGAAAACAAAGAAAAATATGACGAATCGGCTAAAAGTTTGGCTCAAAAGTTTATTAATAACTTTAACAACTTTACTGATAACGAAGAAGGCAAACGCTTAGAAGCTGCTGGTCCAAAATTGTAAATTTAATATTTGTATTAATATTGCAATAATTTGGTGTTTTGAAGGGTAAACAGCTTGACATTAATTTGAAAATGGGATGATTTGAAAATAGGATAAGGTGTTCTGCCATTTTTTAAAATCAAAATAAAAAAAATGAATTTTTAGAACCCACCTTAAAAAAAAAAAATGAGCAAACCCAACATTTCAGCAGTATTGGCAGATGCCGATAAGCTGACTATTAAAACAAACATTGACGAATCGCAGGCACTTCTGCCTTTTGCAGTAACCCTTAATCCTGATGAACAACATAGGCTTCGGAAAACAGGCAGTAAACGTGAGGGCTATGTAACAGATGTTTACAATGGTGCCATTGCAAATCCGGGTGCTTTGCCTGCCAATTTCTCTTTGGATGAATGGAGTAAAGATGAAAAGCTTAACAAATAATTGGTAGAATTGAGAGAAAGAGCTGGTAGTTTTCTAGAATTATTAGATGATACCATTCTTTTTCTGGGCAATGAAAGAATAACCCAAGCCGATAGTGCATACAGCTACCTGAAACAAGCTGCAAAAACAAATTCGGCTCTTACCGAATTGGTAACTCGAATAGGCAGGCAGTTCGAAGGACAAGGACGCAAAAAAACGGCTACTACTTACAGTATTCCTGCCAAAGGTAGCATCGAAATACCTGAAGTTGTGATTGGTACCAAGCTGGTGAACATTGGCGATGCTATTATTACCCTTAAACCTAGTGCCGATTTGGCTAACAAAGTGAAAGCTGCTGCTATTACTATTAATCCCAATAGTTCGGTAAGCATACCAGAAGGCTACACCATTATTTTGGTAACTAACCTTAGCAAAACTGAAGATGCTAGCATAACTGTGCAAATTAAATAATAGAAATTTTAACAAAAAAATGAATTATTTAACAAAAAAGCTAAACTATATTAACTCGGAGCTAAACTTTATTAGCTCCGAGCATAACTTACTAAGCTCCGAGCATAACTTACTAAGCTCGGAGTATATCTTACTAAACTCGAAGCATAACTTACTAAACTCCGAGTATATCTTACTAAACTCCGAGCATACCTTACTAAGCTCTGAGCATAACTTACTAAGCTTGGAAGTGAACCACTTTGCTTTTTCACTAAACTAGAGTAGCTCCGAACTAAACTTTATAAGCCCTTTGTTAAATAATTTTGAAAAAAAAATAAATAAATAATGTGTTTAATAAAATGTAATTTTAGGGGATTAAAATTGAGAGGGGAAAAGGGCTTACAAAAAAACAAAATCAACTTTTGATGAATTATATAAAAAATGTATTTTTACAAAAAAAATGTAATGGAAGTCACATAGAGCATGATAAAAATGATAGGCTTTATGTAGTTTTATCACATAAATAATAAGTTAGGTGCAAGCGGTAAAAAGACAAACGACACGACAAGAAATTGTACCTTGACAATTAAGCAGCCTTGTAAACTGACTGTTATTGACTGAAAGAAAAATGAATTTGCCGACACTCAAGCCTACCCGATGTTTTTAAAATTTTTTCCACCACACATTTTTTTAATACAATTTTATTGCCTGCCCACATTGGCACATTGTCTTTTGCCCCGACACATAAGCCAACCCTTCGGCAAAAGCCAAAGAGCCAATCTTGCCGACCTTTTGAATACTGTTGATAATTTTTTAATATTTTTTTTCATCAATAAAAAAAGTAATTGTACATTTGACAAATTTAGTCAAGATAAAAAACATCAATTTGAAAACAACAGGTGAAATAATTAGAGAGAAAAGAGAAAAAGAGGGATTACTTCTTAGAGAACTTGCAGCTTCTTTGAAGATTGACTCTGCAATTTTGAGTAAGCTTGAACGAGGAGAAAGGAAGCCAACAAAAGTACAATTGATTAAAATTGCAAAGCTTCTTGGCTTAGACAAAAAGGAATTAATTTTGTCTTGGATAAGCGATAAAATTGTTTATGAAATAGCGGATGAAGAGTATAGAGTAGAAGCATTGAAAATTGCAGAAAAGAAAGTAGAATATTTAAAAATGAAAAAAGCATAATGGAATTACAACTTGAAAATTTACAATATCAGGAAACTGCAATTAATTCTGTTGTACAAGTATTTGACGGCACAGAGAAAAATACTTTTGACAATGCCTGCATTGAAGGCATCCGTTCAAACCTTTGCAAACTTTCAGCAAAGCAACTTGCAGACAATATAAAAGCAATTGCAATTGAAAATGGTATTGAAAAAGAAACTGCAAAACTTTCAAGCGATAATGACTTGTGCATTGAAATGGAAACAGGCACAGGTAAAACTTTGGTTTATATCAAGACTATTTATGAGTTATACAAGCATTACGGTTTTACAAAGTTCATCATCCTTGTTCCGTCAATAGCAATCAGACAAGGAACAATCGGAACATTCAAAACTTTTGAAAAACAACTTGAAAATATTTACGGATTTAAAATTCATCCGTTTGAATACGACAGCAAGAAGTTAAATAAAGTAACCAACTTCTTTGAAGAACAGCATCCGCAAGTTATGATTATGACAACCGGAGCATTTTCTTCTGACGACAGAATTTTAAACAGGACACAGAGAGAAGATTTGTTCAACAACCTTCCTTACATAGATGCGATTGCGAAAGTGCAACCAATCATTTTTATGGATGAACCACAGGAAGGAATGGACAGCGACAATATGATGGAACGATTGAAAACACTTTCGGAAGTAGAACGAAAAGAAAGATATAGCACCAAAGAAGATGTAAGAGAAAAAATAATTTACAAAACACTTGATCCCCTTTTTAAAATCCGTTATTCAGCAACACATAAGACCATCAGGAATTTACTTTACCGTTTAACTCCTTACGATAGCTATAAGCAGGGATTAGTAAAGAAAATTGAAGTGTTAACTGTTACCGAAAAAAATGATGAAGCAACAATAAAAATCGAATTAACCGCAACACAAAACGGAACAGGCGAACCGAAAGCAAAACTGAAAGCTTGGAAATTGAAAGCAGGAAAATTTATTTTTGAAGAAACAAGTTGGTTGAAAGTCGGCGACAACTTAGGTGAGAAAACAAATAACCCAAGTTATTTGAATTATAAAATTGAACGCATCAATAAAAGTTTGAAAACTCAAAAGTGGAGCATCACATTTACAAATGGTGTTGAACTTTTTGAAAAACAAGCATCAGGCAATGTTGAAAATATTTGGGCTTTGCAGTTGGAGTGGTTGATACACCGACACTTTGTAAAATCTCAAAAGTTAGAACCGCAAGGCATCAAATGTTTGAGTTTAATTTTCATTGACAAAGTTTCAAACTATATGGGTGAAGAACCCAAAATCAAAAAACTTTTTATTGAAAAATATAAAGCTATTTATCCTGAATACAACAAAGGTAAAACACCAACAGACCAACACATTCACGACTTGCAGGGTTATTACTTTGCTCAAAATTCTAAAGGAGAATTTTCTGACAACGAAGGCGGACTGAAAGAACAAAAGAAAATTTACGAACTGATTTTACAGAAGAAAGACGAGTTGCTTACAATCGGAAATTCAATTGAGTTTGTTTTTTCTCATAGTGCTTTGGGAGTTGGTTGGGACAATCCGAATGTATTCAATATTGCAACTCTCAATACCGCTTATTCTGAAATCCGCAAACGCCAGGAGATTGGCAGAGGTTTACGCATTTGCGTAAACCAAAAAGGACAGCGTGTGTATGATGCTTTAAATGCAGAAGATGCGGAACGCATCAATCAACTTACAGTAATTCCAAACGAAACATACGAAACATTTGTAACGCAATATCAAAAAGAGATAAAAGACATTTACGGAAGCACAAGTGCTGGTGCAGGTATGACACATACACACAAAGGCAAACCGCAAGACGAAGTAAGTTTCAAACGCAACACGGATAAGAACATTGATGATGCATTCAAACGCTTTTGGAAATCGTTAGCGAAAAAAACCGATTACATCATTTCTTTCAACGAAGAAAATTTAATTAAGAAGTCCACCGAACAAATCAATCTGATTACAATTGCTGACTATATCGCAGAAGTAAGCAGTCGCAATATTGGAGCAATAAGCGAAGAAGGAATTACAGACACATTTGGAGGGACAGAAACTTATAAACTCAAAGCAAAGTTTACTCCATTAGATTTGGTTGAAGAACTTAGTGAAAACACAGGATTAAGCTACACTACTCTATTCAAAATTGTAAATAATATTTCCAACTTAGAACATATAATAAAAAATCCACCGCAGTATATTCATACAGCAGCAGCAATCATTCGCAATATTGAATTAGATGAAATGCTTCGTGGTTTGAATTATAATTTAACAGGTGAAAACTTTCCGTTCAGCTTTAATGACTTTGTAAAAAATATTTCAAAAGCAGATTATGTTGAAACGCCCAATAGAGGAGTGTTTGACAAAATGCTTATTGATAGCAATGTAGAATATGATTTTGCAAAGGCTTCCGACAACCAACCTGATATTGTTTGTTTCATTAAACTTCCAAGTTGGTATAAAATAAAAACTCCGATTGGCGAATACGAACCCGACTTTGGTTTAGTTATGAAACGCAAGAGTTTAAAAAGCGGAAAAGAAAGTGAATTTTATTTTGTGATTGAAACAAAAGGGACAAACGATATTAACGATAAGAAAGCATTAACCGCAAGTGAAGTGTATAAAATTAAATGTGCGATGAAACACTTTACAACTTTGGGTGTAGAAGTGCATTATAAAGCCCCTGTAAAGGAATTTCACTATTTTAAAACAGAAGTAGACAAAACCATTAACGCAATAACCGAATAAAAAATGGGAAATATAAATGACTTAATGCCTTTGAGCCACGATTGGAACAAAGAAAGATTGACTAACCTGAAAAATCTTTTTCCCGACCTATTTACCAACGAAGGCAAATTGAATATTGAAGAACTGAAAAAAGTTATTGACCCGCAAAGCGTAACCGAAACTGAACGATTTGAATTTCGTTGGTTTGGTAAAAGTGAGGCAAAGCGTAATGCTTATACTCCTACCAACGCAACTTTGATATTTGATGAGGCGCGAAGTGTGAACCCAACCGAGAGTGAAAACATAATTATTGAAGGAGAAAATTTAGAAGTGCTGAAACTATTGAGCAACAGTTATCGTGACCAAGTGAAGTGTATTTATATTGACCCGCCTTACAACACAGGGAATGATTTTATTTATAATGACAATTATACAGAAGATAGGAAACCCTACTGGGAACAAACTGAAGTTACGGAGAATGGATTTAAGATAGATACAAATGTTGATGCTGATGGAAGGTATCATAGCAACTGGCTTAATATGATGTATAGCCGTTTGTTAATTGCAAGAACACTATTAAAAGATGATGGAGCAATTTTTATTTCCATTGATGATAACGAAGTACACCATTTAAGAAAGTTATGTGATGATGTTTTCGGAGTAGAAAATTATATCAATACTGTTTCAATAAAAGCAAAACCATCAGCAGGTGCAAGTGGTGGCGGTGAAGATAAGCGATTAAAGAAAAATACAGAATACTTAATGATATATGTAAAGAATAGAGAAACAGAAGCACTGGACTTGGAGCAAGCATTTGATGAAGTCAAATTAACTGACCATATCAAGAGTATGAGAGAAGAAAATAAGAGTTGGAAATACACAAGAGTATTAAAAGAGTTTGGGAAAAGGGAATTGACTAAAATAATCAAGGATGGCGAAGGGAAAGATATTAAAGTTTATACCCACTCTGGTTTTATTATGAAATCAATTTCGGCAATTATTGAAGAAGAAAATATTTCAGAGGAAGAGGCATATAAAAAATATTTCAAGTTTGTTTTTAGAGATACGAATGCTCAAAGTTCAATTCGTGCAAGAGTTATGGATGCTCTTGGAGAAGATGATGGACTTTTCAGTATTGAATATATTCCGAGAAGCGGAAAAAATAAAGGCAACGACACAACGATTTATTACAAGGGCAACAATAAAGACCAAATCGCTTGGCTAAAAGATATTGCAATTGATAACGGAGACGAAATTAAAATCAGAGCCAAGACAGGAACTTTATGGTTAGATTTTAATTGGAACAATGTTTCAAAAGAAGGAGACATTTCATTTCCCAACGGTAAAAAGCCAATAAATTTTATTCAGCGAATGTTGGAAATTTCAACTAATGCTGAAAACGAAGATTTGATTTTAGATTTTTTTGCCGGAAGCGGTTCAACAGGGCATTCAGTTATCAATTTGAATACCCTTGACAACGGAAATAGAAAATTCATTCTTACTCAATTACCCGAAAGCACAGAAGGCGAACCCGAATTGTTGAAAGCAGGCTACAAAAAAATTAGCGACATCACTATTGACAGGAACAAGAATGTAGTTAATAAAATAATTGAACAGAAGAAAAAAGAACAACCGAATTTATTTACGAATGGACACAAAGAAGATGCAATAAAAGGTTTGGGCTTTAAAGTTTTCAAATTAGTAAAATCAAATTTCCCGAGAGTAGAATGGGCTCCTGATATTGACAAAACAGAAACAGAAAATGTTGAATTGCTCAAAAAATATATCAAAGAAAAGGAAGCACAACTGGTAACCGCTTTCAACCGTGATGAACTAATGACAGAAATTTTATTGAAGCACGGTTTCACGCTCAATTACAAAACCGAAAAACAAAAGCAGTTTAAGAAAAATGAAATTTTCATAGCAACAGACGGAATAAAGGAAACATTGATTTGCCTTGATATTTCAATTGATACAGAAACCGTAGAACATTTTAAAAAGAACACTAACAAGAAATTTATTTGCCTTGAAAGAGCCTTAGATACTACAAAAAAGTACAATTTAAAACACTATATGGGTGATAAATTTGATGCGTTTTAATTATGGAAAAAGAAAACTGGAAATACATTCTTATTAATGGAAAATTCAAACAGATTGAAGTAAAAAATCCTGTTTATGAAAAGGGTGTTTTAACTTCCATTGATGATTTAAAGCCTTTTGATGAAAAAGATGACGAAGGGAAAAGGAAAAAACCAAATCTTCAAAATGCAAATTCACTTAAAAGAAGCATTTATACTGAATTTTTCAAGAAGCCCTTTAAAAATCTTTTGATTTTTTCAGGTGCAGGTTCATCAATGGATGTTGGCGGTCTTTCAATGACTCAACTATGGACTAAAGCACAAGAGCAATATAAAATAGGTAATGTTGATGGTTTTAAAATCATTCAAGATGCTGTTAATTTCAAATCAGATAAAATTGAAATTGAAGGTTTGCTTTCCCAAATTGATGGTTTTTGCAAGTTTGCAGGAGATTCAGAAATAACAATCAATAAAGAAAAGAAGAAGTTGTCTGCGATAAAAGACGAATTATTTGAATTGATAAAAATAAATTGCACGATTGAAAAGCCCAAGAATAATTTTCCCCACAAAGTATTTCTTGAAAAATTATTACAACGCAAACAGACAAGCCCAAGAGTTAAGGTATTTACATTAAACTATGATTTGTTGTTTGAATATGCAGCAACAGAAGTTAATGCAATTGTAATTGATGGATTTTCCTTTACAATTCCAAGAACTTTTAGTGGAAGATTTTTTGACTATGACATTGTTCAAAGAGAAGGAAGTAAATTAAAAGAAGAAGATAATTTTATTCCACGTGTTTTCCATTTACATAAATTACACGGATCTCTTAACTGGGAAAGAGACGAGAGTGATAAAAAAGTTAGAATCAAAGACAAGCCGAAAAAACCTTTAATAATTTATCCGCGCGAAGCAAAATATGAGGATTCTTATGAGCAACCATTTTTTGAAATGATGGCAAGGTTTCAACGTAATCTTAGACTTAATAATGACACAATGCTTATATGTGTTGGTTACAGTTTCAACGACAAACATATAAATGCCGCAATTGAAGAAGCATTAAATCAGAATCCGGGATTTAGACTTGCAATAATAGACCCAGGTTTTGATGATGACAAAGTTTCACATTCATTGACAGTCATTAAAAAAGAGGCATTAGAATCAGAAAGGATATTAATGGTATCGGAAACATTTACTGATTTTGCTAAACATTTTCCTGAAATAAAAACCTATGAGAATGATAATTATATAACAATAAACTTGAAGGATGAGCAACCAAAAAATTAATCCTTTCAGACAGGAATACTTTCTTGGTTATATTAATCAAGTGTTACCGCAATTTGTAAAAGTGCATTTCCCTTCTTCCGTTTTATTAAATGGTTTTACCCATCACGGACAAGAATTTAATGGTGGATTAGTTGGAAATTTTGTTGTTATTGAAGGAGAAAAATACGGTTTTCTTGGTATGATAACTGAATTGTTACTCCCCGAATCTGAAAGGCTCTCATTAAACGAAAAAGCATTTCAAACTAGTGATTTTCACCCAATAGGTAAAATCGAAATTCTTTTATCATTCGACCTTTATAACCCATTCACAGTAAAAAAAGGGTTAACAGCATATCCAAATATCGGAGCAAAAGTATTTGTTAGTTCTGGCGAACTTGTTCAAGAATACATGTCAAGATTTGGAGTAAAAGAAGACGAAAGTTCAGAAGCTATTAAATTGGGTTATTTAGTATCAAGCCCGTCAACAGAAGTTAAAATAAATCTTCAGTCTATTTTCGGTCGCCATTGTGCGGTTGTCGGAACAACTGGTGGGGGAAAGAGTTATACTGTAAGTAAATTAGTTGAATCACTTATTAAATCTGGCAACAAAGCTATTTTAATTGATGCAACAGGAGAATATGACGGAGACTATGATGGTTTAGAATCAATTGAAATTGGTAATGGAAAACATGTTTTTCACTATTCACAATTGACGGTAGATGATCTATTTTATTTGTTTCGTCCATCTTCTAAAGTTCAAGTTCCAAAATTAATGGAAGCAATAAGGTCATTAAAAATAGTTTCATTAAACAATGGTGTGAACCTTAGTAAAGAAATTACAACAACTAATCCAAAACAAACTGTAGTCACTAAAATAGAAAATGGATTGCTTAAAAAAGCAGGTTCAGATAAAAGACCTTTTGAAGAATTTTATTTTAGAAATATTTCCAAAATAGAAGATGGATATTCAAATTTTAATATTGAAAAGTTAACTTTTCAAATCTCAGAAGAATCTGTATGGGATACTGCTGCTGAATGGAAAAACAATGTAAAAATGAACATAACTGAAAGATGGGGTGATAGGAATGATAGTGATGTTTCATATTGTATTAGCCTCATATCACGAATAAACAACATAATAAATTCCGGTATTTATCAAAATATTTTTGGTTTCAAAAAAACCTTTGATGATAATGATTTGACAAAAGTACTTGACAATTTTATTAGTGGTCAGAAAAATATTTTAAGATTAAACTTCGGCAATATTCCTTTTGACTTCCAAATAAGAGAAATACTGGCTAATGCTATTGGAAAATTTCTATTGAATAAAGCTCGTAAAGGAGATTTTAATCCTAAAAAGAATACAAAAGGTAATCCATTGGTATTATTGATTGATGAA